>Ga0210003_1001981_pt1 | contig 17580 bp, 14 predicted proteins | sample LantaG_FD_182804 | JGI IMG/M metagenome (GOLD analysis project Ga0210003, IMG submission 182804) | Deep subsurface microbial communities from Baltic Sea to uncover new lineages of life (NeLLi) - Landsort_02402 metaG (SPAdes) (version 2) | ecosystem: Environmental > Aquatic > Marine > Oceanic >...
TATCAACATTTTCAGGAATTGGTTTTATTTTTTCTTCTTTTAATTTTACTACTTTTTTACATCCATCTTTCACATCTTTATATATTCCTACTCCTACCCCGGCTAATATAGCCGCCCCCATTGCTGCTTGTTCGATAGATTTAGTCATAGATATCTCTTTATTAAAAACATCAGCCTGAATCTGTCTCCAGACTCCACTCTTTGCCCCTCCTCCGGAAGCAATTACCTGCTCAATCTTAATCCCTAATTCTTCAAAGACCTCCAGGCAATCCCTTAAGGCAAAAACTACTCCTTCCATCACCGCTTTAATCAGATGAACTTGGTGATGTTTTAGGCTGAGCCCGAAAAATACACTTTTGGCCTGGGAATTCATATAAGGAGACCTCTCTCCCAAAAGATAAGGAAGAAAAATTATGCCTTCACTCCCTGCTCTAATTTTTTCCACTTCCTTATCAAATATAGGATAAGAATCAGAAGTATGTAATATATTTTCTCTTAACCATTTTAAAGATAATCCGGCGGAAAGAATCGCCCCTTCCAAGTGATAGTTATTAGGTATGGCATGACAAAAAGTATGAATTCTTAACTTGGGATCATAGGTAAATTTATCTATGGTGATAAATAATTGCCCGCCTGTCCCGATAGTAGAAGAAAGAATCCCCGGCCTAATCACTCCATTGCCGACTGCCTGCATTGATTGATCTCCCCCACCATACACTACCGGAATTCCTTCTGATAATCCGGTATTTCTTGCCACCTCTGCAAGTATATAGCCAGCCACCTCCTGAGATTCATGTACTTCTCCCGGAAGAATTTTAAGTGGAAGGCTGAGAATGTCCAATAACTCTTCTGACCAGCATCGTCTTTTTATATCCAACAACAGAGTACTGGAGGCATCGGTAACCTCTACTCCCAAATTTCCGGTTAATCTATAACGGATGTAATCTTTGGCTAAAACTACTTTATATATCTTATTACACATTTCTGGTTGGTTTTCTTTCATCCATAAAAGGGTGCTGCACATAAAACCGGTAGCTATGGGGTTCCCGATCAGCTCAGCCAATCGCTCTTTCCCAATTTTCTGATAAATAAATTCACATTGGGAGCTGCTCCTCTGGTCTGCCCAGATAATAGCCGGGCGAAAAGGTTGTAAATTCTTATCTAAAAAGACGGTACCGTGCATCTGCCCCGATAATCCTATCCCCCTAATCTGTTGAGGCTTGACCTCTGATTCCTTTATTACTTCCCTTATTACCTGGATAGTAGCTTCCCACCACATTTTAGGGTCCTGTTCTGCCCAACCCGGCTGAGGTATATTTATAGAATATTCTCTCCCTGCCCGGGCATAAATTTTACCTTCCCTATCCATAAGCAGTCCCTTGGTCCCGGAAGTGCCGATATCTATCCCTAATAGATAATCCATCTTTGTCTCTTTCACAAACTATACTTTAATATTGTTTTCCCGATTATTGCTTAGTTATTTATTATAAACAACGGCATGATATTTACTGTAACAAAAAAAATAGAAACCTTATCGTTATATATATAATGACTTATAATCTAAGCATTACTTATATTTTTTCTTTCTTCACTTGTGCTTTTAATAATTATTAATTGTTTTTAAGATTTTTTCTGCTGAAAATAAAATAATTTCCATCTATATCAATAATATTTTAATAGTAAAATACTTCGATAACTAAAAAAGTAAATTTCGATCTAAATAATCGAATATTTTTTTACAGTTTTTGCTAATTTATTTCTTTAAACATTCTTATATTTTGAATATATGCAATTTTATTTGATCAGAATACATACGGATTTCAATATACTCTTATTCAGAAAATGTCTTATATTCTCTAAATTTTATCAGAAGATAGTTTATAATATTTTCTTGATTATCTTCATTCAACATAGGGTTATCTATACAATATAAATTTTATTTTTATAAATACCCATGGCATGCCTGTAGTGTATAAACTTCGGATAAATAAAATATATAACTACTCTTTTTTGCTTATTATAGTTAAATTGTAAAAATAGGGTTTTTACAAATTTCTTACAACGAGAGGATAAAAATGAAAACTATATTTTTATATTATAGATGAAGTTAAAACTGTTTTAAATTTAGGGAGTATAAAAGTTGTACTATTGCAAAATATCAATTGCTTTACCCGCAGATCCAAATACAGTAATCTTGTGAATTACTTCCTTTTTTACTGCTCCAATTACAAATTTTAATAATTTAACATGATCAAATAACATGGGATCCTCATCTAACTGATTCCTTAATGTATCAGTAAAGACTTTTTTTAATCGAGCCCCAACATTCACTTTTTGGATGCCAAAAGTACCTAATTTTGTTAATTCTTCTTCTATAACTCCAGAAGAACCGTGTAACACTAAGGGAACATCTACTATTTCTCTAATTTTCTTTAAAAGCTGAAAATCTATTTTGGTCTTTTGTTCTTGCATACCATGTATAGTGCCTATCGCAACAGCACAAGCATCGATATTGGTAGCACTAACAAATTGTTTTACTTCTTTTGGATTAGACAAACCTTCTTCAAAATTACTTTCTTCATCATCTGATCTGCCTACCCTACCTACTTCTGCCTCAACAGTAACGTCTAAAGTGTGTGCAATTTTCACGATTTCCTTAGTCTTTGCCATATTTTCTTCGTAAGATAATAAAGACCCATCAAACATAACTGAAGAAAAACCTTCTTTTATCGCTTTGATTATAGTACTATAATCTGTAGAATGGTCTAAATGTAAACAGATAGGTACAATAGATTGTCTAGCTCTTCTTGTAATAACACCAGCTATATCCTCAATTGTGCTGTGTCTTAAAGCTGAACCACTTGCTTGTAATATAACTGGTGCATTCACCTCCTCTGCAGCTAAAATAACAGCAGTAATATCTTCTATGTTGTAAATATTAAATGCTCCAATGGCATATTTCCCCTTTTTTGCTTTCTCTAAAATAATTTTTAGATTAACTAATGGCATTATTTCTCCTCCTCAAGAATATACCCGCTTATGCTCTTTACGGATTTATTTCTTCTTCCTCTCTATTTATATTTTTGACCGCATTTTCATAGTTCACAAAAACTCCTGCACCTATCCCGCCCAAAAGAGCTGCGCCTAAAGCTACTATTTCTCCAATTTTATTAATAAATAAAGGTCTATTTAATATCTTTGCTTTTTCGTGAACCATAAATTTATTTTTTGCATTTCTTCCGATAACTACTATTTTACTATTGTTTCCGGTTGTCTGTTCAAGAAGCTCGATTATTTCCTTGCTTTTTTTAAATATATAATGTAAGGCAGCCAAGAATATTTCACCACGCTGACTATTAGAAGCAATATTTAATATATTGATATCATTTAATTCATTAAAATGGTTAGCTTCATTTCGTGCAATATAAAATTTTATTGGAATTTCTTTATTCGTAAAAATCTTTGCTTCATTGAAGAAATTTATAAAGTCTTCTTCTTTAAAATCTTTTTCTTGTTTATTTAGAAATAATCTCATTACGTTATTGATTAAGGCGCCGGAATAATTGAATGCTTTATAAATATATGCTTTATTGGGTATTATGTGTGGCCCCATACAAATTCCTCTTTTATAAATTGTTTCTAAGTGAATTTGGCTGGGTTCTATAATCGTTAAAATATTTTCTGCGGTACCCATAGAATCAAGTATAACATTCTTTTGATAGGCAATTGCTGCATAAGACCCACAGATATGATCATGCCCTCCTAAACTAACAGGGACATTATAATCAATGCCTAAAATTCCCCTATTTTTTTTATTTATGAAACCAATATTTGTGCCGCTATGAACCAGCTCCGGGAAAACGGCCGGAGAAAATGCAAGATGTTTAAATATTTTTTTAGACCATTTTTGTTTTTTAATATTTAAACCGCCAGTCCTACCGGCCATAGTATAATCCAGACGCAGGTTACCCGTTAATCTATATGCAATATAACTATTAACAGGAGCCCATTTTTTTGTGTGAAAAAATAAATCTGGCATATATTTGTAATACCACTGTAGTTTATGAATTGTGTATAAAAATTTAGATTTTAAACCAGTAATCCTAAAAAAATCAATTTCATCAAAATTTCTAAAAAAATTTACTTTTTGTTCCTCTGTTCTCGTATCATACCAAGCAATTGCTCTAGTATACTCTTCCTTTTTAAATGATATAGGAAATACTGTTTCTGCTAGGCTGGAAACACCTATAGAAACTATTTTTATCTTGCGCTCTACCAATTCTCTTAACATCTCTAAGATTTTATTATAAATATACTGCCCATCAAAATCATAAAACTTATTATTATTTATAACTGTATTCCTTCTTATAGATGAATAAATTGGAGTACCTTCTCGCGAAAAAGCAATAACCTTTATATTGCTTGTCCCTATATCTATTCCCACAATCGCTTCCATATTACGTCACCTTATATCATTATCTCATCAATTTCAATGTATTTATCTTTTATCTCTAGCACATCTTCTTGTTTTAATTTTCCAGCGCCATATATTAAAGTATTTGCCACACCACAAGCCATGGCAATTTTAAAACATTCAATTTTGTCAAAATTATTAACAAGTCCATAAATATAACCAGCTAAAAAAGAATCCCCAGAACCAATATTATATTGAGAAAATATTTTTTTAATTTTCCCATGCCAGGCTAAACCCTTTTTGTAAAATAAAGCTCCTTTTTTATCAAATGTAATAATAGCTTCTTCTATCTTTTCTTCTTTAAATATTTTTTTAAAATCTTGAATTGTTCGAAATGATTTTTCATTATTTGAGCCAAATTTAGCAATAAATTCTTTTCTATTTACCTTTAAAAAATCGATACCAGCCTTCAAGCTCGCAGGTAAAGACTCCCCATAAATATCAATCATAACAAACATTTTTTTGCTTTAGCTTTTCTAATTATCTCCTTAATATCTTTACTGTCAAATCCTTGTATGGCACTTCCTGCAAAAACCATAATTTGTCCTTCTTTTAACCAGTTATATAATTCTTCCAGATATTTTTGTTTTTCTTTCTTTGTAATTAAAGGACCTCTCTCATTAATCATTAATGTCTTATTATTAATCTCATCAACCAGAGCGTAATTAATACGGGAATTATTTTCTATCATAAAATCCCAGCTTGAAATCCCCTCTGCACGCAAAGAATCTTTTATTATTTTTCCTATCGGGCCTCCAATTATGTTAGAAACTTTGTAATTCTCGTATCCCAATGTTTTCAGCACTCTTGCTATATTTATACCCTTGCCACTGCAAAGCTCAATAACTTCATCAACACGTACAACATTACCATCTACTTTATGTTTTATTATACCTCTATGATCAAGGGATTGATTTAAATTTAAAATTTGCACTTTCAATTTAATCTGAACCTACCTCCCTTATAATTTCTTGAGCTGTAATGCTATCTAAAATGATAGTATCAATTAGCCCAGATTGTAATGCCCCGATTATTGAATACTTCTTACTGATTCCCCCTGCCACTGCAATAACCTCTTCCACTTTTTCTAAAGACTTCACAGGCAAGTTGATTAGCCGTTTATATATTGGCAGTTCACAGAATTCACCTTTAAGATTAAAATAATGTGTCAAAATGTCTCCAACTTGTTTAAAATTCAAAAGTTTTGTTAGCTCAACTTCTGAAAAGGCTCCCAATTTTATTAACGGTGTTTTAGAAAAATCACTTCCAATACCGATAATAGCTTTTGATAATTCTCCCCACATTGAAATTATTTTTTTCACCTCAACATTATTGATTATTGTATTATATTCCTTAAAAGATTTTAAATAGAAAGGGGCCATTAATTGTAATCTTTTCCCTTTAAAACTTGCTGCGAACATAAAACTAATATGATTCGTTTGAAATTCCTTATCAAGCTCCAATGATCCACCAGTAAGGGGAATAAATTCTATCTCGGGATATATTTTGTTAGATTTAAATTCCTGCGATATTTTGTATAATGTACTTCCCCAGCTAACACCAATCTTATCTGTAGGTTTAAAGACCTTGTTAAAATATTCTATAGCTTTTTCTGCTATAGCAATCGTTGTAACATCTATATTCTCATTATAAGTTGATGCAATTATAGCTTTTTTTATGGGAAATTTTGAAATAAGCTTATTTTCAATCTCCTTTTTTTCATCATCCATTGGATTTATCACTTTTATTTTTATCAATCCTTTTTTTTCGGCTTCCTTTAAATATCTACTTACTTGTACCCTATTAATATTATATCTATTTGCAATATCTTTTTGTTTTAGTTTTTTCACGTAATAATCATATGCAATTTTATAAAGAATTCTTAATTTATCATTCATTTTTTACAACTATTTAATTATTATAGCAATTTTAATTTTCTACTACTATAATAATGCCTATAATACTCCTTCCAAATTTATTTAATGGTAATAGATAATATTTTTTGTATTACTTTATCTTATTCCATTATTTTTATGAATAATACCTCTCAAAACATGAATAATTTTTTCCTTGTAAATAATATTCCAAAATTCTATACTTTTTGTATAATCCATTATTGTTTCTTGCTTTCAAAGAGTTATAGAAATGATAATTAAATAAGAACAAGTTAGATTGCAGAGTAATATTTATCCAATACATTAGCAATATTATCTCTAACTAATTTTTCAGGATCATTTTTAATAACGTTATCTCTAATTTTTTGGTATTGAATTGGCATAAATTGACTAATAAGTGTAAGTGGAATCTTTTTTTTCTTTAGATTTTCAAATAATATTTCTACAGCTTTTTTTATTTTAGGTATATTCCAATAATATCTTGATCGATCTAAATAGCTATATTTCCGGGCTAATCTCTTTTCTTCATCAGTTCCCTCATAATAATCTACCCAATATTTGGGGTATTCAAGCATTGCCTTTTCTATAACTTCAATCAAATTAGATTGTGCTTCTGGATTATTAAAAAAAAGTTCCTTTTCTATACAACATAAAGCAAAAAGAGCTTCTCTGAAAGCAGAGGTTAGAGCAGGTCCTACTTTTAAAATAGCTACGCCATCTTTAACCATATTCTTGAGAGCATTTCTTGACTGATAGTCAGTTGAATGAGCTTCAATAATAAGATTAGGATATTGTTTTATTATCCTAAAAAGTCCTTGAACGTTTTTCTTGTTATACTCAAATACCTTATTATTATTAAATTCTATTCCTAAATTAACTACCACTGCAATAACTCTTTCCCAAGCACTTTCTAAATTTAAATTATAAAAAGACCTTTTTGTCAATTCAATTGTTCTTTTCAAATTAAATGAACTAGTTATTTCACTATCTTGTTTAGTTTCTTTTGTGCCACCCGGAGCTGGAACTTCACTTCCAATTACATATACTGGTAATAACTTATCACTATCAAAAATATTTTTATAAGTTTTTTCGGCTTCAAAGCAAAGTTTTGCTTCTCGTTCTGCAATAATTTCTGAGTTAAGAGTCCCATCTTTTTCTTCTGAATCATCCGCAAGAGACATACTAGCATCTAAATGAATTTTAGAAAACCCTGCCAATGCATATTCTTTTACCATAGAACATGCTTTTCCCATGGCATTTTGGGAAGTTTCTTTCTTCCAAGGGTTTGGTCCAAGATGATCCCCTCCTAAGATAATTTTATTTTTAGGATATTTTACTCTATTAGCAATAGAAAATACAAAATTAGCAAAATCGAGAGGCTTCATCCCGGTATAGCCACCAAATTGATTAACTTGGTTACACGTAGATTCAAGAAGAACATGTATTTTTTTTTGCATCGCATATTTTAATGCAACTTCAATAACATATTCATTAGCGCTGCAAATTGAATATATCCCTTTTGGAACTCCATTTTTTTGACTTTTTATTATATTATTAAGAGGATGTTTGAAATTATTCATTTTGATTTAACAATTTTTTTATAAGACTTTTATTAATTTTTCCTTCCATTGGTCCAAACATTGCAGTATTGAGGGCTCCAGCCGCAGAAGCCATTCTTCCACATTCATACGTTGATTTACCCTCGGCAAGCCCACAGAGAAATCCAGCATCAAAACAATCTCCTGCACCAGTTGGATCAATTTCCTCTATAGAGAATGCTGGAATATTTATTTTCTTCTCCCTTGAAAAAATTGTACAACCTTTTTTACCTCTTTTTAAAACAATTAATTTCATCAAATCATTTTTAAATAATTCATTAACTCCGGCTTCAATACTGTTCTTACCTGTTATAATATTAAGCTCTTCAATCCCTGGAAATATAATTGAACAGTGCTCAATAATTGGTTTAATAATTTCTATAATATTTTTTTTATTGAGAAGCTCTTTTCTAATATTTGGATCGAAGGTTATTTGAGCTCCCTTTCCCCAAAAAGCTTTAACCTTTTTAATTATAGCTTCTCTAAAATCCTCGCTTACCATAAGCGAACACCCCATAATATGAAAAAAATCAGCTTCAGGTATAAGTTCTTTTGGAATGGCCCTTATCTTTGTTACAGAAGTTCCGTCAATATAGAATATATATTTTCTTGATCCGTCATTAGAATAAGTTACAAAAGCTACAGCAGTAGGCTTTCCGGGAACAACTAAAACATTTTCACAATTTACACCATCCTGTTTTAATCTTTCAAGGATATTTTCTCCAAATCCATCCAAGCCAACACTTCCAATAATTCCACTTGAGTGCCCAAGCTTTGCAACAGTATCAGCAAATATTGCTGGTGCACCGCTTGGGAAAGGCCCTAAAAATTCTCCACTTTCATTAAATGGCATATTGGGTTTAGGTCTCATTATCTCAACTAACATCTCGCCCATTGTCCAAATATTAGCTATTTTCACCACCTCTTTCCTAATGACTAAAAATTAATGAATATTATATATGAAATACAATTAATATCTCTTTTTGAATAATTTAGATCTTGTTATTATATGTCACCAAAAAAACAGTAATTAAACAATCTATATTGGACATTTTATTTTTACTAAAATTCCATCATTACTTTCATACGTCCCTTTTCTGCTTCTTCCATGCTCAATACAACATCATATGCTTTTTGATAATCTGAAAAAGGGTAGACATGAGTAATTAAAAGATCCGTCTTTATTACTCCTTGGGATATTAAATCAATGGTCCTTATATAATCATCTCTTACATATTGACAACTTCCAATTAAATTCAGTTCCCTATCTTGTATATAAGCTAAATTAATAGGTACTTTCAATGCTGGTACTCCAATAACAATAATTTGTGAACTCTTTCTTGCATTCTTTACTGCAATATTAATGCTTTGTTCAGTTCCCACACAATCGAAAATTATATCTAAATTATCCCTTCCGATATTTTCATCAATCCATTTTTCCAAATTAACTTTACTAGTATTTAGTGCATCCTTAAAACCTAATTCTTTAGATTTTTCAACTCTTGCTTCTATTATATCAGTTATAATTACACGTCTAGCCCCAGCAATTTTTAGTGCTTGAGCAGTTAAATTACCAATAACTCCCGCCCCTATTACTAATCCAATATCTCCAATACGAAAATTTGACATCCTTACAGCATGTATACCTACTGCAGAAGGTTCAACCATTGCACCTTGCTTTGGTGTCATATTTTCTGGTAATTTATATACTTTATCAGCTTCCATAACTATATAATCTGCCATAGCACCATTAATACCAACATTTCCTAAATATTTGCCATTTTTACATATTTGATATCTCCCATGCGTACATGCATAACATTTCCCACAATTTACAACAATTTCCGAAGTAACACGATCACCAATATCTAAATCTATTACATTATTACCTTTTTTTGCAATAATACCTGAATATTCATGACCTAATACAATAGGAGGATGTACAAAAGGGTGGTGACCTGTATAGCTATGAACATCAGACCCACAAATACCACAAATTTCAATTTTTATCAAAACTTGGTCTTCGTTTACTTTCGGAATAGGACATTCTTCTTCTGCAAATCGCTCAATTCCAGTTAATTTAACTTGTTTCATCTTATACACCCCTAAATTTTAATCATAATTTTTATTCTTTTTAAATCTTCTTTGTAAGTTAAGAAAGCTTTTTCTATATCAACAAGAGGAAAATAATTAGTAATTAATGATCGGATGTTTATTTTTGTTGATTCAATTAAAGATACAGCTCTCTGCATCGTGAATGGGTTCATAAGCGAGCCCATTAACTTTATTTCCTGTGAAAAAATTTCATAAGGAGATATTTGCACTTTTATTTGTGGAGCTGCTACGCTAAACCATAATATCTTAGTTCCATAAGTTTTCAGTTTCAGAGATAATTCTAAAGTTTCTTGTAGCCCAACTGCTTCAATTATATTATCGATTTTACAATTATTAAAATATTTATTTACTTCATTTTTAATATTCTTTTTATTATATTTAATATAATGATCCGCTCCTAAACTAAGGGCTAAATCTTTTTTATTTTTTTCTGCACCAATTATAACAATTTTAGCAGCTCCCGCTAGTTTGGCTAATTGAATCATTATAAGACCAATGGGTCCGTCGCCTATTACAATTATATTTTCCCCAGCCTTTAATTTTAGTAAATCTATACCATGAATGCAACAGCTTAAAGGTTCTGCAACTGCAACTATATCGAGAGGTGTTTTTTTATTGATTTTATATATATTAGTTGCGGGTACCGCAATAAATTCGGCAAAAGCACCATTCTTATTAACCCCAATCCCCGGAAGTTCTATACAGTAATTCATTAGCCCAGCCTGGCAATAATTACACTTAAAGCAAGGAGTCATTGGGTCTCCTACCACGTGATCACCAATTGAAATCCTTTTTGCTTCTTCTCCAACTTTTTTTACAATTCCTGAAAATTCATGGCCAAGAATAATCCCCTCTTTACAAAAAAAATCCCCCTTTTTTATATGAACGTCGGTTCCGCAAATTCCACAATATTTTACTTCTATTAATACTTCATCATTTCTTATTTTAGGAACTGGAACTTCTCTTAAACCACAGTCATTAATTCTATTAAATACATAAGCTTTCATTATATTTTTCACTCCCTATTTTATATATAAGTATTTTGTTATTAAATATGAGAAGTTTTTTATTTATTTTTCTTGGGTTAGAGCTTTTAATATATTTAAGGTGTAATAATTATCGAGTAGGTTATAAAATCAAGACTATGAAATATCCGCTGAATATTTATGCCACAAACACTCTATATCTCTACTTAATAATTACTTCTTCTGGTTCTTCTATAACTCTATAGCTGGTTCTGAAATGTATGTTACCCTAAATAAATACGGTTTTTCAATAACAATTACTTTCGTTAATATACCTTCTTCATTATTATTTTCCTGTGTATAAACCTTGAAACCCCCTTATTAAAAAATTCCTTGCGAAAACTGCAAATACAAATGATGGTATAACTGAAAGTACGCCCATTGCAGCCATCTCTCCCCATCTGACTTCTAAACCTGTGGTTGCCATCGAGGTAATTACAACCGGGAACGTCGAGCGAATCGAGCTAAGAACAAAAGCAAAGAACATATCATTCCATATAAATATAAATGAAAGTATAGCAGACACGATTATTCCCGGCATTGCATTTGGTAAGGTAATAAATAGAAAAGTTTTGTAAACTCCGCAACCATCTATCTGTGCAGATTCTTCTATTTCTATCGGTATCTGATTGAAAAATCCAACCATAAGCCAAATTACTAGAGGAAGCGAAATTGCCAAATATGTTACTATAAGAGATAAATATGTATCATAAAGATTTAATTTAGTCCAAATTATGTACATTGGGAGAACTACAGCAATAGGAGGCATCATCCTTACAGTAAGTGTCCAGTTTCTCAACCCTTCTCTACCCTTAAATCTGAATCTTGAAATTGCATAGGCTGCGCAAGAACCTAGAATAAGAGCTAAAACAACACTCCCGACTGTTATTATTATACTATTAATTATACTATCAGTAACCTGTGAAAAAGAGAAAATCCATTCGAAATTTGCGAGTGTCGGTCTAAAAAAAAACTTCGGATACGTAGTTACTATATCTATTCTTTTCTTAAATGCCGTTATGAACAGCCAGTAGATTGGCAAGTAAAGAATAACAAAATAAAATATACTTATTATAATCATGAGTAGTCTTTTTTCCCTTCTCATGTTGTTATATCCTCCCTATATAGATACTTTGTAATTATATTGGAAATAATTACAGTTATCACCAACATAATGACTGAAACTGCAGAGGCATAAGAAATTCTGCCTCCCTGTGCAATTCCCATAAGGTAGGCAAATATATCCACTGTTTCTGTAGCAATTCCGGGGCCGCCGCTAGTCATAACATATATCGTATCAAATGTCCTAAGAGCATCTATCATTCTAAATATTAATGCAACAAAGAATATCGGGCGTAACATCGGAACTGCTAGATACCAAAATTTTTGGAATTCATTAGCCCTGTCTATGGTAGCAGCTTCAAAAGGTTCTTCAGGAAGTGATTCTAATGCAGAGAGCAAAATAAGAATCATGAAAGGTGCCCATTGCCAGATATCAACAAATATAATAGAGATTAGAGCGGTTGCAGGGTCTGAAAGGAACGCAAATGGTTGCAAGCCAATAAAGGATCGTAAATGATTAATAAGCCCGAAGAAAGGATTATACATATATTTCCAGAGAAGGCCACTTGTAACTCGAGGGACCATCATCGGAAATGCGATAATCGCCATTATTAAACTTCTACTTGTTTTCTTCTTAAATGTACTGTAAAATATATATGACATAGGAAGGGCAATGATGAATTCTATTGCAACACCTACCCCAACAAATATCCCCGTGTTTTTAAAAGCATTTAATGCTCTTCTATCAGTAAAAATGCTTATGTAGTTTTCTAAACCAACAAAATGTAATTGAGATTTATAAATTATATTAAAATTCGTTAAGCTTAAGAATATAGCAATTATAAAAGGTGTAAGCGCAACAAAAAACATGACTAAAAATGCAGGCGTAACGAATAAAAATAAGGCTCCTCGCTGCTCTTTCATATCGTCTTACTTCTCTCTTTCTCTAAACAAATTCCTATTAATTAAAGAATCATTTCAACTTCCCAGATATTTTCATGACTTTTTCAGTTTCCTTTGCAGCCCAGTCAAGTGCTTCCTTTGGTGATTTCTGATCAGAAAGCACTTCTTCAATTGCTATACCGACAAGGTTGCCAAATTCTCTCCACTCTGGAATAAGTGGTCTAAATTGAGGCATAGCAATTTCATAACTCTTAATTGTAGAAGGTCTCCAACCTGGATAGCTAATCTCGTCAAATTTTGCCATAAAAGCTGGATTGTCAAATACCGCTTTTCTGGCAGAACTAACAACACCTAACTGTAATGCACTGTCGAGTTGTATATCATATGATGTTGCCCATTGTACGAATTCAGTCGATGCCATCTTCTCTTTTTCTGTTTTTGCTCCAATTGCACTTATACCAAATCCCATCGTATATATACCTGGAAAATTTCCAGCAGGTCCAGCGGGAATAATGGCATAACCAATTTTACCAACTATCTGCGATTTCTCAGGATTCTCAATTCTAGTCATAAAGTTGTTAGCATCTATTATCATAGCTGTTTTACCTGAAGTAAAAGAAGATTGAACATCATCCCAGCTATAAGATGAAACACCAGGAGGACCATATTTTTTCAAAAGATCACCGTAGAATTTCGTTGCCTCAACACCAATTTCGTTATTGAAGATCGGATTCCATTTCTCATCAAAGAATTCTCCTCCAAAACCTCTATAGAAACTTGCCCATGTATAAACATTCATACCATCTCCACGAAGTCCTCTCATGGCAATTCCATATAATTCTGGAGGATTACATAATTGTGCAGCAACCTTTTCTAGCTGCTCAAATGTCTGCGGAACCGAGATATTTTTTTCTTTGAAGATGTCCTTTCTATACATAAGATGGGTAATTTCGGAATAGACAGGTAGGCCATAGAGTTTCCCATCATGCCTAAATAGATCCAGTGCCTTGGGCATAAAGTCATTTATATCGTATTTTGGATCCACTAAATCATCTAAAGGAACAAGCCATCCTTTCTCGGCGAATTCAGTGACATATACACAATCAAGTGCAAATACATCATATGCACCCTGACCACTTGCCAGATCCATAACCGTTTTTTCTCTAAGCTGTAATTCGGGATAAAGTATGTAATGAACTTTTATTCCCGTTTCTCTTGTAAATTCAGGTGTATGACTGATTATAAAGTCTGTCTCAGGCAGTGATCTGATTGCTACATAAATATCTGTTCCTCTCAAATCAGTGACACTTGTTGCGCTTGCAACAGTTATCAGAAATAATACAAAAAGCATAGCAAAAAATAATTTTTTCATAGTTCTAACGACCTCCTAAATTTAATTTATTTTTTAATTCTTAATTAATTATTTTTTCAGCGAGGAGCTAAAAAATAATTATACATTAAAAATTATAATATCAAGTATGCGACTCACCTCCATCAAATAAAAATCAAAAGTGCACTATTTTTTGATGATTTAAAGTTTAAAAGTACACTACCAAAAAACAGCAAAAAGGTATAATTTAGAAATAAATCCTAAATAGAAGAGAGGTTCTAAATTATGCCCAAACAATTACACAAAAACTTTACCGATTTTTAGATTAAACTAATTATTGAGAGTTATTTAAAAAAGAACCTGAGATTAATTATATTTTGTAAACCTTCAAAACCAGAAGAAGTAGGTTTTTCACATTACTTTCAGAATATCGCAAAGAGCCTGATAGCTTTTCTATACATCGTTACTCCTATCATTTTTCTACCTCCCTTAAGGAGTAAATTATAACTTAAGGGAGGTATTATTTTATAGATATAACTATGGAATTTTCTCTGGCGTTACCTATGGAATTTATTATAGCTTTGAGGGTTCCAGAACATATTCATCTTATTCGCTTTATCAGAAGTGGTTACATTTTAGGTAACTTTGGAGAAAAGTTCCTTATGCCAAAGGAGGTGTAATACGCATATGTCTGCACAACCATCAATACTACATTTGAGATATTATCTATATATCATGACTCTGAATTGATAATTAGATATTATTATCCTTTACCAAAAAGCTCTATTTATTTTTTAAAGATCGACCTTTGAATTTCACGATATCTCGATAATATTAATTTAGTAGTACTTTATAAAATTACTTGTTTAGCCTTCTTTGTAAGTATAAGATCTTTTTAAAAATCGTTTATATTTTACTTTTATTTATATCCTTTTGGTAAAAATAATTTTTTTGAAATTTAAGCGATAGCATTTTAATATTTGTTTTAATCTTTTATTATCTAATATTTTTATAAATTACATTTGTTCATTACAATTGTAACTATTTTACAAAAATAATATCATTTATTAACTAACATGTCAAGTCAACTTCGCGCACAAATCAACTGCATCTATTTTATTTTTTACTTTTTCCAAAATAGATTAAAGCAATCCCTATACCGTTTATCAAAATTAATTCTAAAAATGTTAAATTGCCTATTTTTCTTTATTTATCCATAAAGTATCCACTACTCTTATTCTAACCATGTATTACATAAGTTATTATTTAAGTTAAGGTAAAAGTACATAAAATAATTAGTCTTTAATATTCTGCGATAGTAAAATTAAAAACACTGGGGTAAATTTGGCTATCTTGCCTCGTGAGGATAATGATAGAAGATGCTTGGGCGCCCTGCGCCACATCCGATAAAAATAAGGTATAAATATAAACAAAGAAAAAATGGAAATGGTAAACTAAAATGCACCTAAGGTGGAAAATAAAAATGCACCTTTTAAAAGAAACAGTTCTTTACTATAGTATGAATAAGAATCAATACTATAAGGAAAGGACTGATATATGGTTAACAAGATTATGTATCAAAAGATTCAGCATTTTAAGAGAAGAGGGTTTACCAAAGCAGACATTGTAAGAGAAACCGGATTAAATAAACGAACGGTATTTAAATATTACGATATGTCAGAGAAAAAATACGCTCGGTATATAGAAAAAGTGAGGTATCGGAGCAAGATATTTACGCCTTACCAGTCCCCTATTCTTGATCTATACCAAGTAAATGACTTTCAAAGCCTTTCAAAAATCGGCGGTGTATGATTATCTTGAAGAGAAACTAGGTTCTTTGCCGGGTACGGAGAGGAGTTTCCGCAGCTATATCAACTTCCTGGTAGAGACAGAGCAGTTGAAATTAAATGGTAATAAGCGCATATATTCTCCGGTGGCAGAGCTTCCCTACGGCAAGCAGCTGCAGATCGATTTTGGAGAATACCTTACCAAAAAAGGCTTAAAGCTGTATATCTTTGCGGCGGTTTTATCTGCCAACCGCTACAAATACGCTGCCCTACAGGATAGACCCTTTACTACCCTGGATTTGATTCATCATCTTCTGGATTGCTTTGAGTATCTAGGGGGAATACCCGAAGAGTTGGTCATAGACCAGGATAAGGTGATGGTAGTAAGTGAAAACCGGGGAGATATCATCTACACCAGGGACTTTAAACAGTTTATAGAAGAAATGGATTTAAAGATGTATGTCTGCCGGAAGAGTGATCCGGAGAGCAAGGGGAAGATAGAGAATCTGATTAAGTTTGTGAAGAGGAACTTTTTAAGGATAAGAGATTTTGAAAACATCGAAGAGGCTCAGGAAAGGCTGTCCAGGTGGTTAAACCGGCGGGCCAATGGCAAGATTTCACTGGCCACCCGGCGTATCCCTCAAGAGATGTTTAGCGAAGAGAAGGCCTATTTGAGGACCTTGAAAAATTCCATCTACCGGAAGGATAGCTCAAATGCCCGAGAGAGAAGAAAAGCAGATAGGATGGGTCAGATATCGGTGAATGCTTCTAAGTATCCGGCCCCTTTGGAATACCGGGAGCGGGAAGTAGAGATCTATAAAACCGCAGAAAGGCTTTTCATCTACGATATCCGTACCGGAGAACAGATAGCAGAACATACTATATCTCCCATCCCGGGAAGCCGGATAGCAAACCGGGCCAGATGCCACCACAAAGAGCACAGTCAGAGGGAATTGAAAGAGGAGCTAAAGAGGCTTTTTGCCTTAGATAGCTGGAGTGAATTTGTAGATAAAAACTTTCGGATGTATACCCGCTATTTCCGGGATCAGTATAATGATGCACTAAAGAAATTCTCCCGGGAAATAGAAAGGGAGCATCTAGGACAAGCCATAGACCTGTGTCTGGAGAATCAGACTTATTCCATGGCAAATCTATACGATACTTATCAGTATTACCAACAGGAGAAAGAATTAGCTCTACCAAAGGTAAATATTGTCTCTAACTTAAGGGGTATCCCGCAGGAGAAGAAAGAATTTCAAGTAGAAAAGAGAGATATCGGAGTTTACCGTGCTCTGGTAAATGCCTCCTCGGAGGTCCGGCCATGAAAAAATATCAGCAGATAGTCAACTTACTGGAAAACTTAAAGCTTAAAGGAATGATCCCTAATCTGG
>Ga0210003_1001982_pt1 | contig 17573 bp, 37 predicted proteins | sample LantaG_FD_182804 | JGI IMG/M metagenome (GOLD analysis project Ga0210003, IMG submission 182804) | Deep subsurface microbial communities from Baltic Sea to uncover new lineages of life (NeLLi) - Landsort_02402 metaG (SPAdes) (version 2) | ecosystem: Environmental > Aquatic > Marine > Oceanic >...
TAGGATTAGACCAAGAAGATATGAATAATGACGGCTTGATAGATAATAAAAGCAGCAAGAAAGCTATGGAATTATTACTTAAATATGATATAACAGAATTAGAGATAGTTACAATATAGTTTTAATTCCTTATATTGCCGATAAATTATAGAAATTATGGCAAAAAGAAAAAGAAGTAAAAGGATTTGGTGCACTGAAGAAGAGGTTATAATCTTTAGAGGAATACAAGAACAAGCAAAGACCCACAACTTAAACTTAAAAGACGTTCATTCGGGCTGGGTTAAAAATAAAGATAGTTCTTTATACTTCCAAAACCCTAACTTTAAAAAAGGTAACGAAGATCAATTTGCAAAAGACTTAGTAGAATCTTTAACAGAGCATTCACCTAATTATATCACAATAGTTAGAGAGAAGATTGAAGATGGTCATTTATTAGTAGTTGACCCTGCTGATATTCATATCGGTAAACTCTGTACAGCCTTTGAAACTGGAAAGAGTTATAACTCACAGAAAGCAGTTAAACAAGTTTTAAAAGGTGTAGACGGTTTAATAAGTAAATCCAACGGCTTTAATATAGATAAGATTCTATTCATAGGAGGTAACGATATACTACACATAGACACGCCACATAGAACCACAACAAGCGGAACAAATCAAGATACTGATGGAATGTGGTACGAGAACTTCCTTACAGCTAAAAAACTCTATGTTGATATACTTGAAAAATTGATGTGCATCTCAGATGTTCACTTCACATTTAATCCATCTAACCATGATTACATGAGTGGATTTATGCTTGCTGAAGTAATTAAAGCACATTTTAATAATTGTGAGAATATTACTTTTGATTGTGGAATCTCACATAGAAAATATTTTAGATACCATAAAAATCTAATAGGAACTACTCACGGAGATGGTGCAAAACAGATTGACTTAGGTAGTTTGATGAGTGTTGAAGCTAAAAAAGATTGGGCAGATGTAGAGTTTAGATATTTTTATACTCACCATGTACACCATAAAACAGCAAAAGACTATATCAATGTAACGGTGGAAAGTTTAAGAAGCCCAAGCCCTGCGGATAGTTGGCATCATAGGAACGGGTATGTAAATCAAGCAGCGGTTGAAGCATTTATACATTCTAAAGGAAACGGTCAAGTCGCTAGATTAACTCATTATTTGTAAGATATGGCACATAAAAAATATTTAACTAAAGAGGCTAAAAATAAAGCCTTGTCTGATAATAGTAAAAAATATCTTAAAACTAGGTTTGGTAAAGTTGTAATGACTTATAATAATATGAATCGCCGAGTTCGTGGATATGTTAAAAAGCATATCTATGAAGATTTGGATTTACTAGACAGAGAAACGTTTTATTTGTTCTCAAAAGAATCAGAAGATTATAACTACCTATTTGATAAATGGGTTGAATCGGATTACGATAGAAAACTATCACCATCAATTGACCGTATAGATTCTAAACAAGGATATGTTATCGGCAATATTAGATGGATAACACACTCAGAGAATAGTAGATTAGGCGCATTAAGTAGGTTCGGTAAATTATGAAAATAGATAAAAATAAGATAATCATTCTTTTCTTATGCGTTGCTTTAGTTGGTTCTTTCGTTTTAAGACCATCTAAGGAGCATTTAAGCGACTTTTATATTAATAAGTATAAAGACCTTCAGAGAGAAAAAGATAGTGCGTTAAATCAAATAAAAATATTAGACAAAAAAATAATTAATTTAAACAAACAATATAATGAAGTGGATAGTATTTATAATGATATTTCTAAAGATGAGCTTCGTGAACGGGCAAACGTTATCTTCAGATACAATTTGCTTCAAGACAGAAGAGGCAAAGTTTCTATTAAGTAGTACAGAGAAGTACTATATTTGTGATTCATTAATAAAAATATATGAAGCGAAAACTAATAGTTTATTTGAGGTTGTACAAACGCAAGGCGATCAACTCCAACTGGGTGAAGCAGTCATCAACGCTCAGTTCAATGAGATAGATAAATTACAGAAGCAAAAAAAGCTCCTAACTTTTGGATTAGGAACTTCAATTGCTGGTTTGTTGGTGTTTATATTTCTATAACAAGCTAGATAAAATCCATTGACTGCGTCAACGTATATAATTTTATCATTGTGTTAGCAAGCATTAAAACGTTAATTATAATGTTTTTCACAGCTATTACAGTAGTTGTACGTTTTGTTTACATATTCACTATTACAATAAGGGCATTTGCTAACATCATATAAACCAAATAATTCGCTACCATTTTTTAGTTTTTCATCTAATCTTTTCTCTGCTTCTGGGTCTATATTTTCAAAAGCCTTTTTTATTATATCGCTCATAACTTTGTTTATATTAGTTCATTATAAATCAAGTTTAAACGTAGCTTCCCAATACTCTAAATCAATCTCTTTAATCTTCTTAGCGTTCTCTTTAATCTTTCGCATTGCTTCTGCTTTCTGTGTTTTGGTTACGTCTGTACCTGACCATTCAGCATTGATCTTAGCGTTATTCTGAAGTAGCTTATAAATACGCTTCTTTACTGTTTTACTTGTTTTGTATGTTTTCATAGTTTATCTATTTACACTTTCAAATATACAACAATATTCCAAATCGCAATACAGAATACTCTTATTTATAATCATTCTAAATTACGCTTTAAAGTTTGCAAGTGTCAAATTAATAACTATCTTTGTAAGGTCAATAGTGACTAAAACAAATAAATATATTATGAAAGTAAAAAGAAAAGCTAAAGAAGGTTTCAAACCTGTGGTTATTGAATTAAAATTAGAAAGTCAAAGTGAGGTTGATGCTGTATTTTCAATAACACGACTTAATTGTTCTATACCTGAATTGGTTGGGGATGAAGGTTCTTTCAACTATAAGATAATAAAGAAATTATTAAATAATTTATATAACGCAATTGAAAATGAAGAAAATTAGAGTTAGTACATACGCCAAAGAGAACGATAAATCTACTCAGTGGGCATATGATGAAATTAAAAAAGGTAATGTCAAGTCTGAGAAAATTGACGGGGTTACATTTATAATAATTGACAAATGAAGATAGAAGAAGAAAAGGAGTATCTGATTAAAGAAGAAGCGCACGAGAAACTTCTAAACGCTTTAAATAATGCTCACAGAGAGTTTAACCAGTTTAAAGACTTAACACCTCCTGAGATGTTAGAAGCTGCGTCTGAAATTATACTACAATACAATTATAAAGACGCGGTAATTAAGCACCAAAAAGAAATAATTAACAAACTTAAAAATCAAATAAAATGAAAGAGATCAACAAGGCAATTATATCTGTAATGAAAACGGTCAAGGGCATGGAGAAAAACTCCAACGTTGGAAGCGGTAATAACTCATATAACGGAACAAAAGACCAAGACGTTAAAGAAGTGTTTAATACAGCTTTAGCTGATAACGGTTTATGTATTTTACCTACTGAAATAGATGAAACAACAGAGGTTAAAAGATGGGAAGAAACTACCCAATGGGGAACGAAACAAAAACAGTCTGTTTTTACTAAGGTTAAAACAAAATACTTATTAATCCATGAAAGTGGAGAGTCAATTGAATTAGCTGGTTATGGTCATGGTGTAGATTCACAAGATAAGGGAGCAGGTAAAGCTACAACTTATGCTTTAAAGAATTGTTTGCTTTATTCATTCTTAACACCAGTAGGTAAAATTGATGATACTGAAACAACGCATTCAGAAGAAATTGAAGTGCCAAAACCACCTAAAAGAGTTTTAACAATTAATTCTAAACCATTCGATAAAGGTATTGAAAAAGGAATGACAGTTGAAGAAATATCAGAATATTATACAATCTCTGAAGAAGTAGCAACAGAATACAAAAAGCAATTAAATGAATCTCTCAAAGCGTAGAAGAAAGCTATCCCTAAACAACGCATTTAAACAAATGTGGTTAGATGCCTTTGATGAAGCGTGTGCGACTGCTAATAAGAATATGGAGTTGACAGGTTCTCGTAGATGGTCAGATAATGATAGGGATGAAATAGAGTTTTGCAGGGCTAAGTATAGAAGCTATCTAACATACCACAACCTGCAAGATCAGCATAGAAGTTATGACAGATATGTAAACGGTATGCAAAAAATTATGTAAATTAGTAAATAAATAATAAAAAGTAAAAGTTATGAATTACAAGATGAAAGGTTTTATCAGCCAAATAGATAACATTAAAACATTAGACAACGGTGCTAAAATTATCACTTACAGAATTAACAACGAAGAACCGTATAACAATATCGTTCAGTTTGAAATGTATAAAAAGCCAGAGTTTGCAGAACACGTTGAGAACTTTGTTAAATACAATAAAGTTGGCGATAGAGTAGAGGTTGAATTTAATATCGCTTCAAGAGAATGGGACGGTAAACTATACACTTCTTTAAAGCATTGGAAGATTGAGAAGTTAACAGAGCAAGAAAACGCTATTCAAGGCGAAGCTTTAACGGCTGCACAAATGGGTGATGATAGTGAAAATGATGATCTCCCGTTCTGAGCAAAGAAATTAATTAATAAATTCGATTTAGATTATGACATTAAGTAAGATAAATAAAAAATAAAATTATGAAAAACAAGACAATGCTGACTTATAAATACGATTTTATAAATACGATTTTTAAATCACAAACAAACGGGATAGATAAATTTGGTCAAAACTTTAAACCAAATGGTGAATTTGATATTTTATGCCATGAATTTATAACAGAGTTGGGCGGTATAACTTTAAAAAATGGTTATAACTGTATAGTAGAGGGTATTAAAATGGATACTTGGAAGCATAGGATATGGAAGATAGTTGAAGAAGCTGGATTATTACCTGAGTAGTTATGAAAAACCAATCACAAATACAACGTGAAGAATCTAAAAGATTAGCGTTAATAGAGTTGAAAAAGATAGATTATAATCCTGTGTATTTACACAAACTATTTAATGATACTCCTTTATATGATAAGTCTTTAAATAATCCTAATAATGTTGATTCTGTTTTAGATTTAATTATGGAGATAACATTAAATGTGTTTGGTTGTGAAAAAGAAGTAGTTTTATCTAATTCAAGAAAAACAGAGATATCAAAAACAAGGCAAGCACTTGGCTATTTAATGAGCCGTCACACAAATGCGATACAAGAAGTTATATCTAATAAGATAAATGTTGACAGAGGGTGTTTGCCTTATTACAACAGGGTTACAAATAAAAGACTTAAACATAATATAGATAGAGATTATCTAAGTAAGATTAGAGAGATTGAAACAATTATCTATGAATTAAAAATTAATTAATAAACACTTGCTATATTAAAATAAAGTAGTATATTTGTAAGAGTTGCGGTCTGAAACCATAGGCAACAAAGAGATTTAAACTAGACCTCTATAATGAAACAAGCTTCAGACCCTTGTGGATTTATAGGGGTTTTATTATTTAATAGTTTATCGGTAACTTAAAACCGTTATTATTATGGCAAGAATAGAATTAAGGCATTTAGATTGTACTTGTGACAACTATGCAACAGTAGAAATAAATAGAGAAATATCTAATTATTCAGAAAATCATATTAAAATTGATTTTTACGACACAACAACCTGTCGAATAACTCCATTAATACTAGACATCTCAACAGCGATTAAATTTGCTAAGACATTGCGAACTGAGATTAATAAGATTAAGGAGGTTCAAGATGAAAACAATTAAAGGTTATTCTAAAAAATATGGTGAACATTTAATATATGTAGATGATGAAGATTATGATAGATTAAATATTTTTAAATGGGGAATAAGATTTACTAAAAATACTAAATACGCTAGAAGATGGGAGGTTATTAACGGGAAAGTAAAATGGTTTCATATGCACAGAGAAATATTAAGAATTACTAGTGATATGGTTGTAGACCACAAAGACCATAACGGACTTAACAACTGTAAAGAAAATTTAAGAGTTTGTACAAAAAAAGAAAATAATAAAAATAAAACTTCAATGGTTGGTAGTTCTTCAAAGTACTTAGGAGTTTGTGTTTATTTATCTAAAGAAAAGAAGATAAGTAAATCATCTGGTGAGGAGTACATTTATGAAAGAATAAGGATTCAAGCCACTATAAGGGTAAACGGTAGAGCTATAAAAATAGGTCACTATAAAACAGAAGAAGAAGCAGCGAAGGCTTACAACGAGTATGCTGCTAAATATCATGGAGAATTTGCAAATTTAAACAAGATTGGAGGGAGAAATGTCTAAATTAGGTTATACATGGTATCCTAAAGATTGGGGTAACTCTGAAGCAGTCTTTGAACTTACATTAGTAGAACGTGGCTTATATCGTGAATTAATTGATATGGCTATGCTTAACGACAATCAAACTATTATTAATGATAATGTTTGGGCTAGGAAGTTTGGCTCTTCAGTAGAAGAAATAGAATCAATACTATTGACTTTAGAAAGGTTAAAATTAATAGAAGTTACTAATGAATTTTTGTTTATTCCATCATGTGAAAGTAGGTTGGTTTTAGTTAGAGCAGGGCGTAAAGGAGGTCAAAAAAGTAAGCCTAACCCGAAGCCTATTAGCAAGCCTTTATCGAAGCCTAACCCGAAGCAAATAGAAAAGAAAGAGAAAGGAAAAGAAAAGGAAATAGAAAAAGAAATATTTATTAAAGAGGAGATTTGGTTAAAATTCCAATCTTGGATTAAAGACAACCAACTAAATAAAGATAAAGTTTATGCTCAATTTGATAAAGCGTGGTTCTACTATGAAGATTTAGAATGGAAGAACAAGAACGGGAAAGTAGTAATCAATCCAGTAAGCACAATTAGAAACAATTGGTTTAAAGAATTGGATGAATACAAACTAAGCAGAAGAGAAATAAACGATCTTAGACCACCATTAAAAACTATTTTTACAGACGGGAGATGATACACAAAGAAACAGATGGTTTAGAACACCTAACAAGTCTAAGAGATGGAACGTTTAAATTAGGTTTAGGGATAGATTGTGATTTAGATATAAACCTTAGATACAAAAAAGGTAATCTTGTTGTGATGGCTGGACACGCCAATGTAGGTAAGACAGCTTCAATACTATTCTACTTTACAGCACTTGCTAAAATACACGGTTTAAAGTTTGCGGTATTAAGTTCTGAAAATGAAATAGGAAGTATAAAAGACGATATTATTACTTTCTTTACAGGACAAGAAGTTGCTAAATTAGATACTGCTGATTTTGAATATGCTCACTACTGGTTAAATGAACATTTTAAATTCATTAACTTTGAAGGGTTCTTTGAAGAGAATAAACGATTAATGAATCATAGAGATGTTTTAGGGATTATAGATAATTTACCAATAGAGCACAACTTTACACCTGATGCGTTTGTATTAGATCCTTACAACTCTTTAGGTAAAGATGAAGATTTACCAAAGAATCAGCATTTATACGATTATACGGTAATGGCAGAACTTAGGATCTACTGCAAGAAGAATAACAAAGCTTGTTATATTTTAGCGCATGGAGTTACTGAAGCATTAAGAAAAACACACAGTAAAGAACATGATTTTGCTGGTTATACTATACCTTTGTTATCAGCAGATATAGAAGGCGGTGGTAAGTTTGTTAATCGTTGTGATGACTTTGTAGTGATACACCGATACACTAGCCATAAAACAGAATGGAGTAAAACAGAATGGCATGTTTTAAAAGTTAAGAATACAAAAACGGGAGGCAAACCAACATTTAGAGAAAACCCAGTAGTGCTAAGAGCCTTACCAAACATCACAGGGTTTGAAGTTTACATAAAAGAAGAGAACTTTGCAGAACCTTCAAAGGTGGTTAATCCAATAACGCAAGAAAAGAAAGAATTAAAAGAACCTAAACCGTTAAAACCTAATAAACACTTTCAAGATTTAGATGAAGAGATTAAAAGATATGGAATAGAATATAAACCTTTTAAATTTAAAAATGATGATACTAAGAATTGATGATATTGAGGATTACCTAGATAAAGATGATGTAATTGAGTTAGCAGAGTTACATGATTTACAAGTTATAGATATGGAAGTCGATACTTTTGGTTTAGACTTTAAAAAATTAACAATGAACGATTCTGAGAAAATAAAAGTATTTATTGAAAAGTTTCAATATGTGCCATTGCAAGATTTGGAAAAATTCTTAAATAATTATAAGTTATGATTTATCAAAGTGAAATAGTAGTTCTAGTAAAACGTTCAATTGCGAATAGTATTAGGAAAAAATTAGCTGGATGCGGTTTTGTTACGCAGGTAAATGAGGTGTCTGATACTCCTATTGGAGAGGTGGATAATTTTAGGATAGTAATTTACCATGAATCCTTCAAAGATTTTATTTGTGAAAAAACTGGGTATGATAAGACACAATTTGTAGATAAACTATGATTGATTTAAACGTGATGCTTGCTAGGTCTTATTTAAACATCATTTCAAGCCGTTCTAAGGACTTAAAACACTCTGAGCATATAGATAATACAATTGATATTTTAAATGGCTTAGAAACGTGGAGACAACAAGCGATAAAAAGAATACTGGAAGATAACAAAAAAATTACTATCTTAACAACTGAATTACAGACTGCAAAGTTAGAGATTAGTAAGGTTAATTCTGAAGCAGATAGTTTAGAGAGGGAGAATATGGAGTTAAGAAAACAAATGGAGACGCTGTTAAAACAGTTAGAAGATAAATTTTAAAGATTATGCCTATTAAATGTAGGAACTGTAAACAACCTCACAACCCGTACAACTCGCTTGATAACTGGTGCAAGGCTATTGATTGTCAAGTTGCTAAAGGAATACATCTATTAAACGAAGATAAGAGACAGAAAGAGAAAGCCCAAACCAAAGCTAAAAAAGGTTTAGATAAAACAAGGGAACAAGATAAAACCAACCGTTCTAAAGAGTATCTAAAAACTGAGATACAAAAACTGTCTAGGCTAATAGATGCTAGATTTAATTTTTGTTGTTGTTGTTGTAATAAACCGATAGATGGCACTGGACACGGCGCGCACTACCATAATAAAAAAGGAAACGAGAATATAATGTTTAACTTACACAACATAAACCGAAGTAGGGCGCATTGTAATATGTTTAGTTCTGAACACAAAAAAGGATATAGAGAAGAAATGATAAGAAGATATGGTCAAGAGTACGCTGATTATTTAGAGTATGATATAAGGCTTATTTATAAAGAAATGCACTTTACCTCACTAGAGATAAAACAAGCTCTTAAAACGACTAGAAGGTTGATTAAAGACTTTGACACGTTTCAATTAACTAACCCGATATTAACTAGAGATAGGTTTAATACTTTAATAGGGTTGTATAAAATAGAGTATTACTCATAACGGCTAGTATAAAAATTGAAGCGTGTAAAAAGACACAAAATTTAGAATTAAAAACAAATTAAAATAAATAATAACAGAACAATGACAAAGCAGAATTTAGCTTTTGTTTTTATACATTGTTGTAAAATCGTTTTATTATGAAGCAAAAAACAACTTGGTTAGATACATACTTGAATAAGTACAAATGGTATAGAAAACTAAGAAAAGGGATATGGTATAAACACCAATTTACAAAAGATGCAGAACAACTAACATTTGCAGAAGGTGGTGTTTGGTGGGCTAGGTATGACAAAATAAATAGATACTCTGATGTTGTTGCGTTTGAGGTTTACTAAATGTTTTACAACGGTTAGTATAACAAGTCGTTTTAATGCTTGTTATACATTGTTGTAAGTAGTACGGATTGATGACTAAAATTATAAAAATATGTTTAGAATAAAATGCAGTAACGGATTGTACGTAGAAAAAACCACTTATGGAACTTGGCTGACATACAGCAAAAAAGGAAAGATATTTAAAAGTGAAAACTTAGTTTACAAAAACTTAGACTTATGCGAGGAATTTGTAGAGAAAAGTAAAAGTGATAAATATAAAAACTTAACTTTTAAAATAGAGGAATTGTAGTATTACTTACAAAGCAGCGGTAAATTTTCGTTTTAATGAAATTTACTAAACGTTATGAGTATTTTGTAAACAACCAGCTTTACAAAAATAGTCAAAAGTAAACTAATAAGTTGACAAATGAAGATACATGCACAGATAGACCACCAAAAAAGAATTATTCCATTATACGATTCAGATGCCGATAAGCTGAGAAAGATTAACAGAGGTGTAGATTTGGAGATTGAGATTAAGCAACCTAGAAACTACAAGTTCTTAAAAAAGTTTTTTGCATTAATAAATATGGTTTATGAGAATCAAGACATCTACGTTAATATAGACCATTTAAGAAAGGATTTAACTATTGAAGCTGGATTCTATGAAGAGCACGCCGATTTTAACGGAGAGATAATAAGAACGGCTAAAAGTATATCATTCGCTAAGATGACAGAATCAGAGTTTTCTGATTTATACGGTAAGTTTTGTGATACTGTTATTAGGTTAATGGGTTGGGATACTGAGTTAATAGAGGAAAACATTGAAAGTTTTTTATAGTTCCTTATTTAGAATGAATATAAATAACGCTTTAAAGTTGCAAAGTATCAAATTAATGTATTATATTTGTCTAAACAAAAACAAAACGATTATGAAAACAGAAATTAGTAAACAAGTTTTTCACCCATATAATTTATGGGAGGATCATAAGCATGGATTTTATAATAATATATCAGGAAGCAATAAAATGCAAATGATTTTAGATGTTGTAACTTTATTTAGTAATCCAACTGAAACAAACTTATACATGAATAGGGTTGTTAAGGAGTGGAAATTTTCTTGTGAACATAACTTCACTAATCCATCAATGAATAGAATTGCTTATTTAGGTCAAGCGGCTTGTGCTCTTTATAAAGGTATTCCTTCAACTGTAACTATGGAAGCATGGCATGAAGTACCAGATAATTATAAAGAAATAGCAAATCAGATAGCAGAAGATTGTATTGTTAAGTGGGAGAAAAATTATAGTTTATGCCAAAAATAGCGCTAGGAAAAAATGTATTTGATGCAGCAAGAGAGAGAATAGAGTATACTTTTGATAATTTTGAAAGAATATCTTTAAGTTTTTCAGCTGGAAAAGATTCAACAGTTATGCTTCACATGGTAATGGATGAAGCGATAAAAAGAGGTCAAAAAATAGGTGTTTTACTGATTGATTTAGAAGGTCAATATAAACTAACTATTGATCACGCAAAAGAATGTTTTAAAATGTACTCAGATTATATAGATTTGTATTGGGTTTGCCTACCTATACATCTTAGAAATGCAGTGAGTAATTTTGAGCCATTTTGGAAGTGTTGGGATTTAGAAGCTAAAGAAGACTGGATAAGACATCAACCTGAAGAAGCTATCACAGATTTAAATTACTTCCCGTTTTTTACTGATGGAATGGAGTTTGAGGAGTTTGTTCCTGAATTTGGAGAATGGTATGCTGAAGGGCTTTCTTGCGCTACATTTGTAGGTATTAGGACAGATGAAAGTTTAAACAGGTTTAGAACAATTGCTAGCACATCAAAAGAAACTTTTAATAACAAGCAATGGACTACGAAAGTGACTGAGAACAGCTACAATGTATATCCTATTTACGATTGGAGAACGGAAGATATTTGGATTTACCACTATAAGAATCCAAACAAAAGACATAACGAACTTTATGATATGATGCATAAGGCTGGCTTAACAATACATCAACAGAGGATATGTCAGCCCTACGGAGATGATCAAAGAAGGGGTTTGCATTTGTTTCACATAATAGAACCTGAAACATGGGCTAAGGTAGTCGCAAGGGTTAATGGTGCTAATAGTGGTGCTTTATATGTTCAAAACACTGGGAATATAACTGGCTACGGAAAGATAACATTACCACCTAACCATACTTGGGAGAGTTTTAGTAGAATGATTCTTGACACATTACCATTACAAACAAAAGAGCATTACTTAAATAAGATTTTTACTTATATAAAATGGTGGAAAGACAGAGGTTATGCAAATGGTATTCCAGATTCAGTTCCAGGAGTGTTAGAAGCTAAAAAGAAAGCACCTTCATGGAGAAGGATATGTAAATCACTTTTAAGAAATGACTACTGGTGTAAAGGTCTTGGATTTACTCAGCACAAAACAGATGCTTATAAGAAGTATTTAGAATTAAAAAAGAAACAAAGAGAAATAGCAAAATTTAAATAATTAAGATATGGATTTATTCGATTTAATAAAAAAAGAAGAAAGTAAAGGTTTAAACTTTGAAGCCTTGAATACATTTAAGAAACTTGTAAACGAGATTAAACTTTACGATATACACGACAAGGTTTTAATCTTGAATGAGTTTAAAAAAATGATGCATGAAATCAGCCCATTTAATTCAGAACCTGTTGATTGTGTCTTATGGGTTAAAAACGATACTGTAGCAGCCAACGATTATAACCCGAACGCAGTAGCACCTCCTGAAATGGAACTACTTAGACTGTCAATATCTAATGACGGATATACACAGCCAATTGTCAGTATGGATAATGGAGATGAAACAAGAGAAGTGATTGATGGGTTTCATAGAAATAGGGTTGGTAAGGAGTGTGAGGATATACAAAAAAGAGTTCATGGATACCTTCCAGTTGTTACAATTAGGGAGAGCCAGTTAGGTAAAGGTGATAGAATTGCTTCAACTATAAGGCATAATAGAGCAAGAGGTAAACATATGGTTGAAGCAATGAGTGATATTGTTTTAGATCTTAAAAAAAGAAATTGGAGTGATAAAAAAATAGCTAAAGAACTGGGAATGGATGCTGATGAAGTTTTGAGATTAGGACAAATAACTGGTTTAGCTGAGTTGTTTGCAGACAAGGATTTTAATGAAGCATGGAAAGCAGAAACTTATCAAGAAGATGAAGTTATTGAGTAGAATGACCAACCCATACAAAACCCACCTAACCAAGACAGAGCGAACAGCTTTAAAGCTAACCTACATAGGTTTATTGATTGGCTTTGTTTTGGGTGCGGTTGTGGCAAACTGTGCGGATTATTAACTAAAAAATTAAATAGAATGGAAGATAAAAAATACAAAGTAAGATTTTACCAAGACAAGACTTATGAAGTTTTGGAAAAGAAATATTACACTTATGAAGATGATGAAAGTTGGGAAAGTGTTTATCAAGGGTCGTTAGCTGATTGTGAAGCATACATAAGACTGCATGAGAACGGATATATGTAGTATTAGTGTAATATGCTAGCAAAGTTATGCCCGTCTTTAGATGGACTTTGCTTATAGTTATGAATAAGTTAAAAAGAAAAGATATGTTTACAGGAAAAGCGAAAGAGTTATTTGAAAAGTGGATGAAACCTAATCCATTAGAGCATGGTAGATATGGTCAGTTGATAAGCAATACGTTTGATAGTATGCCTTTATCAATGCAATGGGGAGTTATCCAAGACTTTGCAGATAGTTTGGGTCAGCATATGGAAACGGTTTTAGAAGAATGGGGTTTTGATATGTTAGAAACTATTCACGTTACTTCATTTAAAATTGGAATCCATGAAAGTGAATTTAATTATGACACACGCCAAGAAGCCCGCACCGCAGCAATCAATAAGTTAAACCAGTTAATAAACGAGATATGAAAAGAGAGATTAAATTTAGAGGTAAGATAATGTATAGTGGTCATGGGAATGGTTTTATTTATGGGTATTTATTTATAGAAAATCAAAAAACCATGATAAGGTGGACACACAACCCGATTACTAATGATTATACGGATATAGAGGTTAAACCCGAAACAGTTGGGCAATTCACAGGTTTAACAGATAAGAACGGAGTTGAGATTTATGAAGGGGATATTGTTAAATATGACAATGAGACTAAAGCAAAAGTTATTTTTAAAGAAGGTGCTTTTTGCGGTTATGATGGATATGCAATGTCAAGTGACGAAGCTTATTTATTGCTTTCTTGTGATGACAACCCATTTAGAGGACATGACTTTGAAGTTGTAGTAATCGGAAACATTCACTTAAACCCTGAGTTATTATGAAAGACCCACAACAAGAAGCAGCGAAAGAATACGCAAAGAATTTAGGGTGTGAAGAAGGTATTTGGTTATGGAAAATAATGGCAGACTTCGCCCAACAAACCACCCACCCATTAAACCTAGAAATCGAACAGTTGAGGAAAGAGCGTGATGAATTGAAAGCTAAATATAATCTATCGCTTAAACTTAATAATAATTTAGCAAAACAATTGAATTGTGAACGTCAACAACTAAACGCCGATAAGCAAAAGAATGAGGAGTTTAAACGTATAGCTGAAATAGCTGTAAATGATGACGGTTCAAGGCGGGATGAGTACATGAGCCAATTTAACGAACTACTAACCAAATAAGACCATGAAATTCTACATTTTAATTTTCACTATCTTCAGTCTGTTGTTAATCGGCAAGGCTTTAGAGCCTGAGCAACCAACCAAGCCCAACCTAACAGAGATAAAAGACAAATGCCCGTCCAACACATTCGAGCCAATCAAATTAACGGGAGCAATCGGAAGCGTGACAACGGATAGCGTTAAAACGGATAAACTAAACTTTCCTATGTGGTGTCCGCTTATTGAGGATAAGCCGAGAAACTGGGGAACTAAAAAATAATAGATTATGAAACAAGAACAGATACAATATTGGGAGAATTTTAACTATGAGTTATATTATAGAATATTAAAGTTAAGAGCTACCCAATGATAAGCGTTATAATCCCATACAGAGAAGATAGAGGTTATCTACAACAAGCTTTAGACAGTTTAAGTTGCCAAACGTTTAAAGACTTTGAAGTTATAATAGAGCAATCTGATAACTCAGCAGGGTACAATATCAATAGAGGGATTGAGAAAGCCAAAGGAAAGTATATTTGTTATCTATGTGATGATGACATGTTAACGCTTAACTCACTTCAAGATAGGTTTGAATTTATGGAATCTAATAACTTTGATCTTATACATTCTAAAGGGCTTCAACTATTCTCTGATGGAACAGTAAGACCTTACAACTTAACCAACGAATATGCACAGTTCAATTCTATTCTTTTAGATAATGGTGTTATGGGTGGTTCTACAATGTATCGGACTGATATGTTAAAGGCTAACTTATTCAATGAAGATTTGTGGACGTGTGAAGAATGGGAACTTCACTTGCGATTATTAAACAATAATTATAAATTAGGTTTTTTAAATAAGATTACTTATATTTACCGCAGGCATGGAAAGCAAAAAAGCATTGGTAATATATCAATAGACTACCAAGCCAAAAGAGATAAGGTAAAAGAAACTATAAGGAGATGGTACACCCAACCGCAGTAATATATCCTAATGTAATAATAGAAGATAATGTTTCTATTGGTGCTTACTGCATTATTGGTGCACCTGCTGAATCGTTAAAGTACTGGCGTAAAGAATCAGAATACTCTGTAGTAATTAAGTCGGGTACAATTATAACTGGTCTATGTACAATAGATGCAGGAACAGAACAAGATACTATTATAAGCAATAACTGTTTTATAATGAAGCAAACCCATATAGGGCACGATTCATTTATAGATCATAATGTTATTATCGCTCCGCACGTTTCTGTAGGTGGTCACTGTATTATTAGCGCTAATTGTAACTTAGGTATGAATAGTGTAATTCATCAAAGGGTTACAGTGCCTAGTAAATCAATGATAGGTATGGGTGCTGTAGTAACCAAATCAAGTCAAACGTGGGCGAATGGTGTTTACGTTGGTAATCCTGCATATTTTTTAAGATGGAACAACCGAAAATAATAGTATTAACCTGCGTTCATGGTAGGCGTGAGACAGTAAGAAGGTGTTTAGATATAAACAAATTAGACACTGTTGCCGTTTATTCTCACTCAGGGGATTTAGAACTATTAAGAAACGCTGGTGTAAAGTATGTTACTCACTTCGCTAACCAACCATTAAGTGATAAATGGAATCATGGCGTAGAGTATTTAAGAAATATAGACTTCGACCATGTTATTCTAATGGGTTCTGATGATTACTTTGATTTAAACTTTTTAGAGTTTGTTAAAGCTGAAGCACCTAAATATGATTTACTAGCCTTTAAAGATATTTATTTTGAAGAGAGGGGTAAGTATTATTACTGGGGTGGTTATAAAGGTGTAAGATATGGAGAGCCAGCAGGAGCAGGTAAGGTTTATTCTAAGCGTTTCCTAGAATCTATTAACTATAATCTATTTCCAATAAGCAAAACTAAAGGCTTAGATAGTTTAAGTTGGCAGGTAGCAAAAAGAAATACTAAATTTATTAAGGTAACATCTTTAAAAGATAACGGTTTATTCCTTTGTGACATTAAAGACGGTCAAGGGCTTACTCCATTACATAAGGTTAAGGATATAATCAGAGTAAAGTGAAGAACATAATAATATCAATAGCAACTACAGGAGATAGACCAGAGCAATTAAAGCAGGCGGTTAAGTCTTTAGCTAATCAAGGCACTATACTAATCTATGATAATTCTATCAATATAGACTACACAGATAATGCTAAATTCTTTTGGTTGGAGTCATTACATGGAGCTTACTACTATCTTACCTGTGATGATGACTTAATCTATCCACCTACCTATGTAGAAGATATGATTAACGCAGTAGATAGGTACGGCACAATAGTAACGTGCCACGGCAGGGTTTTAAAAGAGGGTAGGAATAAGTACTATAAATCAGACCATGAAGAGTACAGTTTTCAACATGAGATAGTTAACCCTGTTCAATTAGATGTAGCAGGTACTGGTTGCACTGCATTTAATACAAAATACTTCAAACCTTCTATTTATAATTCACGTTATAAGTGTATGAGTGACTTAGTTTTTAGCTTAGAAGCAATTAAACAAGGTAAGGAGATAGCTTTAATGCCACATAAAAGAGATTATATCAAACCTATTCCAGTAAAAAACACTATCTTTAAACGAGAAAGCAATGGAACACAAGAAAATCAGGTCTATCTAATGAATCAGATACTTAATGAGAAAGCTAGAAGAAAGGTATAAAGACATCTTAGAGGTGTGTAGGGTTATTACAGCAGATTACTATGACCTTGCGCATGATGTAGTATTAAAGCTTTATGACAATCAAAGGGTATTAGATGAACCGTTAAACAGATTCAAGGGTTGGGTGTATGTTACTGCAAAGAATCAGAACCTAAACGAACTAAAGAAGATTAAGCCATACGAATTACAAGAATACAACTTAACAGAAGAACCAGAGTTAATATCTATTGACCCATACGAATATATTAAGAGAATCCAAGCAAGCGACTTAGGAGAGTTAGAAAGGTTGTGGATAGAATTATATTTAGATGAAGAGGGAAGCTGTCAAGACATAGCAGATAAGTTAGGTATAAGCCGTGTAACAGTTTGGAGTCACATTGAGAAGATTAAAAAGAAATTGATATGATGTATTTATTAGGGTGTGGTATAATCTTTATACTATTCAATGCGTTCTTTATTTGGATAGATAAGAAGGT
>Ga0210003_1001983_pt1 | contig 17571 bp, 15 predicted proteins | sample LantaG_FD_182804 | JGI IMG/M metagenome (GOLD analysis project Ga0210003, IMG submission 182804) | Deep subsurface microbial communities from Baltic Sea to uncover new lineages of life (NeLLi) - Landsort_02402 metaG (SPAdes) (version 2) | ecosystem: Environmental > Aquatic > Marine > Oceanic >...
CCCGGCGTCGGCTTCATCGGGCTGCTGTTCACCATCGTCTGGCTGATCATCATCTATCTGCGGGGCGAGGTGCTCCGTCGTCAGCAGCGTGGCCTTCTTCCCGGGCAACGGCCGCGGGGCGACTAACCGTGATAGCCGGATTCCGCAATGCGGATTCCGCAATGCGGATTCCTTAATGCGGGCTCGTTCCTCGCCGCTTGATCGTCATCCGGCTAAGCTGTCGGCCGTGACTGAGCGCACCCTCGTATTGATCAAGCCCGACGGCGTAGAACGCCGCTTCATCGGAGAGATCCTCGCCCGGATCGAAGGCAAAGGCCTCACCATCGCGGCACTGGAACTGAGGAACGTCAGCGACGAACTTGCACGTGCTCACTACGCGGAGCACGCGGACAGGCCGTTCTTCGGATCGCTGCTTGAGTTCATCACCTCAGGCCCGGTGGTGGCCGCGGTCCTGGAGGGGCCACGCGCGGTGGCGGCGTTCCGGCAGCTGGCCGGCGGGACGGATCCCGTGGAGAAGGCCACTCCCGGCACGATCCGTGGTGACCTGGGGTTGGAGACCCAATTCAACCTCGTCCACGGCTCCGATTCATTGGACTCGGCGGTGCGGGAAATCGAACTCTGGTTCCCGGGCTGATAGGCACCGCCGAACGGATCGGAGCAGCCTGATCGGAGCGGCCTCGATCGTGTGGGATACTGGGCGCGGGTGACCGACCTAACAACAGGTGGGCTACCCGGATGACGACTTCGACGAGCGCGACCTCCGCAACCCGCGGCGCGGCGCAGACCGTCCAGCCATCATTCAGACCGGCACCGAGATTGTTCCCCAGTGGATCGCTCGGGGCGAGACCATAACAAGTTCGGGAGTAGTTGGCCCGGACACAAAATCGAAGCCCTCGCGTGGCCGCGTCAGCACGATGACGCGCCCGGGGGCTTGAGGAGAATACGTGGCCGACAATGAGAACCTGCAAGCTCATGGCGACAACCTCCCGGCAGAGACCGAGCACACTTCGGTCCCGTCCGGTGAGGCGGTCCCCTCCGGTGAGGCGGTCCCCTCCGGTGAGGCGGTCCCCTCCGGTGAGGCGGTCCCCTCCGGCGAGGTCAAGGACGCTCCGACTCCTGAGCGCATGAGGGTGCATTCGCTGGCCAGAGTCTTGGGCACCACCAGCAAACGGATCATCGAAGCCATGGTCGAGCTGGACGGTCGCAGGCGCAGTGCGCATTCCACGCTGGGCCGCGAGGAAGCCGACCGGGTGCGCGACGCCATCTCTCAATCTGAGCCCGATGCTGGGCCTGATGCCGTGCCTGCCGTGCCGAGCACCGAACCCGCGGCCGAGGAGGAGCCGGAGTCACGGCTGATTCTGGAAACCCACGGCTCGACCCCGGCCGAGCCCGCTGACTACCTGCCGCTGTTTGTCGCTCCGCAGCCTGTGCGCGCGAAAGATGACAGCGACCACAGCGACGACGACCACAGCAGCGACGACGAGGACAGCAGCGACGACGAGGACGATGAAGCCGGCGGGGATGACGGGCCGGAGTCCGACGATGAAGGCGCAGATCGTCCGACCGCCAAGCGCCGTAGGCGTGGCCGTCGCGGTCGCGGTCGCGGTCGCGGTGAGCAGAACGGTGACGATTCCTCGTCGGACGCCGACGGCGAGGGTCAGAGCGACGGTAAAAAGTCCGAATCCGGTGACCAGTCCGACGGGGACAGCGACAGCGACAACGACAACGATGACAGCGGGTCGGGTTCCGATGGCGGCAAAACCCGTCGGCGTCGGCGTCGACGCCGCAAGTCCGGCTCCAGTGACGACAACGACGGCGGCACCTCGGCCGACGATCCACCCAACACCGTCGTGCATGAACGTCCTCCCCGGCGCGCCAAGGGCGGCGACGGTGGCTCGTCGAACAACGAGATCCAGGGGATCAGCGGTTCGACCCGGTTGGAAGCCAAGAGGCAGCGGCGCAGAGATGGCCGCGATGCGGGTCGTCGTCGGCCACCGATCCTCAGTGAGGCCGAGTTCCTGGCGCGGCGCGAAGCGGTCCAGCGGACGATGGTCGTTCGCGACAAAGTGCGCGCCGAACCGCCGCACGAGGGCGCCCGCTACACGCAGATAGCGGTTCTCGAGGACGGTGTCGTCGTCGAGCATTTCGTCACTTCAGCGGCCTCGGCCTCCCTCGTCGGAAACATTTACCTCGGCATCGTTCAGAATGTGCTGCCCTCGATGGAAGCGGCCTTCGTGGATATCGGCCGCGGCCGCAACGGTGTGCTCTACGCCGGTGAGGTCAACTGGGAGGCCGCGGGCCTCGGGGGTGCCCAGCGCAAGATCGAGCAGGCGCTCAAGCCCGGTGACTACGTCGTCGTCCAGGTCAGCAAGGACCCGGTCGGACACAAGGGGGCCCGGCTGACGACGCAGGTCTCGCTGGCCGGCCGGTACCTCGTCTACGTGCCCGGCGCCTCGTCCACCGGCATCAGCCGAAAATTGCCCGACACCGAACGTCAGAGGCTCAAGGCGATTCTGCGCGAGGTGGTTCCCTCGGATGCGGGCGTGATCATCCGAACAGCCTCCGAGGGCGTCAAGGAATCCGACATCCGCACCGACGTCGACCGTCTACAGGAGCGGTGGAACCAGATCGATGTCAACGCCACCGAGACCGAGAAGAAGGCCGCGGGCGCGGCGGTTCCGCTCTACGAAGAGCCCGACGTGCTGGTCAAAGTCATCCGCGACCTGTTCAACGAGGACTTCACTGCTCTGATCGTTTCCGGCGAGGAATCCTGGAAGACGATCAACGATTACGTCAACGCGGTGGCGCCGGAGTTGGCCCCGCGGATGACGAAGTACGAACCTGCCGAGTCTTCTGGGGTTGCGGGCCCGGACGTCTTCGCCGTGCATCGGATCGACGAACAACTCGCCAAGGCGATGGATCGCAAGGTGTGGTTGCCGTCCGGCGGCACGCTGGTCATCGACCGCACCGAGGCGATGACGGTTGTCGATGTCAACACTGGCAAGTTCACCGGATCTGGCGGGAACCTCGAACAGACCGTCACTCGCAACAACCTGGAAGCTGCCGAGGAAGTCGTCAGGCAGTTGCGGCTGCGTGACATCGGCGGCATGGTCGTCATCGACTTCATCGACATGGTTCTGGAGAACAACCGGGATCTGGTGCTGCGAAGGCTGACCGAGGCGCTGTCGCGGGATCGGACACGCCATCAGGTGTCGGAGGTGACGTCTCTGGGGCTGGTGCAGCTGACCAGGAAGCGTCTGGGCACCGGGCTGATCGAAGCGTTCTCGACATCGTGTTCGCACTGCGGTGGTCGTGGCATCTTCTTGCACGGAGATCCCGTCGACTCCGGGTCCTCTGGCGGCCGTAAGTCTGAATCCGGCGGCGGCGGTGGCGGCGGTGGCGGCGGCGGTCGCCGGAGCAAGCGCGGCAAGCGTGGTGGGCGAGACCAGCAGGAGCCACAGGAGGTGCCGGTCGTCAAGGTGCCCGCGCATTCGCCTGGTGAGCACCCCATGTTCAAGGCTATGGCTGCGGCCAACGGCAAACACGATGACGACGACACGGACACGGATGACACCGACGTGGCAGAAGCCGCCGACGTGACAGAAGCCGCCGAAGATGTCGTTGAGCTGGATCGTGACTCCATCCGCGCCGCTGTCGCCTACGACGACGACGATGACGATGACGACGACGACGATGATGACGACGACGACGACGATGATGATGATGATGAGTCCGACGACGATGATGATGATGACGATGATGATGAGTCCGACGACGACGACGATGATGATGACGACGAGATTGATCTCGACGACGATGACGACGATGAGGACGACGACGACATCGACGTCATCGATGACACCGACAGTGGGGCAGACGAGTCGGATGAGCCGGCGGCCCCGGCTGCTCCTGCTGGTCGGCTCCGCAGGCGCGCCGTGGCGCGACCAGCAGGCCCACCCACGCCCGACTGACGGTTTGACCCTCTACCCGCTGGTCACGTAACCTTGAGCAGTTGTCTCCAGGGCCTACCCACGGCTGGCGGGAGACAGTGGGAAGCCCCCAGGGCCCCCGCACCCCAGACCCGCGCGCATACCCTCGGGTGTTGCGCGCCCGCACGCGAAGCAGAGGAAGACCAACGATGGCAGCCCAATCAGCCACGTACGCGATCGTGAAGACCGGTGGCAAGCAATACAAGGTCGCGGCCGGTGACATCGTCAAGGTGGAGAAGCTCGAGGTCGAGCCCGGCGCTACGGTCTCACTGCCCGTCGCCCTAGTCGTCGACGGCGCGAAGGTGACTACCGACGCGACGGCGCTGGAGAAGGTCGCGGTCACCGTCGAGGTCCTCGAGCACACCAAGGGTCCGAAGATCCGTATCCACAAGTTCAAGAACAAAACCGGCTATCACAAGCGCCAGGGTCACCGTCAGCCGCTGACGGTGCTCAAGGTCACCGGCATCAAGTAACGACTGGAGCGATAGACATGGCACACAAAAAGGGCGCTTCCAGCTCACGCAACGGTCGTGACTCGAACGCGCAGCGCCTCGGCGTCAAGCGGTTCGGCGGGCAGGTCGTCAAGGCCGGTGAGATTTTGGTGCGGCAGCGGGGTACTCATTTCCATCCCGGCACTAACGTCGGTCGCGGTGGTGACGACACGTTGTTCGCCACGGCGCCCGGCGCCGTCGAGTTCGGCAAGAAGCGTGGCCGCAAGTTCGTGAACATCGTGCGGGTTGCCCGAACCGACGCCTGACTTTCGCGTCGAGATCGACGTTGTGGCGTCGCGCACTCGCGCGTTTGCGCCCATATGTCGGTTTCGGTGGGGAAAGGAAGTCTGATGACCCGGTTCATCGACCGCGTCGTCATTCATGCGCGGGCAGGCAACGGCGGAAACGGCTGCGCCTCGGTACACCGCGAGAAGTTCAAGCCACTGGGTGGTCCTGACGGCGGCAACGGCGGGCGTGGCGGCAGCGTGGTGCTCGTCGTCGACCCGCAGATTCACACCCTGCTGGACTTTCATTTTCACCCCCACGTGGCGGCCCCGTCAGGTAAGCAAGGGGCCGGCAACAATCGCGACGGAGCTGCAGGCGCCGACCTGGAAGTGAAGGTGCCCGACGGTACCGTCGTCCTCGATGACCGCGGCCGCATGCTGGCCGACCTGGTCGGCGCAGGTACCCGCTTCGATGCTGCCGCCGGCGGGCGAGGCGGGTTGGGCAACGCCGCGTTGGCCTCGCGGGCACGCAGGGCACCCGGCTTTGCGCTGTTGGGCGAGAACGGCGACGCCCGCGATCTCACCCTCGAGCTCAAGACGGTCGCCGACGTCGGACTGGTCGGGTTCCCGTCCGCCGGCAAGTCGTCGCTGGTGTCGACGATCTCGGCGGCGAAGCCGAAAATCGCCGACTACCCGTTCACCACGCTCGCACCGAACCTTGGGGTGGTTTCGGCGGGAGATCACACATTCACCGTCGCCGATGTCCCCGGTCTGATCCCCGGTGCATCTCAGGGACGTGGTCTGGGTTTGGATTTCCTGCGCCACCTCGAACGGTGCGCAGTGCTCGTGCATGTCGTGGATTGCGCGACGCTGGAGCCGGGCCGCGACCCCGTCTCCGACATCGAGGCGCTCGAGGCCGAGCTCGCTGCCTATACCCCGACGCTGCAGGGCGATGCCACGCTGGGCGATCTCACCGAACGTCCACGGGCTGTGGTGCTCAACAAGATCGACGTACCCGATGCCCGTGAACTTGCCGATTTCGTTCGCGCCGACGTGGCTCACAAGTTCGGTTGGCCGGTGTTCGAGGTGTCGACGGTGGCCCGAGAAGGTTTGCGGCCCTTGATATTCGCGCTCTGGGAGATGGTCTCGGCATATCGCGACGCGCAACCCGAGGTGGTGCCGCGCCGTGCGGTGATCCGGCCGGTTGCCGTCGATGACAGCGGATTCACCGTCACGGCGGACGGCCTGGGAGGGTTCCTCGTGCGTGGCACCCGGCCGCAGCGGTGGGTGGCGCAGACCAGCTTCGACAACGATGAGGCGGTCGGATATCTGGGGGATCGACTGGCCCGCCTCGGTGTCGAGGATCAGTTACTCAAGCTCGGCGCCCGGCCCGGCTGCGCGGTGACGATCGGGAACATGACGTTCGACTGGGAGCCGCAGACCCCGGCCGGCGTGGACCTGCCGATGTCCGGCCGCGGCACCGATGTCCGGCTGGAGCAGACCGACCGGGTGTCCGCCGATGAGCGCAAGGCCGCACGCAAGGCGCGCCGGGAGAGCGACGACCCGCAGTGAGCGCTCACCGGGAGGCTGTTCGCACCGCTCGCTCTGTCGTCGTCAAGATCGGCACTACCGCACTGACCACCCCGGCCGGGGTTTTCGACGCGAGTCGGTTGCAGTGCCTCGCCGATGCCATCGAAGCTCGAATGAAGGCCGGATCCGATGTGGTGATCGTGTCCTCTGGTGCGATCGCCGCGGGGATCGAGCCACTCGGCTTGACAAGGCGACCAACCGATTTAGCCACCAAGCAGGCGGCGGCCAGTGTCGGACAGGTGGCTCTGGTCAACTCGTGGAGCGCGGCATTCGGGCGCTACGACCGCACTGTGGGGCAGGTGCTGCTGACGGCGCACGACATCTCGATGCGTGTGCAGCACACCAACGCTCAACGCACCCTGGACCGGCTGCGAGCTCTGCGCGCGGTGGGAATCGTCAACGAGAACGACACGGTGGCGACCAATGAGATCAGATTCGGTGACAATGACCGACTCTCGGCGCTGGTCGCACAACTGGTCGGAGCTGACGCGCTGGTGCTCTTGAGCGACGTCGATGGCCTGTACGACAGCGATCCGCGGAAAGGGGACGCGCGGTTCATCCCTGAGATCGACGGTCCCGCTGACCTGGAGGGTGTTGCGGCGGGACGCGGCAGCCACCTTGGTACCGGCGGCATGGTCTCCAAACTGTCTTCGGCGATGCTGGCCGCCGACGCGGGCGTACCGGTGTTACTGGCCGCCGCGACGGATGCGGCGGCTGCACTCGCTGACGCCTCGGTGGGCACGGTGTTTGCGCCGCGTGCCGAGCGGATGTCATCGCGTCGGTTCTGGGTGCGTCACGCGGCGGAGGCGGCGGGGACACTGACGTTGGATGGCGGGGCCGTCAACGCCGTGGTGCGGCAGCGACGTTCCCTGCTTGCGGCGGGTATCACCGCACTGTCGGGCCGGTTCTACGGCGGCGACGTCGTTGAGCTGCGCGCGCAGGACTCTACGATGATCGCGCGCGGCGTCGTAGCCTACGACGCGGCCGAACTGGCCACGATGCTGGGCCGGTCCACCTCAGACCTACCCGTCGAAATGCGCCGCCCCGCGGTACACGCCGACGACCTCGTCGCCATCTGAGCGCCTGGGTTTCGGTAGCGCAGACAATTCGTCGGCAAGCAATGCCAGCATCGGAGAGCAGCCGTTGTCCACTTTCACCGTCGCCAGATCGTCGCCGCGGGTAGGTCCGCGATTTATGATGGCGACCGGGATGCCCGCGGCGGCGGCGTGGCGGACGAATCGGTAACCCGAATAGACGGTCAGTGATGACCCGGCCACCAGCAGTGCGTCGGCATCGTCGATCAGCGAATACGCCTGATCTACGCGGTCTTTCGGGACATTCTCGCCGAAATAGACGATGTCGGGCTTCAGCATCCCCCCGCAGCGGGGACAGTCGATGATCTGGAACGCGGCGGTATCGGCGACGTGGGCGTCGGCGTCGGGCGCTACCGCGATGCCGCCGAGGACGGCCGCCCGGTCGGTGAACCCCGGGTTGGCGGCCTCGAGCAGGTCAGCCAGCGCCGCGCGCGACATCGTGTGGCCGCAGTCCAGGCACACCACCCGGGCGTAGGTGCCGTGCAGATCGACGACCACACTGCTGCCCGCCTTGCTGTGCAACAGATCGACGTTCTGGGTGATGACCCCTCTGACGAGCCCCGCGCGCTCCAGTGCAGCCAGCGCCCGGTGACCGGCGTTGGGCAGCGTCTGGTCCATATGCCGCCAGCCCAGGTGGTTGCGCGCCCAGTAGCGCTGCCGGAACTCCGCATCAGAGGTGAATTGCCGGATCGTCATCGGGTTGCTCGGCGGGGAGTCCGGGCCCCGGTAGTCGGGGATCCCTGAGTCGGTGGACATCCCGGCACCCGTCAGCACCGCGAGACGCCTGCCCCGTAGCAGGGCGACCAGTTCGGGTGACTCCACGTAAACGAATGTAGGCGATCGGCGATTGGGGCGGATACGGGCTGGTCAGCGGCATCGGCCCGGTTAATGCCAGACCAATTCGCCCCCGGTGACCGAATCCGCACCCAGGGCGGGCGACAATAGTGGCGATGGACTTCTACTCGGCCTACCACCAGGGATTCGTCCGCGTCGCTGCCTGCACGCAGCACACGGCGATCGGCGATCCCGTGGCCAACGCCGAGTCGGTGTTGGCGGTTGCGCGTGACTGCGATGCCGACAGCGTGGCGCTCGCGGTGTTCCCGGAGTTGACGCTGTCGGGTTATTCACTTGAGGACATCCTGCTGCAGGACGCGCTGCTCGAGGCCGTGAATGAGGCACTGCTCGACGTGGTGGCCGGATCCGTGGACCTGATGCCGGTATTGGTGGTCGGCGCACCACTGCGCCACGGGCACCGGATCTACAACACCGCGGTCGTCATCCACCGGGGCAGGGTCCTCGGGGTCGTCCCGAAGTCATACCTGCCGAACTACCGGGAGTTCTACGAGCGGCGCCAGATGGCTGCCGGCGACGACATACGGGGAGTGCTGCGGATCGGCGATGTCGATGCGCCGTTCGGGCCTGATCTGTTGTTCGCCGCGACCGACGTGTCTGGATTCGTGCTGCACGTTGAGGTCTGCGAGGACATGTTCGTGCCGATCCCGCCGAGCGCTTCAGCGGCGTTGGCCGGTGCGACGGTGCTGGCCAACCTGTCGGGCAGCCCCATCACGATCGGCCGGGCCGAGGACCGCGCGCTGTTGGCCCGCTCGGCCTCAGCCCGCTGTCTGGCCGCCTACGTCTACGCCGCCGCGGGGGAGGGTGAGTCCAGCACCGATCTGGCCTGGGACGGCCAGACGATGATCTGGGAGAACGGGGCGTGTCTGGCCTCCTCGGAACGGTTTCCCGCCGGAGTGCGCCGCTCGGTCGCCGACGTCGACCTCGAACTGCTGCGCTCGGAGCGGCTGAGGATGGGGACCTTCGACGACAACCGCATCCACCATGGGATCAGCGCGGAGAGCTACCGTCGCGTCGAGTTCCTGCTCGATCCGCCGACCGGAGACATCGGGTTGCTGCGCAGGGTCGAGCGTTTCCCGTTCGTCCCGTCAGATCCTGCACGGCTGCAACAGGATTGCTACGAGGCTTACAACATTCAGGTGGCCGGCCTGGAGCAGCGGGTGCGTGCGCTGAATTCCCCCAAGCTCGTCATCGGCGTCTCCGGCGGGCTGGACTCTACGCACGCGCTGATCGTCGCTGCTAAGGCGATGGATCGGCTGGGGCGTCCGCGCAGCGATATCCTCGCTTTCACGATGCCCGGGTTCGCGACCGGGGAACGCACCAAGAGCAACGCCATTCGGCTTGGTGAAACGCTCGGAGTGACCTTCTCCGAGATCGACATTCGGTCCACCGCGGAACTGATGCTCGCCGAGATGGACCACCCCTTCGCGCGCGGTGAGAAGGTCTACGATGTCACGTTCGAGAACGTGCAGGCCGGGCTCCGCACCGACTACTTGTTCCGGCTGGCCAACCAACGCGGCGGTATCGTGCTGGGCACCGGAGACCTCTCCGAGATCGCACTGGGCTGGTCCACCTATGGTGTCGGCGACCAGATGTCGCACTACAACGTCAACTCCGGGGTGCCCAAGACGCTGATCCAGCATCTGATTCGCTGGGTGATCTCGTCGAACCAGTTCGAATCCGGCGCCGATCACCCGATCAATGCTGCTTTGCAGTCGGTTCTGGGTACCGAGATCACCCCCGAACTCGTACCCGTCGGCGAGGACGAGGAGGTCCAGAGCAGCGAGGCCAAGGTCGGCCCGTTTGCGCTGCAAGACTTCTCACTGTTCCAGATACTGCGCTACGGGTTCCGGCCGTCGAAGGTCGCCTTCCTGGAGTGGCATGCGTGGAGTGACTCGTGCCGGGGTGATTGGCCCCCGGGGTTCCCCCTCGATGAGCGTCCGTCGTACACGCTGGCCGAGATCAGGCACTGGTTGCAGGTGTTCGCGCAGCGCTTCTATTCGTTCTCTCAGTTCAAGCGGTCAGCGATGCCCAACGGCCCCAAGGTTTCCCACGGCGGTTCGCTGTCGCCCCGGGGAGACTGGCGCGCGCCGTCGGACATGTCGGCGCGCACCTGGCTCGACGAGATCGAGCGTTCGATTCCAGAGGCTTAAAGCGTTGCACTCTCAACGGTGGACGCGTCCAGCGCGGGGAACGAAGCGGCCCACCGCCGCGAGGTAGTCGCGGTAAGCATCGCCGTGTACCGCGCGCAGATAGGGCTCTTCGACGGCGCGGACCTGCAATTCGATGGTCGTGATCAGTAGAGCGAAACCGATGAGGGCGATGACGTTCGGGGTCACCAGCATGATGCCGAACGCGAAAGCGATCATGGCGCTGAAGATCGGATTGCGAACCAGGGCGAACACCCCGGTGCGGACCAGCGTCGTGGCTTCGGTGTGGTCGACGCCGATGCGCCACGAGTCACCCATGTCCAGTTGTGCGTAGACGGTAGCCGCGATGCCGACTATGGCGATGACGATGCCCGCGATCTGGATCCACGTTGCGTGCAGCATCCCGAGCGGCGCCACAATACCGAACAACTGCAGGGCTGGGGCGACTGCCCCTACTGTGACCGCGACGACAAACCCCACCCCGGCGAACCACTCGACTGAACCGGGCCGTCCGCTGATCCCTTTGAAGCCGGTCGATCCGGTGCGGCGCTGCTGAACCCAACTACGCCAGCCGAATCCGAGCACCGAAAAAACCGTGAACAATACGAGCGCGATGATCGGCATGTCAGTGTCCGTCCCCGGGTATCGGTGCGCAGCATGGATCGCCCCGCCAGGCGTTGATGCCTTCGCGCACCGCGAGTGCGGCGATGCCCAGCGCGGCAACGGGATCGGCCCACGACCACCCGAGAGTTCCGTTGAGCAGCAGGCCACCCAGCAGCACCGCGGACAGGTAGGTGCACAGCATCGTCTGCTTGGCATCGGCCACCGCGGACGACGAGCCGAGTTCGCGGCCGGTGTGTCGCTGCGCAAGCGACAACGCAGGCATGATCACCAGGCTTGCCGCCGCAAGCGCGATGCCGATCGCCGAGGGTTGGGGCTCCCGCAGGCCGGTCAGTGCAAGAACGGCGTCGACACTGACGTAGCAGGCCAACGCGAAGAAGGAGAACGCAATGAAGCGCAACGCGACCTTCTCCCGCGATTCGGGGTCCTTGGCCGAGAACTGCCACGCCACCGCTGCTGCCGAGGAGATCTCGACGATGGAATCGAGCCCGAAACCGATGAGCGCGGACGACGATGCCCGGGTGCCCTCGGTCAGCGCGATAGCCGCTTCGACGACGTTGTAGGTGATTGTCGCGGCTACCAGCAGTCGGATGCGTCGGGTCAGCAGGCTCCGGCGTTGATCCGATGTCACCATCAGCAACACCCCTGGTCGTCGGTGGCGGGGCAGCACGCAGGGTCGACGGCCAGTACGAGACTGACGAGGTCGGTAAGGGCGTGGGCGATTCGCGGGTCAGCCAGTTCGTAGCGGCTGCGCCGACCCTCGGGAGAGACAGTGACCAGGCCGCATCCCCGTAGACACGCCAGGTGGTTGGACAGGATTTGGCGCGACACCCCGATGCGGTCTGCGAGTTCGGAGGGATAGCCGGGTCCCTCGCGCAGCGTCAGCAGGATCTGGGCGCGCGTCGGGTCCGACAAGGCAAAGCCGAATCGCGAGAGCGCGTCGATGCCGAGGGTGGCCTGCATCTTGCCCACGGTACATCAAACGCTGTATTCAGAAAAAGCTGAACTATTTCGGCCGTCAAAATGGGCCGTCAAGACGGGTCCAAAAGGTCCTCGATGGACTCGGCGTGGGGTGCGCAATCGCCGGCGCCGGGCACCAATGTTGCCAGCGCCCCCGCCGCGCACGCACGCAGCAGCGCAAGTTTCGCGCCGTCCGGCCAGTTCGCGGCCAGCACGCCGGCGAATGCATCTCCCGCCCCGGTGGTATCTACCGCTTCCACCGCGGGTGCTGCCACGTCGGACTGCTCGCCGTTGGCGATGTAGCTGGCGCCGCGTGCACCCCGGGTGATGACCAGCTGCGCTACCAGCGGACGACCGTCGATCAGCCAGCCGTGCGATTCGGTTTCGTTGACGACCACGACGTCGGCGAGATCGGCTAGTGCCGCCAGGTGGTCGGGGTCGGGGGTCGGCGAGGCATTGACGATGACCACCGCGCCCGCGTCCCGCCCGACCCGGGCAGCGGCCGTCGCAGTGTCGATGGGGATCTCCAGTTGGATCAGCACGACATCGCTGTCGGCGATGACGGACCGGACCGCTTCAGAGCTCACGCTAAGGTGCGCGTTGGCGCCCGGTGCCACCACGATGCAGTTCTCGGCACGGGAATCGACGATGATCGCCGCGCAACCGCTGGGCCCCGGTACGTGGGTGATTCCGGCCAGCCCGACGCCGTTGGTGTCCAGATGGGCGCGCAGCTGTTCGGCGGCCGCGTCGGCGCCCAGTGCCGCGACCAGCTGGACAGTCGCGCCCGCCCGTGCGGCGGCGACGGCCTGATTACCGCCCTTACCGCCCGGCGATGTCGATAGCCCCGACGCGAGCACGGTCTGTCCGGGTTGGGGCAGCGCATCGACGGTATAGGTCAGATCGGCGTTGACACTGCCGACCACACAGACCCGCGTCGCCATGGCGCCAACGGTAGTTCCCGGCACGAGGCGATGTGGGCAGGTCCGATAAGCTGGACTAATGACTCTGCACGCCCCCGAGCGCACGCAGGCGACAGAGAGCCTGCGCGATCAGGTGCACGGTGCCGCCCGGCGATCGCGGGTCGCGGCTCGCGGGTTGGCGACGCTGAGCACCGAGGTCAAGAACCGGGCGCTGCGCACCGCCGCCGACCACGTGCTGATGAACTCCCGCGCCATCATGGACGCCAACCAGGCCGACCTCGACGTCGCCCGGGCAGGGGGCACCGCGGCGGCCATGCTCGACCGCCTGGCTTTGGACCCGAGTCGCATCGAGGGCATTGCCGACGGGCTGCGGCAAGTCGCCATGCTGCCGGACCCGATCGGTGAGGTGTTGCGGGGCCGTACGATGCCCAACGGACTGCAGTTGCGCCAGCAGCGTGTTCCGCTCGGCGTAATCGGAATCGTCTACGAGGGTCGCCCCAACGTGACCGTCGATGCGTTCGGGCTGACGTTGAAGTCGGGCAATGCCGTTCTGTTGCGGGGTAGTTCGTCGGCCGCGAATTCCAATGCCGCACTAGTTGCCGCGTTGCGGGCTGCGTTGGCAGCCGAAAATCTGGACAGTGACGCAGTGCAATTGCTGCCCAGTGCTGACCGGGCCAGCGTCACGCATCTGATTCAGGCTCGCGGCCTCGTCGATGTCGTGATCCCGCGTGGCGGAGCGGGTTTGATCGACGCTGTGGTGCGCGACGCCCAGGTGCCGACCATCGAGACCGGCGTCGGAAATTGTCATGTCTACGTGCATGAATCGGCTGACCTCGAGATGGCCGAGCGCATTCTGCTGAATGCCAAGACGCGCAGACCCAGCGTGTGCAACGCCGCAGAGTCAGTGCTGATCGATGCGGCCGTCGCTGACATGGCGGTGCCCAGGTTGGTCGGGGCGTTGCAGGATGCGGGTGTGACGGTGCACGCCGACCCGACCGAGGAGGAACTGCGCGCGGAGTTCCTCTCGATGGACATCGCGCTGGTGATCGTGGATGGTCTCGATGCCGCGATCGCGCACATCAACGAGTATGGCACCGGTCACACTGAGGCCATTGTCACAACGAATCTTGCTGCTGCCCAACGGTTCACCGAGCGGGTGGATGCGGCAGCGGTGATGGTGAACGCATCGACAGCGTTCACTGACGGGGAACAGTTCGGCTTCGGCGCCGAGATCGGCATCTCCACCCAGAAGCTGCATGCCCGAGGTCCGATGGGCCTACCAGAATTGACGTCGACCAAGTGGATCGTGTGGGGCTCGCCCGTTACTGGCCACACCCGTCCGGCTTGAGTCAGGAGCCCCGATGACCCTCCCCGCACGCCAGGTGCCTATGTTCGCCGACATCGACGATGTCGCGCGGCGCCTGGCCGAGACCGGCTACCTGCCCGACACCGCTACCGCGACCGCGGTGTTCCTCGCCGATCGGCTGGGCAAGCCGCTGCTCGTCGAGGGGCCTGCCGGTGTCGGCAAGACTGAGCTGGCCCGCGCCGTTGCCCAGGCCACCGGCTCTGAATTGGTGCGGTTGCAGTGCTATGAGGGTGTCGACGAGGCCCGTGCGCTTTATGAGTGGAATCACGCCAAGCAGATCCTGCGCATTCAGTCAGGCTCGGTCGGCGGTGGCGACTGGGATCAGACGAAAACCGACGTCTTCTCCGAGGAATTCCTGCTGTCGCGCCCGCTGCTGACGGCGATCCGGCGCACTGAGCCGACCGTGCTGCTGATCGACGAGACCGATAAGGCCGACATCGAGATTGAGGGCCTGCTGCTAGAGGTACTCAGCGATTTCGCGGTGACGGTGCCTGAGCTCGGTACGATCACCGCGACCCGCCGGCCGCTGGTGGTGCTGACGTCCAACGCGACCCGTGAACTGTCTGAGGCACTCAAGCGGCGCTGCCTGTTCCTGCACATCGACTTCCCCGATCCCGACCTCGAGCGTCGCATCTTGCTTTCGCGGGTGCCCGACCTCCCCGAACGCCTCGCCGAAGAGTTGGTCCGCATCATCGGTGTGCTGCGCGGTATGCAGCTCAAGAAGCTGCCGTCGGTCGCCGAGACCATCGACTGGGGCCGCACCGTGCTGGCGCTGGGCCTGGACACCATCGATGACGCGGTGATCGCCGCGACGCTGGGTGTGGTCCTCAAGCACCAGTCCGACCAGACCAAGGCCGCCGGGGAGCTCAGGCTCAACTGATGGCCGTCCGACGCATCCGTCCGCCGCAACCACTGGCTCCCCACGGAATTCCGGGGCATCTGGTGGAGTTCGTGGAAGCCCTGCGCGGCCAGGGTATTTCGGTGGGTCCGTCGGAGACGGTGGACGCCGGCCGGGTGCTGTCGGTGTTAGGTCTGGACGACCGTAGGGTGCTGCGTGAGGGCCTCGCCTGCGCGGTGCTGCGGCGTCCGGATCATCGCGAAACCTACGACGCGTTGTTCGACCTCTACTTCCCGGCCGCACTCGGCGCCAGGACTGTGCTCCCCGACGACGCCGGTGGGGACAACCAAGCCTCGCCGTCGCAGGACATCGAAGCATTGCGCAGCGCACTGATCGACCTGCTTTCCGACAACGACATGCTTTCCGACAACGAGGAACTGGCTAACCTCGACGAGCGTCTGGCGGCGATGATCGCCCAGATCGTCGAGGCCTACGGCCGTTACAACTCCAGTCGCGGCCCGTCGTACTCGTCGTATCAGGCACTCAAGGCGATGAGCCTCGACGATCTAGAGGGTCGGTTGCTGGCCGGGCTGCTGGCTCCCTACGGCGAGGAGCCCACGCCGACTCAGGAGCAGATCGCGAAAGCCCTTGCCGGACAGCGCATCGCTACGCTGCGCAAGATGGTGGAGTCCGAGACCAAGCGGCGCACCGCCGAGCAATTGGGTCGCGACCACGTCCAGATGTACGGCGTCCCGCAACTCGCGGAGAATGTCGAGTTCCTGCGGGCATCCGGCGAGCAACTGCGGCAGATGCGCCGCGTCGTGGCCCCGCTGGCGAGGACGCTGGCCACCCGACTGGCCGCACGCCGTCGGCGCTCGCGCGCCGGGGAGATCGACCTACGCAAGACGCTGCGCAAATCGATGTCCACCGGTGGCGTACCGATCGACCTGGTGCTCAAGAAGCCGCACCCGGCACGGCCCGAACTGGTGGTGCTGTGCGACGTGTCCGGTTCGGTGGCCGGCTTCAGCCACTTCACGCTGCTGCTGGTGCATGCACTGCGCCAGCAGTTCTCCCGGGTTCGCGTCTTCGCGTTCATCGACACCACCGACGAAGTGACCCAATTGTTCGGCCCAGATTCCGACCTGGCGGTCGCGGTGCAGCGCATCACCCGAGAGGCCGGCGTCTACACCCGAGACGGCCACTCCGACTATGGCCACGCGTTCGTATCGTTTCTCGACCAGTATCCGAATGTGCTGTCACCACGCAGTTCGCTGCTGGTCCTCGGTGACGGCCGCAACAACTACCGCAACCCCGAAACAGACCTGCTCGCTCACATGGTCAATGCCAGTAAGCACGCGCATTGGCTGAACCCCGAGCCCAAACACTTGTGGGGCAGCGGCGACTCGGCGGTGCCCCGCTACCAGGATGTCATCGCGATGCACGAGTGCCGTTCGGCCAAGCAGCTGGCGTCGGTGGTCGACGCTCTCCTGCCGGTGTGAAGTCGGCTGTGCGGTTTCGTGCACGACCCGCCGGTCGGAGCGGATAGATCTGCACACTCGGTGCGGTGAGCTGTGGATATGCGGTGAGCTGTGGATATGCGGTGAGCTGTGGATATGCGGTGAGCTGTGGATAACGGGGCTTCGAGGCATCAATAGTGTCAGGCGGCGTCGGCACGCTGCTGCTGTGGACGAGATCCAGTGGCCGTTTCGCGCATCTGAGCAGCTGCACGCTGGCAAACTCACATTCCGCGAACTGCGCCGATTTCACGCGGCGGTCTATCCGGGTGTCTGGATTCCGCGTGGTGCGGAGCTGGATGCAATCGGGCGTGCCCGGGCCGCGTGGCTGTGGTCTCGTCGCAAGGGTGTGCTCTGCAGTCTGTCGGCTGCGGCGGTGCACGGCGCCAAATGGATAGATTCCGAGGCGCCGGCAGAGTTGATCCACGGCAACCGGCGCCCGCCACCGGGAATCGTCGTTCGTTCGGAGGTGCTGGCACCAGGCGAGGCTGAGCAGGTCGGCGGCTTGGCAGTCACCACCCCAGCCCGTACGGCCTTCGACCTCGGTCGGCTGTTGCCGGAAACCGAAGGGGTGCAACGTGTCGACGCATTGATGAACGCCACAGATCTCAAGATTGTGGACATCGAGCGGGTAGCCCTGAGTCGTCCTGGCGGTCGTGGTCTTTGCCGGCTTCGCCAAACGCTGGAACTGGTGGACGGCGGGGCGGAGTCACCGTATGAATCGCTGACACGACTACTGCTGGTGCGGAGAGGTCTTCCGCGGCCGGAGACTCAGATCGAGGTTCGCGACGAGTTCGGGAGAGTCTTTGCCCGCCTCGACATGGGCTGGTCGCGCTGGAAGGTCGCGGTCGAGTACGACGGCAAACAACACTGGTCGGACGGCAGACAGCGAGCCTGGGACATCGACAGGATGGCGTTGCTCGAAGCGGCGGGGTGGGTGGTGATCCGGGTCAGCGTGGACT
>Ga0210003_1001984_pt1 | contig 17561 bp, 14 predicted proteins | sample LantaG_FD_182804 | JGI IMG/M metagenome (GOLD analysis project Ga0210003, IMG submission 182804) | Deep subsurface microbial communities from Baltic Sea to uncover new lineages of life (NeLLi) - Landsort_02402 metaG (SPAdes) (version 2) | ecosystem: Environmental > Aquatic > Marine > Oceanic >...
GAATCCCAGAAGGCGTAGTAGTTCTCGACCGCTTTCATCTCGCCGATGCCGTCGCGGCCCGGTTCGTCCGGGTGCCCGGCGGGCATGGACGTGTCCTCCCGGTAGCAGTCCGCGCCGTGCTCCTTCAGCAGCCCGCCGATGGTGTCGGCGATAAACCTCGACGCCTCAGGGTCATCCATGTAAGCATCCGCCATCTTCACGATGGGATGTGGCTCTTTCATGTATTTCGTGCCGAAGGTGAACTCGTGGCCGGTCCGCCCCCACTCCGGGTGGTCCCTGTACCAGCCCAGGTGGGTGTGGCACTGCAGCGAGTGGAACCAGAGGAGCACCTTCATGCCGGCCGCGTGGGCCGCGTCCGTCACCGGGCGGAGGCCGTCCGGATGTACCTTGCGGTTGACGCGCCAGTTGCCCACGTGAAAGTACCAGTCTTCGTTCTCGAAGTTCTGGAACTCCTCGGTCTCGTGGTCGTCGCCGTACCAGCCCGCGTCGATCCAGTAGAGGTCGTAGCGGAGCCCCTGCTCTTTGATGAACTCGATCAGCTTCTGGTGCGTGGCCGTCTTCATGCCGCCCCAGGTGCCGAAGCAGATAGGCGCCTGCGGTTGCCCGTCCGCGCCCTTCGGCATATTCTTGACCAAGTGGCGCCGGAGCGCGTTGTGCGCGTCCAGACGGCGGCCCGTCCACGGCATCCACAGGACCCGGGGCGTGCGGACGCGCTCGCCGGGCCTCAGATAGAAGCCCGCCGAGGGCATGCCACCCGTCACCCGCGCGCCACCTTCATGCACATCCACCTTGACAGACCACCGGCCCGTCCAGCCCAGCGCGCACACCGCGCCCGCGTGCTCGCCGCCCACGTTGAAGAATGGGATGTAGGCGCGACTGCCGCAGGCCGCATATTCCTTCGACTCGCCCGGGAGCAACGGGTCGTTGACCAACGCGAAGTCGTCGATCTTCACGGTGGTCCCTTTCGCCGTGGTCACCGTGCATCCGTCCGGGAACGCCGCGCGGGCGTCCAGCGGATACACGTTCGTCAGCGGTGCGCTGTCCGCCGCCCCCCGGTTCTCGAACCAGAGCGTCCATTCCTGCGCGCCCGTGTCGGGATCGGATGTGGATTCTACCGTCACCGCGAGACCGGAGGGGTGAGCCCAGACCTCCGCGCCTTGGGGCGCCCGCTCGAAGCCCTCCGGGAAGGGACGGCCACCGTAGTCAAATGAAAATGCTTCATTCATGGTTCAGTCCTCTCGCTTCAGAGCCAACCCGCCGCTGTCTTCCGCGACTTCCATCCACACGGGGCGCTCGTTCGGGGTATTGTTGGGATGGTGCAGGGTCATCCACAACCGGCCTGCGAAATCTCGGAACAGCATGCCATGACCGCCGTCCCGCCCATAGATCGGCGCGTCCGACTGCCGCCACGGGCCGAGGAGGTTGCCGCTATCGCTGACCGCATACCCCATGGCGTAGCCCTCGTAGCTGCCCGTTGACCAGAGCATGAGCAACTTGCCACCGGCCAACCGGTGCAGGAACGGCCCGTCGGTGACGCGGTTGTTTCGGCGGCCATACGCTTCGAACGGCTTGCCCCAGGCCGCCTCCGAGGCGCGAAAGAGCAGCGTCGGCGCGCCCGCCGCGGCGCGCAGGTCATCGCTCAGCGGCAGGACGCACATCTCGCCGTCCTCGACCTGCACCCATTCGTGGCAAAAGACCATCCAGGGCTTGCCGCGGTCGTCGACAAACAGTGTGCCGTCGAGGCATTCCCAGTCGCGCAGGTCCTCCCTGCGCGCCGCTTTCTCCTACACCGGCTTCGGAAACGTCGTGGAGGGTGCAGGCCCGGCGCCGACTTCCGGCAGTTCGAACGTCACGTGGATGCCCCAGCCCAGGCCGCAGCCACGGTCGAGGGCAACGACGATCTCGTGCTCGCCGGCTGCGAGCACGACGCGGGGCAGGGGACGGACAGGACGTTCGCGGGCGGCATCAGCCGCGACACCTTCCACCCGGCCGCGGTCAGTTGCGATTGCCGGGAATTGGGTCATTGATTGAAATTGGCGAAGGGCCGGGTTTCCGAGCGCGCGTCATAGAGCCCGTTCTGCCCCGGCAGTTTGATGTCCTGACGGCGATCGGCGGGTGAGACCACCAGTTCGATCAGCACACCTTCCTCGACCCGACCCGCAATCGTGATGTCCTGCGGCGCTTGCAGCGTAAAAGTGTCGGTCCAGTGCCGGGGCCAGGCCGCGTGCAGTTCGATGAACTCGTCTTTGACCGTCATCAACGAGAGTTGCAGCGTCTTCTGGCGCACCCTGGCGCCATCGGTGACCGGCACGTTCTTGAGCCCATCGCGAATCGCACAGAGTTGTGCCATCTGATCGCCGGCAATCTCCAGCAGCGGGCCTCGCCCGTGCCCGTCGTGCGCTCCGAGGTCGAAGGTCATCACGCCGCCGCCTTCGGCGATCTTCTTCATGTACCGCACCATGTCGGGTGTCGTGTGCGCCACCCCCGGTTGGGCCCACGTAGGACCGAGGTATTGGAACTGATGCCACTGGATCCTGTACTCGGGCTCCCACCGGCCGAAGTAAGGGAGGACCTTCTGCTGCTCATTCCAATCGCTATAGCAATGGCCATGCAAATAGTCTGCCCACTCGTGGCGGCCGTCGGCGATAATCGTGTCGGGGTTGCCATGCCGGAGCGCGGCAATGAAATCCTCGGCGTAGTTGGGGATGAATTTGAACAGACAATCCACCCACCATCCCGAGCAGGCTTTCCCGTAGTGGTCGCTGTCCCAACGCATGACGTCCAGCCAACGGCGATAGGCGGTTACCCGGTCCATGCCGGACGGAAGCGGCAGACCGTAGAACTCCCGGGCGTGCGTATACAGCATCAGGCGGATGCCGCGCCTGGCCAGAGCCCTCGACAGATCCATCGGCAGGTCGCGCTCGGAATTATACTGGCCGGGCTTCAGTCCCCAGTATTCCTCGAGAACCGGGTTGGGCGCACAGTAGTACCGGCCGACCTGCGTGATGCAGATCATGACATAGCCCGCCCCAACTTCCGCCGCCTGGTCTGCCACCTTCTCCACGTCGATCGCGCTGATCCAGGCGTTCCATTTGGCGGAGTCCCAGTCCGAACCCCCTACGCCCGCGGTGAAGTGGAACATCAACCCGTACCGGGCCTTGTGAAACCAGTCTACTTTGGCTTCGTAGGCAGGCCGGGTCTGCGGGGTCCAGCGGTTTGCGGGCGGACGGGGCGTGCCGCCCTCCCAGTAGTTCCCGCGATAACAGCGTGGCTCGCAAGCCGGCAGGCCGAGTTTTTCGCCACATTGGTGCGGGATGGCCAGCCGCTCACTGGATGAGCTGGGCTGTGCCGTCGGTGCCGGTTGGTTCTTTCCAGTCATTGTTTCTGAACTCATCGTGTAGTCCTTTCTCTCCTTGGAGCATTTCCTCTCACAATCCGTGTCGTTTTCACCCATTCCGTTCCCTATTCATAAACCGCGAATCGTCTCAGCCGCACCGGCTCAGCGAAGCTCTTGGTGCAGCGGAACCGGATGGCCTCTGCCTGGGCCGGGGCCACCTTGTGCAGGCGCTTATGCGCCACGCTCTCGCCCTCCGCCAGCGTCGTCCAGGCGCCGTCGCTCATCCAGTATTCGTGGCCGACGCACTCGCCCGGCACGGTCGGGCGGATCTTCCAGGCGCGGCCTGTCTCGATGTCCAGCCCCCAGATGCGGTTGTCCACCTTGTTCCAAGGGCCCTCGTGGCAAAAGGTCATGATACACGGCAGCTTCGGCGAGGCGTTGAAATGCCCGAGCCAGGAATGGTCCTCGTGGACGAGCTGCGGTTCGCCGCCCGCCAGCGGGATCTTCCAGATCGTCGAGTGCGGCTTCGCCGCCCATATCTCGTTGAAGCCGATGTAGCCGTTCAGGAGGTCCACCTGGAACCGGTCGGACAGATCCTGGCAGAAACCCGTGACTACGTATTTGCCGTCGGCGGTGAAGTCGGCAAGGTTACCCGTGTAGCCCTTGGGACAGTCCATCAGGTGGCGGGTCTTGAGCGTCGTCAGATCCAGCACCTGAACAGCGCCATCGTAACAGAAAGCGATTTCCTCGCGGACCGGGTTTTTGCTCAGGCAATGCCGATTGGCAAGCTTGGCCGGATCCCAGTCGGTAAGCTGGGTCATGGCACCGCTTTCAAGATCGACACCGAACAGGTTCACACGGTTGTCGCGGTCGGAGGCGATCACAAGCTTTCGCCCGTTATCGTACCAGCACGGGTAGGTGAAATACGAATGGTTGCTGTGCGCGCGGTAGTGGGTCAACTGCCGCACGGTGGCGCCGCTGACTGGGTCTTTGGTGATGGTGAGTTCGGAGGGCCAGTGACCGCCTGCTTGCGTTGTTGTCATACTGCTGGTCCGTTCCACTGTTTTCACATTTCACACAGCACCGCGCCGACACAAGCAGTTGCTTCGATGAGCATGATCCCCCCCGCCTCATGATGTTCTCTCCTCTACAGATTGTTCCGAGGGCCACGGCTGGTGGCGCGGGCTCCCCGTCGCCGCCAGCCGCTGGTTCGCCCTTTTCGCCGACATTGCGTGTTCTTCCCCAGTCACGGCTGAAACACGATCTCGCCCCAGTTCGCTAACAACACCAATAGTGCATTCCTCATCTGCGGTCTCCTCTTTGGTCTTGCCCAACTGCCCGAATCGCGTCAGGTAAGCAAATTTACCGCGCGTTACCCATCACATCATACAGAGTGGGGCTTTCACTGTCAAGTGCACAAATGGTAAACTTCCGTGAGCAATAGTAAGAAATGGTACTTGACAGGCTGGCTCTCATGAGCTACACTTGTCGGGTGTCGGAATCTAATTTATCAGATGCTACTTCGGAGGCCATGCATGGCGGGCATTGTGGAGTACGTTGCGAGGCACTCACCCAAGCAGAGCGAGATCGTGGTTGCTTTGCAGAAACGAATAGTTGACGGAGACCTTCGCCCAGGAACCGAGGTTTCGTCTTTGCTCGAGCTTGCTCAACTACACAAGGCAAGCACTCGGACGGTGCAGAGCGCCATGCACCACCTGCGCAGGTTGGGGTATATCCAGTCGGTGCGAGGCGTCGGGAGCCGCGTTTGCGCGGCACCGCCGCACTTGTGCAACTTCGCGCTGGCACTGCCGAACGTGACCCAGAGCTTCTACAAGGGGCTTCTCTTGGAAGCAGCCAGTATCTCCAAGGACTCGGAGTCCGATGGCCTCCCCCGCCGGATCAACAGCTTCAATCTGGACATGGGCCATGGCCTCGCGGATGGGTACGTCAAGCTCACGGCCGATGTGCAGGCCCATGCGGTCGCCGGCATCATTTTTGCAGCGCCGGTGAGTGGGTTCCTCGACACACCGATCTTCAGAGAGCCAGGGATTCCTTGCGCGGCACTCCTTCAGTACCCTCTAGATGGCATCGCCGCCATCAGGCTGGAGGATTTCCTTGTCAAAGCTCTTGATTCTCTTGTGCAGGAGGGCCGTCTGCGTGTCGGTTTCATCTGCAACGGCTACCTGAGTGCATCAGAACAACTGAACATGCTGTGGCAGCAAGCGGACGCGCGGGGCATGAAGACGCGCCGGCGTTGGATACAGGCGGCGTGCCTCGATACGCCTGCCTGGGCGGTCAACTGCACCGAAATGCTGCTCTGCGGATCCGAGCGCCCTGACGCTCTCGTGATCATGGACGACAACCTGGTGCCCGACGCTACCGCCGGAGTCGCGTCGGCCGGCTTGCGCGTGCCCGATGACCTGCTGGTGATCGCGCACACCAACTTCCCGTACCCGACCCCGGCGGCAGTGCCCGTCAAGCGTATCGGCTCCGACACTCGACGGGTCCTGACGGATTCCATAGAGTACATTCTCAACAAGCGGCAAGGCGTGCCTACGCAGGAGATCATCTCGATCCCCACCATTTTCGAGGATGAGTTGACTTGACGGGCGTTGGTGCGCCGGTGCTGTCGGCAAGCGGCATTGGAAGCAGCCTGGGCAACTGAGATCAGTTCGCAGTACGATGCTGGATCGGAACGGATGCCGCTCCAAGGCAGACCATGCGAATGGACGCGTGATGTGTGCACCAGACAACTTGCAGCATCTGGCATTTCGAATGGGATGTGGGCTCATTCCATCAGGCAGCATTCGAAAGAGGAACCGTATGTTGAGACTTGAGCTTCCATTGACTCTCGTTTGCATTTCGCTATTCGGGCTCGCTGCCGCTGACACGGAATCCATACCGTTCCCCGGCGTACGCTACGTGCACCGGCACACGGCCGAGCCGCGCGAGATCGACATGCACATCGTGCTGGTCGACCTGAACCGGCCGGGCGTGAAGATCACGACCACCGGGCCCAATGGCGACAGGCCGGGCGAGACCGACCTGGAAACGACGCGGGCGTTCGTCGAGCGCAGCAAGGCGCAGATCGGCATCAACAGCGGGTTCTTCAGCCGCACGGCGGAGGACCGCAAGCACGGGGTGGCCGACCTCAGTTCCCTGGCCGTGTCCGACGGCGCGCGCGTCTCCGACTGGGGAACGTGGATCAAGGATGCCATCAATATCGGCGCCGACAACACGGTCACGTTCGTCGCCCGCGCCAAGGATGACACCACCGGGTACATGACCACGCCGAAGGTGGATCTGTTCAACGCCATGGCCGGCAATGTCCGCCTGCTCCGGGACGGAGTCGTCCTGCCGGGCAAAGGTGGCGACGCCACCTACCCGCAGACCGCGGTCGGCCACACCGCCGACCACCGCCTGATCCTCTTCGTCTCCGACGGCCGCCAGCCGGGCTTCAGCGAGGGGATGACCTACGAGGAGGTGGCGGGCGTCCTCAAGGAGTTCGGCGCGGTCGACGCCATCGCCCTGGACGGCGGTGGCTCCGCTACGATGGTGATGGCCGACGGCAAGGACGGCGAGCCCAGGGTCCTCAACCGCCCCTCCGACGGCAAGGAGCGAGCCGTGGGCAACAACCTCGGCGTGATCATCCGGTACAAAGAGGAATCGGTGCCTGAACAAGCGGACAGGTGAAATGCCCCCGGAAAAGGGCAGACGAGGCAAAGCAGACGAGGGACGAGCATGATCAGGCCTGGGATTCCGCCGACAGCGAAGGGGGCAGGTTTCACAACATGGAAAGAATGTCAACATGCAGACGCTCAACGGCAAATGGAAACTGACTAAAGATCCCAATAACGAGGGTCGGGCCGGAAAATGGTTCGAGACCGTCCGGCCTGAGGCCCGGCCCGCGCCGGTGCCGGGGATCGTACAGCAGGTATTTCCCGCGCATCAGGGCGTTTCGTGGTACTGGCATTCGTTCTCTCCTTTGCGCATGCCTCTGGAGAGCGATCGATGCCTACTCCGCTTCGGCTCGGTCGAATACCTCGCCGAAGTATGGCTGAACGGCCTGCCCGCGGGCGGGCACGAGGGTGCGGAAACGCCTTTCGAACTTGACGTGACCGACCTGCTCCGCCCTGGCCAGAACCTGCTCGCCGTCCGGGTGGTGAAGCCCGGCGACGAACGCATCGACGGCCTGGTCCTGGCTGAAATCCCGCACCGGAACCAGTTCGACCACGCGAAGTTCCAGCCGGGCATGAGCTACAACATCGCCGGCATCACCGGCCCGGTTGAACTCCTCGTCGTCCCGGCCGTCCGCATCGCGGATATCTTCGCGCGCCCGAATCCTGCGACTGGCCGGATAGAAGCCAGCATCACGCTGCAGAACGACACCGGCAGCCCGGCCCAGGGCGAACTGGCCTTGCTGGCGGGGCCAGCCGGCCCGGCGGAGGGCGGCCACATCCTCGCGACGGCAACGGCCAAAGCAGACCTGCCGCCCGGTCGCTCGGTCCATGAACTCGCCGTGACGATCGCCCAGCCGCGCCTCTGGGATCTCGACGATCCCTTCCTCTACCGTCTGACGGCGCGGCTTGGCGGCCATGAACTCTCCGTCCGCTGCGGCTTCCGCGATTTCCGCGTGAAGGATGGATTCTTCCATCTGAACGGCCGGCGCATCTTCCTGCGGAGTTCGCATACCGGCAATCATTTCCCCGTCGGCCAGATTCTGCCGGTGGACCCGGACCACCTGCGCCGCGACCTGATCATGGCCAAGGCGTCCGGCTTCAACTGCATTCGCTGGATTGCCGGCGTGGCCCTGCCCGAGCAGATGGATTTCTGCGACGAACTCGGGCTGATGGTTTACGAGGAGAACTATGCCGGCTGGGCTCTCTATGACGCGCCGAACCTGGCCGAGCGCTATGAGAGAAGCTACCGGGAGATGATCCTCCGCGACCGTAATCATCCGAGTGTCACGATCTGGGGCCTGATCAACGAGATGCCCGACGGGCCGGCCTTCCGCTGCGCCGTCGCTTTCCTGCCCACGCTGCGCGAACTTGATCCGACCCGCCTGGTCCTGCTCGCCAGCGGGCGGTGGGATGCCACCCCCAAGATCGGCTCGGTCTCGAACCCCGGCAGCCCGGCTTGGGAACCGGCCTGGGGTGTCGAGGGGCCGGACGCGCCTGCCGTCGACAATCACCTCGGCTGGGATCCCGGCGGCTACATCGACCGGGCGGGCGACGCTCACTTCTACCCTCCTTTCCCAATGACCGAACGCCATCGCCGGCTGTTGCGCACGCTCGGCCACGGCTGCAAGCCGGTCTTCCTCTCCGAAGGCGGCATCGGTAGCCAGCACAACGCGATCGAGGAACTGCGCGGCTTCGACCGGCTGGACGTCCCCGAAAACCTTCCCGACCGCAGCTTCATCCGCCAGATGGCGGAGCGCTTCACCGCCGACTGGAAGCGCTTCGGCATGGACGGCATCTATCCGTTCCCGGTGGACTTCTTCCGCGACAGCTACCGCCTGCATTCCCGGCAGCGCCGGCTGGTCTTCGACATGGTCCGCTCAAACCCGCGCCTCTGCGGCTACAACCTGACCGGACTGCTGGATCACGGCCTGACCGGCGAGGGCCTGTGGTCCTTCTGGCGCCGGTGGAAGCCCGGCATCGCGGAGGTTCTCGAGGATGGCTGGTCGCCTTTGCGCTGGTGCCTGTTCGTCTCCCCCGCGCACGGCTATGCCGGAGGGCCGCTGGATGTGGAGGCGGTGCTGGCGAACGAAGCCGCGCTCCGGCCCGGCACGTACCCGGTGACCTTCTGCATCTGGAGCGGCGACGGCGGCATCGCCTGGGAGAAGCGCGTCGCGGTGACGGTCCCCGTGGACGGCGATCTGGCCCTGCCGGTCCTCAAGAAGCGGCTCGACCTCGACCTGCCGGCCGGCGACTATGTCTTTGCCGTCGACCTGGAACGCGGCGGGGCACCGACCGGCGACCGCCTCTCCTTCAGGATCACCGACGCATCAGCCTTCCCGAGAGGCCGAGGCAAACTCCTCGCCTGGGGCATCGGCGAGACGGTCCGCGATTTCCTGGCGGCGCATGGCTTCATCTGCGAACCCTATGCCCCGCGGAAGCAGAAGAGAAGCTCAAAGCCCCGGACTATCCTGATCGGTGACGTCCCGGCTGCTCCGGGTAACGAGGAAACATGGGATGCATTGCGTCAGGAGATCGAAGCGGGCCCGCACGTCCTCGCCCTCAGCGCCAACCCGTTCCAAACTGATGTGGCTAAAACCGGAGAGGCAGGCCAGGCGGAACCCCAACAACACCCGTGGCAAGACTTGCTCCAAGCCCGCACCTTCCACGACTGGCTCTACCACCGGGAGTGCGTGGGCAAGCGGCACTCGATCTTCTCAGGCCTTCAGAGCGGCGGGATACTGGATTGGGAATACTGGGGCGAAGTGGTCGGGCACGCCTGGTTCGCCATGCCGCAGAACCCCTGTGACGTCATCGCCGCCGGATTCGCGGTGGGCTATTCATGCCCGGGCGGGTATGACAGCGGCCTCTTGATCGGCCTCCAGCGCGTGGGCAAGGGAACACTGCTGTTCAACTCCCTGCCGCTTCTAAATCACCTCGGGCGGCATCCGGCAGCCGACAGGCTCCTTTTGAACATGCTTGCTGTCGATATGAACAAGGTGATGGATGGGAGAAGCCGCCATTGAAGTTCATCTTTCCCCGGACCGTGAGACACAAGGAATACGAGGATAAACGGTGAAAAGTGCACGAATTCCGCTTGACGCCGCGCACGGCCAGTCTGATGCGGCCTGCGATCTGGGCGCGCTTGGCCCGGCCGCCTGGATCTGGACAGGCCACGACCCGGACGCCCACGGTCAGGTCGCGCAGTTCCGGCTGGCATTCCCGGCCACCGGGACCGCCTGCTGGATCGGCTTCGCGGACACGCTCTACACGCTCTTCTGCAACGGGCGCGTGGTGGGTGTGGGGCCGGCCACCGGCATGCATACCATGCCCCGGCTGACGGCTTGGGACCTTGCTCCGTTCCTGCTCCCTGGCCAAGACAATCTGCTGGCGCTCGAGGTCTGGTTTGAGGGGCGCCGCAACGATTGCTGCGATGTCGATACCTCGCGCGGGGGCGTCATCGGCTGGCTGCGGCATGATGGCAGCGTCATCCCCACAGGCGGCGCTTGGAAGGCGCGCCACGCCGGGGGCTACCGCATGCCCGGCCCCGAGGGCTGGCGACTGTTCGCGTCCAACCGCCTGATCATCGCCGACCTCCGCCATGAGCCTGCCGACTGGCAGCAGCCGGAGTTCGACGACAATGGCTGGCCCGCCGCCACCATCACAGCGGCGCACCCTGCCCCGGAACGCCCCACGCTGCGCTTCGACACGATCCCGCCCCTCAACGTCGTCGACCGGCCGGTGCTGGAACTCATTGACGCCGGTGTCGCGCGGGGCGGCGGCGAAGTGAAGCTCGCCGAGGACGTGGCCATTCGCCTGGCCGCGCAGACATATGAGACTTTGGTGCGGCCGGCCTCGAATGCACCCGTCGTGTTCGAACGGGCAGGCAAGCAGATCTACCATCTGCCCTGTCCGAATCTGATGACAAAGCTGGGCTGGCGGCTGCCTGCCGAACACCCATACGGCGTGGTCTCGCCCATGCCGACGATGCCGCTGGAGATCCCGACGGTCGACGGTTACTTCTTCCTCACGCTTGACATCGGGCGTGTGCCAAGCCCTTACGAAGCCTCTCTTTTCGCCTCCCAACGTAGGTATAGCGTCTGATCCGGGGTGGTGGAGCGGCTGGTGGTGAACAACGCCACCATTCTGCGTGCGCCGGGCCTCGATCCCGCCGGCATCCTGCTGGCCGTGAAGAACGACGGCAAGATCGGGACGCTGCACCTGAGTCATGTTCATGTTGAAGGCTTGGAGACGCTGGTGGCCAACAGGGAACGGATCGCCCGCACCTTGAGCCACCAGGTAGAAAACGACGCGCGGGCGTTCGTGAAGCGCAGCCAGGCATAAATCGGCTCATCAACAGCGGGTTCTTCATCTGTCATGCTTCACCCGGAATTGGACTTTTCCCCGATTTCTGTTACGATGTAACGAACAAGGAGAAAAAGTCCTATGCCAAAACAACGCCGCCATTTCACCGCCCGAAAACGTCGCCATCCTTCGCCGCCACCTGCTGGACAAGGTGCGCTCTCCAGCAACACTCGCTTCCGCTTCACCGGCTGAAGGCAGTATAGCACCATCGATGCCGGTTGTCAAGAGATCATTTTTGCGCATCTGTTGCCGCTTGATGCGCCGCTTTTCGCGGGCGGCGGCGAGCTTGAAGTCGCAAGCCGCCAGGATGGACTGGGCGCGGCCTTCGAGTTTGTCCTTTGGGGCGATGTAGTCGATGGCGCTGTGCAGCCGCACGGTGTTGTAGTGTTCGACCCATTGCCCCACGATCCGGCGGGCATCGTCGAGGGAAAGCGGCGTGCCGGTGTAAGGCACGAGCATCGCGTAGTTGCACAGGTGGGGCGGATTCGCAGTGACGTAGCTGCCCGAGCCCCGCCGCGTGCGGATGAAGCCGTCTTTGCGCAGGTGCTTGAGCGCGCGCTGGACGGTGATGACGCTGGTGCCGTAGTTTCTTTCCATCTCCAGCACGCTGGGAAGCTGGCAGCCGGGCGGGAATTCGCCGGAGATGATCCGGCTCCGCACGTCGTCGACGATCCTGCTCTGGATCGGAGCATGGAGATGGATGAGCTGCGTAATACCGGCCATGATCAGCGTCTTCCTGAACCAGAAGCGTATAACAGGTGTATACTTTAATTTCGGCTCGCGTGAGAAGCATATCACGGAAAATCGCGTTTGTCAAGCAATTTTTTTGGCGCTGATCTCACGAAATTGGGTTCCTGATGGGCGAGAAGTACTGGACGTCGTCCGGCCTGCTCCCGCAGAGGCCGCTGCCCGCGCCGTCCAACCTCCGCATCGTGCTGCCGGATATCCGGCTCACGTGGGACGGCATGCCGGGACTGGCATTCAACGTCTACCGGGCGGTGGACGGCGCGCCTATGCATCGGTGATGTGCGCTAATCGGCCGCCGAAACTACCAAACGCCTGCTGCAAAAATCGAATAACGTACCCATGGGGTCAATCTTTTCCAAAGAGGTTGCGCCTCTTCTTGTTTTTCTGGGAATTGCGTGTGCCCGGCCGCCTTTGCTTACAGGCGGCGGCAAGGCACGCGCAATCCCATTTTTTTTCGCCTCGCATGGAATCGAGAAGTCCATCTATGAAAACTGCCATCGCGAATAGCCCGGTTTGCGAGCGCGCAAAACGCCGAGCGAAGGAATTGGCAGCCACACCCGATGTCCGCCTCGCTGACAGCCGTCAACGCACCGGAAAGGACACGAACCGGCAAGCTGAACACATCGACTGACAACCGCGTGCCGCTGCCGGGTTCAACGATCGTCCGCGAGTACAAAGGCGAACTGGTCGAGGTGCGGGTCCTGACGAAGGGCTTCGACTACGACGGCAAGGTGTATCGGAGCCTGAGCGGCGTGGCGAAGGTGGCGATTTCCAGGAGGTCGCAGAACCGATCGGCCACCTCGCAGCGTCGTTGGCACTGGCGCGACCTGCTGCTGCCGCGGCGTGCGCTGCTGTTGGCTCCTTGTTGTGCTTCGTGCTGCGCTATTTCCAGGCCTTCGTATCCTGCTCCACCCACTCCAGGATGCGCTTGATGGCGTGGTTCTTGACAGGGTCGAGAAGATCAGGATCGGCCGCCGAGCGCTCGCGGGCAACGAACGTTGGCAGCACGCCCATCTTGCGGTGGATGTCGACCGATACATCGATCCTCTCGTTCCACGGCTCAAGCTCGATGTAGCCGATCAGGCGGCTGTGGCCTTTCCACAGGTACGCGCAGATGGGATGCGCCGCCTGCACGTGCTGCGGCTGCATGTTGCCCCAGCCGACAGGATGCGCCTGGGCAAACGCCTCTCGCTGAAAGCTGATCTCGGTGAGATTCTCGCCGGCCAGCACCAGCTCGGGCCGGATGCAAGCCAGCTCCTCCTGCAGCAGCCACGAGCCTTCCAGCATTGTCATGTTTTCGACGATGCCGGGGTTGGAATTCCACGCGTGGTAGGTCTGGTCGAGGAAGGCCGCGGGTGCCGCCGTGTTGTCGCAAGCGACCGAAACGTTGTCGATAAGCTCGCGCCGCCATTGAGCCAGGCCCGCGTGAATGTAGGCCATCTGGTAGTGATCGTTCGTGCCTTTGATCGGGAAGAACCAGCCCTGCGGTTCGTTCTTGACGAGGTCGCGCACGTGCCAGTTCTCTATCTTCTGGTAGAGCGGGTGCGTTTTGCAGCAGGCGAAGTAGTTGAAATGCGGCATCACCTTGAAGCCCGTCTTGTTGGCCTTGGCGATGAAGGCAACCGCCTGCTCGGTGGCGATGTATTCGGGATACTTGACGTCGTAACGGCTGGTTCGCCATTGATCGAGGTGGATGAGCGTTTGATCGGGCGGATGAATTTTCGCGAGGGAATCGAGCAGTTGAGGATTGGAGCTCGCCCAGGAAACCGCCAGCGTGATGTTCTTCACCCATTCCGGCCGCGCCGCCCGCTTCTCCGGCAGGCGATAGTTGCGCTCCATCCAGTCGCGATACCGATCGGCCGGGGCGTGCCAGTCACCTTCGTAGGTGTTGATCCTCCATTCCACGCCGCCGGCTGTGCGGCTGTCCGACAGGGGCGCCGCCTGCTCGCTCTCGAATCCCAGCGTGCTCAGCCCATCGTCGGCGCGGTAGGCGAGGGCCTTGTATTTGAAGCGGGTGTCTTCGCTGTGGATCATCATGGAGACGTCGCCGCGCTGTGCGATGGCCAGTTGTGCGTTCCACTCGCTGGGCCAGCGATGGCGGGGCGCCGGCAGCACCTCCTGGCCGGCAGTCACTTCCATGCCGTTGCGGGTCGGCAGCACGAGCGACGCTTCGCGTGCAAACGCGACGCTCCAGCGCACCGCCAGCAGGCCGGCGCGGTTGCTCTGGCCGCTGGGCCGCACGCACAGGTCGCCCGTTGCATCGTCAAGCCGCACAAACAGCTCGCGGCTCGTATGCGCGCCCTTCAGGACAACGCGTGCCACGGAGGGCGACATCGCCTTGGTGGCGACCTTCTGGTCGTCGTCGGCACCCACGACATCATTGTTGACGTACAGCAGCTCGAGGGGATACAGGCGGTCGTTCTTGCGGCAGAACTCGACGCCCGTCTTGCGGTCCACCAGGCTGGTGAGCATTCCGCCGTCAAGCCGCGCGGTGAACCGAGCCGACTCCACAACCACACTTTGTTCTTCTACGTGAATTGCCATCAGCTTATCCTCAGCAGAGCTTGCTGTTGCCGTCAGGGCAAACCATTATCGACCGATCAGACGTGCGACGATCTCGCGGTCGACGTGCCCCTCGGCCCAGACTGTGGCCCAACGGCCGCGGTAGGCGTAGGCCGCCCAACCGATGCTCTTTTCGGCTAGAATGCTGCCCATGTCGGCATGCCAGCGAAGACGGTCCTCGCGGGTCACGTTGTCGTAGCAGCCAAACTCCCCGCAGTAGAGCGGGAGGCCAGTGCGCGCGGCAACCGCCAGGGGCGCGGCCATGTGGGCGGCCATCGTCTGCCGGTTTTCGGAAGCGTTTCCAACGGCAACAGACTGCCGCTGCTCTTCAGTGAGCTTCGCGAGATCGGCCTCGTCAATGGGGCGGCCAGGATAATGCACGGGGCCGGTGTGGAAGGGCGCCGCGACGGGCGAGGCGCCGTGATGCGTAAACAGGAATGGATAGTAGAAATGAAACGTGAGGATCAGGTTGTCATCGTCGGGCACGGCGAGGTGGGCGAAGGTATCGGGCCCGCTCCATCTATTGGAGCCGAGCACGATAGTGCGCTGCGGCTCCAGCGAACGGAGCAGTGCAATGCCGGCAGCGGAAACGCGGTTCCAGTCGGCAGGATCGTCGGCCACCGGCTCATTGAGCAGCTCGTAGGCGAGCATGCTGCAGGGGCGGCCACGCAGATGCGCCGAAAGCCGCCGCCAGCAATCCAGGAATTGCTGGAGGCAATCGGGATCGTGAAAGAGCGGCCGCGTCGGAGCGTTGAAGAAGTGGCTGCGCAGCACGTGGAGGTCGAAGACGGCCTTGAGGCCTAAGCCGCTGCAGGCGTCCAGCAGCTCGTCAACCCGGTCGAAGGTCTCGCGGATGGGCTGGGCGGATTCGTTCCAGAGGTGCTGTTCGTTGACATTGATGCGGATATGATCGAAGCCAAGTTCGGCCAGGCGAGCGGCGTCGTGCGGGCCGAACGACATTTCGCGGCTGAGCCAGCCTTCGATGTTGACGCCGCGTTGTATCTGCAGGGGTCTTGCTGTTTTTCCCGAGTTCATCTCAGTCTCCTCTCAAACCTGTTGCCGTACGCATCAAAGCGGGTCCTGCGACTGCTTGAAAAGTATAAGCCGGGCGACGGAGCTATTCAAGGGGGTTCGAGCACTTGCCGATGCCAAATGGCCTTCATGCTCGAGAAGCTTCAAGTTTACCAGAAGGCCGTAGATTTCGCCGACCAAATTCTCTCACTCTGCGAGCAATTCCCCCGTGGTTACGGCTTCCTTGCTGACCAACTGAACCGCGCCTCCCTCTCCATATCGACCAATCTGGCTGAAGGTAACGGCCGCTTCACCAAAGCTGATCGTAAGCACTTCTTCTGTATTGCCCGCGGTTCAGTGCAGGAGTGTGTCCCATGACTGGAAATCGCCAGGCGCCGTGGCCTTCTAAAGGAAGATGATTGGGAGTCACGACGCCAAGAGCTTGAGGTCGGCTAACAAGTCGAACGGCGATCTCTTTGCTACATAAAGACTTACGCTATCCACAGTAAGGTTCAGACTCACACAATCGAAGCACGCCACGAATGCTTCGCCGGTCAGACGCACCGCGTGCCGGGTATCCGTCTGCCACACATCCGACAATGAAGAAGAACGGGGGCGGCTCTATCTGGTAGAGGCGGGCCCCCCTGCCTTCCCAAGCAGTCGTTGCCCGCCCGCGCCGCCCCTTTTGCATTCGGGGAGATTCTGTCGCCGCCCTGCGCGGGGCTTATGATGAAGGGGCAAGATGTTCCCACGGCTGATGCCGTGGGCTGAAGTCTGTCGCCCTGGCGGGCTTGTAAGACGACGGATAATGAAGATGCAAGACCGTTGAGCGAGCCACGAAGCCATAAAATCTTGTCGCGCCCCATTTGCCAATGTTTGCGCGAAACCGGTTGAAAGCCCCGCCTGGCGACGATATAATGACGTAGAACCTGTTGGAGGCCGGAATGAAGCTTTTTTCTGGTATTCAAGCCAGAATAATTCTGCCGTTTGCCTGCGTGTTTCTCGTGGTGTTCGGCGCAACCGCCCTGCTGACGGCGATCGTGGTGGTTCGCCTGCAGGAAAACATCGCTCAGAAGCAGGCGTCGGACATGGCGCGTTTCGTGGATGAGGCAAGGCTGCCGCTGAGCCGCGGGCTGATGGAGCGCATCGAGAGCGTTACCGGCAAGAAGGTGGCGTTCTACGACGCGGCAAGCCGAAGCTTCTCGACCACACTCGACGGGCTTGAGCGCCTGGGGCCGAGCGCCCCGCAGGTGACGGTCCGGGGCGCCGCATGGCGCGAGTTCAATGCGCCGATGGAGCCGGAGGGATCGAGGCTTTACTTGCTCATGAAGGAAGAAGACCTAGTCCGCGCGTCGCGGGCGGCGGTCAGGCCTGTGTTCCTGCTGGCGGCGGCCGGAGCCGGTATCACGCTGATAGTCGGCTGGCTGATAACGAAGTCGATCACGCGGCCGATCCGCGCGCTTGCGGCGACCGCCGAGAACGTCGCCCCTCTGGAGGATGGCCGGGCGGGCGAGCGTGCGCCGGGGGTAAACGAAGTGGCTTACCTGTCGGATGCGTTTGCGCGGATGCTGGCGCGGCTGGAGGAATCGCAGCAGAAGCTGGTGGAAAGCGAGCGGCTTGCGGCGGCCGGGCGCGTGATCACGGGCGTTGCTCACGAGATTCGCAACCCCCTGGCCTCGATGAAAATGAACGCCCAGATGCTGCAAGAGCAGGCGCCGAACGACGATGGGGCGCGCCTGTGGCCTCGAGCGGCGAGGAGGCCCTGCGGCTGGTCGAAACGAAGATGCCGGACCTCGTGATCCTCGACATCCGCCTGCCGGGGCTTTCGGGGCTGGAGGTGCTCCAGCGCATCAAGCAGCAGC
>Ga0210003_1001985_pt1 | contig 17555 bp, 15 predicted proteins | sample LantaG_FD_182804 | JGI IMG/M metagenome (GOLD analysis project Ga0210003, IMG submission 182804) | Deep subsurface microbial communities from Baltic Sea to uncover new lineages of life (NeLLi) - Landsort_02402 metaG (SPAdes) (version 2) | ecosystem: Environmental > Aquatic > Marine > Oceanic >...
CCTGTCGTGAAGAACTCGCTGTTCATTCTTGTCCTGCTGTTGGCCGCCGGCGCCGGTTCGGCCTTGACCCTTGATGAGAAGCCCGCCCAGCCGGGCGAATGGGGCTATCGTCCGGCAGATATCCAGGTGGACCAGAATCCGCCGGGGTTCACGTGGCGGCCTTGCCGTGACGCCGCCTCGTTCGTGCTGCAAGTCGCGTCCGACGCCGATTTTACTCAGATTGTATACGAACACGCTGGGTTGCCGTGGAACGCCCATTGTCCACCGAAAGCCCTGCCCACGGGCCGTCTTTACTGGCGTTACGCGGCGGCGGATGAAAAGGGCGAACGAACCGCCTGGAGCCAAACGCGGACCTTCGAGATTCCCGAAGACGCCGTGGTCTTTCCGCAACCGGGGATCGACGACCTGTTGAAACAGCTTCCCGAGGCGCATCCCCGAATCTTCTTCCGTCCCGAGGACATCCCGCATCTACAGGAACAGGCGCAAGGGGCCTTGGCGGACCGGTGGAAGGGCATCCAGGGGAAAGCCGATAAACTCCTGGCAACGCCGCCCGACACGTCCGAGCCGCCGCTATACCCAAAAGGCACCAAGCACAAAGGCGAGGAGTGGAAGAAGATCTGGTGGGGCAACCGCGTGCGCATGGTGGCCGTGGTCGAGGGCGCGGCCACGTTGGCTTTCGCATACCGCATCTCGGGCGAAGAGAAGTATGCGGAGGGCGCGCGGGACCTGCTGTTGGCCATGTGCCAGTGGGATCCCGAGGGTTCGACGCGGTACCGCTACAACGACGAGGCGGCCATGCCCGCGTTGTACATGGCGTCGCGGGCCTATTCGTGGGCGTATCCGATTTTCACCGAGGCGGAACGCGGGACCATCGCCGGCATCATGCGGATCCGGGGCGGTCAGGCGTTCAAGCGGTTGCGTGGTTCGCAACATCTTTGGCGGCCTTACGGCAGTCACAACAACCGGTGCTGGCATTTCTTGGGCGAATTGGCCATGGCGTTCCACGGCGAGATCCCCGAGGCGCCGCAGTGGCTGGACTACGCCATGACGATCTTCTATACGTGCTATCCCGCATGGGGCGGCAAGGACGGTGGTTGGCATGAGGGGATGGCGTATTTTTCGAGCTACACGAGCCGCGTCATGTGGTGGGGCGCGGCAATCCGGTCGGCCTTCGGAATCGACCTATTCGAGCGGCCCTTCTACCACAGCGTTGGCTATTACCCGATGTACGTGCTGCCGCCGGGTTCGGAGACGGGCGGGTTCGGCGATCTGGCGTTGAAGCGGACCTCGGGGCAAATGGCGTCGCTCGAAGCGTTGCTGGCGTCGGGTGCGCGGAACCCCTATTGGCAGTGGTACACGAAGACCTCAGGCGGCGGCATCGGCGGCGGCTACTTCGGTTTTGTGGCGGCGTCGCAAGCGGCGGGACTCGAAAGCAAGCCGCCCACGGACCTGCCGTCGTCGCGCGCATTCAAAGGCATCGGCTTGGCCATCCTCAACACGGACCTGATGGACGGCAAACAGAATATCCAGGTCCATTTCAAGAGCAGTCCCTTTGGCCGCCAGAGCCATGGATACAATGCCAACAACGCGTTTCTGCTGAACCTGCATGGGCAAGCCGCGCTGGTCCGCGCCGGGGAACGGGATATCCATGGCAGCCCGCACCATTACAAATACATGCACCACAGCAAGTCAGACAATTGTATCCTCGTCAACGGCGAGGGCCAACGGTTCAGCGCCGGGGCCACGGGACGTATCTCGGTTTTCGAGACATCGCCGACAGTGGATGTCGTGGTGGGCGAGGCGGACGAAGCCTATGACAACCTGACGCGATTCACGCGGCGCATTGTCTTCCTGAAACCCCACGCCATCGTCATCCACGACGTGTTGGACGCGCCGGAACCTTCGAGTTATGAGTGGACGCTCCACGGCTCCGAGCCTTTCGAAATCGGCGAGAATGCCCTCGTTTGGAATGGCAAGCCCGGCAAACTGGATATCCGGTTTCTGACACCGCAAAACCTGGCTATTACGCAAACGGATACGATGGACCCGCCACCTTACGAGTGGTCCCGCAACAAGCCGCCGTCCTGGCATATCCACACCACGCCGCCCGAGAAGGCCGCGCATCAAGAGTTCCTGACGGTGATCGCCATTGAAGGCGCGGAGGTTCAGACGGATCACGACCCGGCCACGGGTGCGTTGAAGGTAACCACGCCCGGCGGCGAAGCGAACTTGTCGCTGACGGCCGACGCCTTCGGCGTGCAATGCGGCGACATCGATTGGCGGTGGAAATGAAAGAGCCCACCGCATTGACGGACCATTTCGCGTTGGACATCGTGGCCAGCGCGCTGGACGGCTTCGTGCCACCGAGTGAAGCGTTCGACCCGGCGGGCGATTGGCGGCATACGTATCGCGTCTGTACGTTGACGCGCAATTGCGATGTGGCCGGCGAAGTGGTGATTGCGCGGAAAGCCCTGGATCGTGGCGGATGCACGCTTACGGTCGAATACCACAAACGGCTCGCGGGCGGATACCGGCAGGAAGTGACCGTCGAAATCGATTGCTTGGGCGATACGTTCTCGACACCGCTGCGTTGGCGCTATGACGCGGAGATGTTTACACCGTCTGGTGACGCCGTGGCCCACACACGAATCGCGCACACGGCGGTGGTGGGAGATGGGTTTCTTGTGATCAACGACAGCACGGACACGCGGCGGATTGCCATGCCGGAAGCGTGTACCCTTCATTGGGCGCTGTTCGACGCGGTGCAACGGTTGCCTCGGGAACCGTTCGATCCCGCCGCATTCACGTTGCTGGATCATTTGGACGAGGTCAAGCCGGGCCACGTGTTGTCCTATCGCGGGGCCATCGACGTGCTTCTGGGCGCGCGCAAGGTGCAGCGGCACGAATACGAGGAACTTGAGAAAGGCCGCATCCGCAAGACGCGCTGGGAGGAGGAAGGCGGCGAGATGGCGCGTCTGCACGGGTACCAGGACTTGGGCCAAGGCATCGTGCCCAGGGTGTATTGGGTCGATAAGAGCGGACGACTGCTGTTTCTGGTGGCGGGACTTGAGGCGTACTTGTGGACGCCCACGGAGGCGGCATCATGAGTACACACAACCCGACGCGGCGGCAGTTCATCCAGACCGGCGCACTCGCCGCGGGCGCGGCCATGACCAGCGGGTCTGTCAGCGCGGCGCCGAAACGGAAACCGAATTTTCTCTTCATTGTGTGCGATCAACTGGGGCTCGACGCGCTGTCGGGCCACGGATGCCCCGATGTCCATACGCCGAACGTGGACCGGTTGATCCGGCGGGGCGTAACGTTTCTCGAATCGCACAGCACCGATCCGGTATGTTCGCCCGCGCGGAGTTCGCTATTTACGGGCCGGATGCCGGTCGAGACGGGCGTCATCACCAATGGCCGGCCAATCCATCCCAGCGTGCCCAACATGGGCCAATGGCTACGGCGCGACGGCTACGACACGGTCTACTGCGGCAAATGGCATTTGCCGGGCGGCTATCCGACGGAGATGCCTGGATTCAACGTGTTACCCGTGGGCGGCGGCCAGGGCGACTTGGTCGATTCGGTGGTCTCGCGGACGTGCGAGGCGTATCTGAAGACGCGGCCCAAGGACAACCCATTTCTACTGGTGGCATCGCTGATGCAGCCCCACGACATCTGCTATTGGGCCATCCGGAACAAGTTTCTCGTGCCCAAACAGTTGCCCTTCCCGCAACTGGCGGACCAATTGCCCGCGCTGCCGCCCAACCACACTGCCCGGCCCGCCGCGCCGAAGCTGCTCGACGAAAAGATGTTCCGCGAGTTCTCCGATGCCCAGTGGCGGTACTACCTCTACATCTACTACCGGCAGGTCGAGATGGCCGACGCGGATATCGGGCGGATGCTCGATGCGTTGGAGGCGTCGGGCGAGGCGGACAACACGGTGGTGATATTCACATCGGACCACGGTGATGGACGCGGCCGTCACAAGCATGTGTCGAAATGGTATCCCTACGACGAGTCCGTGAAGGTGCCGATGGTGGTGTCGTGTCCAGGCCAAATCGCCGAAGGCCATGTCGATGCGTCGCACCTGGTGTCCGGGCTTGACGTGATGAGCACGGTGTGCGACTACGCGGGCATCGCGCCGCCGCCGGATCTGCGGGGATACAGCTTGCGTCCGCTGCTCGAACAACGTTCCGTGGAATGGCGCGAGTTCGTCGTCGCCGACACGCACGTGGTGGGCCGCATGATCCGGACGGCGCAATACAAGTATGTGCGGTACCAGGACGATCCCGTCGAGCAGTTGTTCGACATGCAGGCCGATCCGTGGGAAACGAAGAACCTGTACGAAGACGCGCATTATGCGGACACGATAGCCGCGCACCGGAAACTGTTGGATGAGTGGGAAGGACGGCTCAAACGGGTCGAGCCTTGTCCCACGCCGCAAGAAGCGCAACGCCGGAAGAGGAAGAAAACGTGAGCGAACAGAAGCCTGGACAGAAGAAAGGTCTGGCCGTCGCGAATCCCAGTTTCGAGGCGGACCGGTTCGCGAACGTTCCCGGACAGGCGGCCACGAATGACGGCGTGATTACCGGTTGGACGTTCAAGGGCAATGTGGGGCTGAACCCGTGGTGGGTGAATCCCGGCAAGCCGGCGGGGCCGCAACACAGCTTTTCCGATAACGGGGTCATTCCCCATGGCCGCCAAGTGGCGCTGATGCAAAACCTCTGTACGTTGGCGCAACAAGTGCCCGGTTTCGAGGCGGGGAAACGCTACCGCGTGACCTACTGGGAAAATGGCCGCGCCTACAACCGCTCGGGAACCTTGCCGCGCTTGACCGTTACGTTGGGCGGCGAAACCATCGTGTCGCCCCACGCCATCCAGTCCGTCGAGCCGCAAGACCACCACACGTTACCCTATAACTTCGTCGAAAGCGCCCTCTTCACCGCCCCGAGCGACGGCGCCTACGAACTCGTCTTCCGAACCCTCGTCGACGGCGGTGTCACGGTGCTCCTCGACAACGTGGCCATAGCGCCTGTCGAGTAGCCCCTATCCCGCTGCTTCGCGTTTCGCGTGCTTGCCGTAGGAGTAGAAGGCCAGTGCGAGTCCTGATAGCGCTGTCATGATTCCGCAGAATATGAACACGAAGGGGATATCGTGGCGCCGCCGGGAAACCAGGCGGCAACAGCAGGGGAATGTTAAACCTGTGAAGAAACGTCGGGATTCTTTTACTTGACATTTCGAGGAGGGGAGGGGTAAAATTTTGCGCATACCTATTCTGTGGTCTGCGCAAAGCAGTACAGTTCGGACGCGGGTGGGGTAAACGGACAGCCGTGGCGCACGGGATTTTACGTTGCGGTAAGACACGCAGGGCGGTTAACGAGGGAACGAGGGAACGAGGAGAACAGACCCATGGCAAAACGCAGAATCCCAACCAAACCGAACGAACTCCGCGACCAATTGCTCGAAGCATCAACCGGCATCAGCGGCGAATCCAACTGGCCCGCGACCGCGGCGACGCAAGCCGATGTCTTCGCGATGTCGGGCCACATCCACACGGAAATCACGAACGTGAACAGCCTCAAGGCCCAGTTGGCCCTAGCGCGGACAACGTTGCGCGGTTGGTGCGGCCAAGGTGGCGATATTATGAAGGGAATCGACCAAGTCACCGACGGGCTCTACGGCCCCGATGGACCGCAGAAAAACAACTTCGGTCTCCCGCCCAAGAAGATCGGCGGCGAATCCGTCCCGCTCGAACAAGTCGTCATCACCAAGATCGAAGACGGCACCGGACCCGCCTCGATCTTCGTCGATTGGGACCAAGAAGAAGGCGCGGCGGCCTACCAAGTCGAATGGTATCTGAACGCCATCGAAGGCACGCCCGTCGGCAACGCCGCCGTCAGCGAATCCGAATACGAGATCACCGGCCTCGTGTCGCGTCAACAATACTGGGTCCACGTCCGCGCCATCCGCGGCAACGACTTTGGCCCCTGGTCCGACCCCGCAACCAGAGTCGCCAACCTGTGACGTTAGAAGTACGAAGTTAGAAGAACGAAGCTGGGAAAGAAAAAGGAAAAGGGAAAAGGAAAACACGAAATGACCTCCTTCGCTCTTCGTACTTCATCCCGCGCTCCTGCAAAAGTACTTTCGCGGCCCGTAAGAGTACTTTTGCAGCCCGAAAAAGTTCTCCGCGCTCCCGCAAGAGCACTTTCGCAGCCGGTAAAAGCACTTCGCGCTCCTGCAAAAGCACTTTTGCAGCCGGTAAAAGTACTTTTGCGGCCGGTAAAAGTACTTTTGCGGCCGGTAAAAGTACTTTTGCGGCCGGTAAAAGTACTCCGCGCTCCCGCAAAAGCACTTTTGCAGCCCCCAAAAGTGCTTAAACAGCCGAAAAGTGCGCTTTTTGCGGTCCGCAGACCAAAACAACGCCCTCGCGGCCAACCCCGAGGCGTAGAAATCCGATACCGAGTAACCGCCTCTTCGCCCCGCCTTAGCAAATGCAAGAACGGTATATTCGCGCTGCTGGCTGGCCAGTTACGCGGCAGTTAGTAATGGTAGAGGCGGTGCCCACGATTGCCCATTTCGAGCCATTGGGGCTCGATAGGATAAGACAGAGGAAGCGAGAGGAGATTCGTAATGCTAAGAGACAAGAAAAGCGTGTTGAGCGGACTGTGTGTCGGTATCCTGGTTCTTGCAGTCATGACGGTTGTTGGCTGCGCAACAATCGTCCACGGGACTACGCAGGGCGTGGGAATTTCAAGTACTCCTACAAACGCCAAGGTTCTGGTGGATGGCCAGTCATACGGAAATGCGCCCGTCACGGCTGAGCTTTCGCGCAAGAAGAGTCATGTTGTACGGATTGAACTGGACGGATATGAGCCGTACGAGACAACCATTACGCGCGACATGAGCGGCTGGGTTATCGGAAATGTCTTGTCCTGGGGGATCCTCGGGATTGTTATTGACGCGGTATCTGGAGGAATATACGAGTTGAGTCCAGACCAAATTGATCCAACTCTAAAGACGGCGGGCGTGTCGCAGATACTGGACAAAGACCAATCCTCCATCCACATTGCCGTGGTCTTGGAGCCTCAATCTGATTGGAAAAAGATCGGGCAGTTGAAGCGTCTAGACACGTTTTCAGAGTGAAGCGCGGGATCGCAGAGGCCGTAGGGAGCCCATTTGGTGCGCGGAAAGGTATGACGCCAGCGGGCAGATAGATTATGCATAAGACTGAAGTGATCCCCAAGAACTGGACAGTCTGCTAAGGTAGTCTCCAGAGGCCTTTGGGCCGGAATGGAGGCATGAATGAAAGGCAAACGCAGGCAGCACAGTGCGGAGTTGAAGGGCAAAGTGGCGGTGGCGGCCATCCGGGGCGTATCGACGGTTCAGGAGATCGCCAGCAAGTACGAGGTGCATCCGACGCTGGTGGCCAAGTGGAAAAGGACGGCCTTGGCGGGCTTGCCCACGGTTTTCTCCAATGGCACCGGCAAGCAGGACGAGGATGAGCAGCGGCTACGCGGGCAGTTGTACGAACAGATCGGCCGGCTCAAGGTCGAGAACGACTGGTTGAAAAAAAAAAGCGAGCTGCTCGATTGAGGCGCGCCGGACCATGTTGGAACCGAACCACACGGCGCTGCCGCTGGCACGCCAGTGCGCATTGCTCGGTTTGCCGCGGTCAACGGCCTATTACCGCCCGCACCGTGACAACACGCTGGATTTGGAGCTTATGCGGTTGATGGATGAACAGTACATTCGGACACCATTTTACGGTGTGCGCCGTTTCTCCGGCTGGTTGTGCGACCAAGGCTACCCAGTCGGATTCAAGCGCGTACGCCGGCTGATGCGGACGTTGGGCATCGAGGCCATCTACCCCAAACCACGGCTTAGCCGCCCGGCGCCCGAGCACCGGATCTACCCGTACTTACTGCGTGAATTGCAGATCGGGCACCCCAATCAGGTGTGGTGTGCCGACATCACGTACATTCCCATGTGGCGCGGTTTCGCCTACTTGGTGGCCGTCATGGACTGGTTCAGCCGCTACGTATTGTCCTGGCGCCTCTCGAACACGCTGGACGCCGCGTTCTGTATCGATGCGCTCGACGAGGCCCTCGAGGCGGGCGCGCCCCAGATCTTCAACACCGACCAGGGCAGCCAGTTCACGGGCCATGACTTCACTGGCCGGCTCGAGCAAGCCGAGGTCCGCATCAGCATGGACGGCCGCGGCCGGTGTTTCGACAACATCTTTATCGAGCGTCTGTGGCGCAGCGTGAAATACGAGGAGGTCTATCTGTACGACTATACCGACCTGCATGAAGCGGAGGGCCGCCTGGGACGGTACTTCGACTTCTACAACCATGAACGCCGCCACCAGGGTCTCGGCAGGGCAACTCCCTATCTTGTCCACGCCGGAGGGGCCTCATGCTGAAAACCTGGTTGACAGCGAAAAGCAAAGGTGCTACCGTTAAGTCACCCAATAAACCAACGGAGGGGAGCGGGCCAAGGGATACGCTCTTCCCGTTCCTTTCTGTTGAATATGTTGGTGGTTGTGTGGAGCAGTTAGACAAGGCTACCTTAGCCGGCCCCAATTGTTGTCCAAACATTGGGGATCGCCTCAGACGCCGATAGGGGCAACATGAAATGTTGCCCCTATCGGTGACGTGAGGTGTATATTCACCGAGGAGAAGATAAGCAATGAGCGAAGAAAGCATCGTGGTTTTCGTTTTGTATTTGTTTCTTACCGTGATTGGCGGCATAGGCGGCTGTGACTTCGAGGATTTTGACTGCGCCGGACCTGATCCCTATGACCCGCCGGACAATCCCTATAACCCACCGCCGGACGACCCCACGTATACCATCTCGGATGCCACACTCCATGGAATCAACGGCTACGACAGCGTGATAGCAGGTGACATCAACGTTGACCCAAACAGCGGAGATATGGGAACGCCCGTCACCATAACGATAACGTTCACGCGCGGAGCGCAGTATGTCGAAGGAATCGAACAATACGACTTCTGCGCGCAGAACAACTACAACTCTTTTTACAATTGGACGATCGAGATGCAGCAGACCTCTGATACTCGTTGGCGCGATGCGGGCGGAAGTGTGCTCACGGGTAACGATTGTGTTATGCGGTACTATGCGGTGAATTCTGACAACATGAAGGTCTGCTTTGGCGATGTTAGGGTCAACAGCCCGTCGACCTCGAGTGTGCCGAGCTGGGACGAGGATGGTATTGGCACGTCGAAGAATTCTGCAAGCTCATTTGGTGGCGGAGACTGTTCGGGTTGTCTTGGCATTGTCCAGGGGGCGTCAGGAAGGTAGGCCGTGACCTATCTCTTACAGTTGGGAAATCAAGCGCTTTTGTATCAGGCACTTACGGCTGCGACGAGGAGGAAAGCAGGTATCGTATGCTTAAGTGCAGGGTGTGTCGATGGGCTAAGGATGATGTGAACTGTCCTGTCCACGAAGAACATGCCCCCGCACCGAAGTGCGGGGGCGGGGGCCAAGCAGTATCCATTCGCGAACGTCTATTTCTCGGCGCTTTCGATCTCCGGCTCAAACTTCACATACTTGAGTTTTTTCACCGCAGGCTCTCCTTCCACGTCCGATACGACGGTCAACTTTGGTCTGCCCACGAATAACCCCATGCCGACCTCGCACTTTATGTAGTAGGCTTCGTTTGCCTCAACAGAGAACTCGGCGCTGTCTTCCGACTCCGTCTCCGCCCAAAATCTCTTCTCGCCAGGCTCAGTCAAATGAAACGAATACGTGCCACTCTTAAGAGCGCCCAGTTTCGTATCCCCTTCATGAACAGCATATCTCACGCCGGACCCAGCCCATTCTTTCTCTCGATAGAAGTACACAATGCCTTCTGTCTCCGTGGGATCGGCATAGACCGGAGTCTTTTCCACGCGAACCGTCGCGCATCCAGATAACGCAAGTACTGCAAAGGCAGCTACCAACACAGCCGCTGCACAGCGTGGCCGATTCATCAAACCTTTCATTTTTCTTCCCCTCTTTTGTGTCTTCGCTACGGCATGTAGCGAAACAACTCGCAAGCTTCAAACCAAAATCATATACACCACCAGCACGGTCGGAAAAGCCAAAGAAAAACGACCAAAAGGAACCCCCTGCACCGGAGTGCGGGGGGTTCCCAAACAGATTCTACGTTCTAAACCTTAGAAGCAGACTTTGGTTTCGAAGTAGAGATAACTCTGATCATCATCCGTTGGCGCAGCGTCGCCCTGGATGAAGTGGGAATAGCCCACTTCCAGGGACAAGTCTTCCGAATAGTCGTAAAGGAGACTGAGAGTCCCCTCCCATCCCAAATCGTTGTCATTGTTGCCGGCTCTATCCAATTCAAGATATGCCCAGGTCATAGCAACCATGAGGGATTCTGTTGCCATCGCGCTGACGCCTGCGCAGCCGGTCCCGAACCCGGTGAGCTGTGACATCATGTCGTAATTCTTGCTGTATTCCCAGTCGGAGAACAGCCGGTTGAACGGGGCGTCACCATCGCGGGCACCTTCGAAATACGCTCCACCCAAGAAGATGCGCGGAGTTAACTCCATATCGAAGGTATAACCAAGCTCGAGATTGCCCGCCCATGCATCGGAATCGCCCTCGGCACCCGTGACATTGCTGTCGAGATACTGATAAGCGACTTCGGCTTCGAGGTCGAACGCGCCCATCGTTCCTGCTCCGCGGAGGCCAAACGTGTGAACGTCAAGGGTGCCATACGTGTTCTTAGGCGGCCCAAACGGCTGTCCAAACAGGGTTTGCTGAGTCGTTCCCTTGGCGCGAGCGTCACGTACAAATAGCCAGTACGCATCAATGACCATGTCCTCGATGCCCAGATAGCTGGCGTATACGCCATACAGGTCCGTGTCGCCGTCCTCCTCAACAGCGCAGCGCTCGACCAGCTTCGACCACAACGCGGTCACGCTTACCTGGTCCGTCGCGTAGGTCAAGCAGAGAGCGTCGAACGACAAACCGGTAAAAGCGGCACCAGTGTCGTTGTTACCCACGAGCCACTCGCTACCGAGAATGATTTCCTGGCGACCGATGCGAACCTGAAGGGGTTGTCCCCACATATCGACGGCTTCAATGTACGACTGGTACACTTCGACGTCATCATACGACTGAGCGCGCCGGTCAAGGCCGGTTAAATACTCAGAGCGGAAATCCTCGCCCCAGGTGTCGTAGCTATCAAGTTCGATGAACGCGCTTACGCTGTCCGTAAAATCAGCCTTGACGTTCAAACGCGTCCGGTGCTCGACGAATGACGCATTGTTATCGGTGACAGGTACCACAACAATTGCCTGGTTTCCCAGTGCTGGCGGGCCTACAGCCACTGCGTCTGGACCGTGAAGCCAAGCGCCGCGGATCCGCAACGCCCCGCCTACTTCGATGTTCTGTAATTCGGCCGTCGCCACGGAAGCGATGAGGACGGCGCTAAGTACCAAAAAAGCTTTACGCATTGTGCGTGTTCTCCTTTTTAATGGTCGTTTCTTTGTTTGTTCTGGAAACCTGTCCCATTGACTGGTTCCCACCGTCACCGGTTGTCTAGGCTACAAGCCCTGCCACCGGTCGCTCAAACGGACACACATCCGCGAGCGCAATCTATGACTATCGCCGTCATCAAGGTTCGACAATCCCAGAAGAATCCCTACTGAAGCTTCTGCATCCCTCCCTTCGTTCTTCAGATTCGAGGACTGCCAACGATGGAATAATTTACCGGAAAAATGGTCCCACGAAACCAAATACGGGTACGGAGACCTCTCCCAACGGTGCGGATTATAGCAGAGACAGGGGGCTCTGTCAAGCACAATTCATCGAAATATTTTCGGAAACTGGCGGCGACAGCACACCATATTGTATAGGACGCCCGTTTGCGTCACAACATATAAGCCCCCGATTCACAGGATGGTTCCGGATTGCGTGTATCACGTACAACATCCTCGTGGCGGTCAAGCTCGCCTGGCCCGGCGAGGAAAAGCCTGTCCATTCCACGCAACAGCCCCGCCGTCCACCCGGCTCTGCCGTTGAACCAGGCTTGGCCCGCGAGAAACGCCTCGAGTACGGGCCAACGGGGCGCTCCGGACCTCCCCCCACGGGCGCAGCCAGGGCGCGATGACCGCAAAACAACTCCTTACGTGCGGATCTTGGATCGGGCGGCAATATTTTTTTTGAATTGACCGCCCTCTCCTCTCTATATTTGGTGTATCGGTACTTGGGGAACGTGTGATTGGAAGCCGCCGTGAATGTTCGCATTGTCGTGAATCCGGTGTCTGGGCGCGGGAAAGGCCGCGTCCGGGCCGATGCCTTGCGCAAGGCGCTGCTGGAACGGGGTCAAGAGGTGGAGGTGCTGGTTACCCGTCAACCGGGGGATGCCCAGTTGTTTGCGGCGCGGGCCGGGGCGGATTGCGTTGTGGCCGTGGGCGGCGATGGCACGGCGAATGAGGTGGCGAACGGCCTGTCGGCTTCGGACGCGAGCCTGGCGATTCTGTCGGGCGGCGTCGCCAACGCCGTGGCGCGGCAGTTGGGGCATTCACGGAATCCGGCTGTGCTGGCCGATCTGATCGTGGCCGGAAAGACGCGCTATATCGACACGGGCCTTTGCGGTGAGCGCCGTTTCCTCATGGGGGCGGGCGCTGGGTTCGACGCAGCGGTTGCGGCCCGGGTACATGAGCGCCGCGCTGGCAAGAAGGCGGGCATTGCCTCCTATGTCATGCCCATACTGCGCACCGTTTTGGGGGAGACCTTGCCCAGGATTGCCGTCGTGGCCGATGGGGAGATCCTGTGCGATGACGGGGAATACGTGATTGTGGGCAACTGCCGCGAGTCTGCCGGGGTGTTCGCTGGCACGCCGGAGGCCGAAATCGACGACGGGCTTCTCGATATTTGTGTGCTCCGAAACCTGACCTTCTGGCACACTCTGGCGTTGCTCTTCGCGGTGATACGGCCTGGCTTTGCCCAGCGGGACGACGTCCTGTACCGGAAAGTGCGTACATTGAAGTTGTCACCCGCCGATGTGGAAGCGGCTCCGCTTCAGATCGACGGCGACCCGGCCGGGCATATTCCCGCCACGTTTCACGTGTTGCCCAAGGCGTTGTCTGTGGTGACGCGGGAGCAGTCCCAGCCGGCGGAAAGCCAAAGCCAGGATCCGGCATGACATCCCTTTTTCCGCGCGCGAAACACCGAGGCCGGCTTTTTTTGCTTCCTGGGCGCGGCTTTCCATACAATGCCGGGACCGTGTTGTGTAGCACGGTGGCCGCGTTGCCCGAGGCCGGTTCGAGAATCCCATTTTCGTAAGGAGCTGTTGTGAGCATGTCCCGAGTTGGAAGTCTGGTGGCCCTCGTGTTGGGGCTCGGTATGGCGTTTTGCGCGGCGGACTCGATCATCATCGACAAGAAGATCTACAAGGGCGTCGAGGTCGTCGAGAGCGGTTCCCGGTATTACATCAAGGCGGAAAAGGATGGCCTGACGAGGACGGTGAGCGTGTCGAAGGACGACGTCAAGGCGGACGAGATCTGTTTTGGCGACGGGCCGACGCCGTGGGAATTGGCCGCGGCGAATCGCGGCGAACCGGTGACTGCCGGGGCGAGCCGCATCGAGTTGCTTCCCGAGACCCTTGATGGGACGCCGCCGTTCGAGGCGGACGCCCTGGTGATTTGCGTCGGCGAGACCGCCGTGGGATTTTGCGCCGTGGATACGGCGGCGTTGGACCACACGCTGTTGGACGCCGTGGCGAAACTGCTCGAGGACGCCGGTTCGGCCATTGGCCGGGACAACCTCATGCTCTCGGCCACGCACACCCAATCGGGGACCTGTCCCGGGGTCATGCAAGGACCGGTCCAGGAGGCGGCTTTCGGGACCTTCAAAGAACAGCGTGTGGGTGCCGTGGCCGCGCTGCTGGCCCAGGCTATCCAGGAGGCCGAAGGGAAGCTCGAGCCCGCCCAACTCCGCGTCGCGGCGGTCCAGGCGCCCCGGTACAATCGCAACCGGAATGACGACGAGGGCGTTAAAGACGCCGCGCTCGGTGTGCTTTGTGTCGAGACGGCCGAGGGATCGCCCCTCGCGTACCTTATCAATTATGCCGCCCACCCGGCGATCATGGCCGAGGAGACCTTGGCGGTGCTCCGCAAGGAACCCGTCTACGCGCGCGATTTTCCGGGCGGGATTGCCGAAGGCTTGCGCGAAGACGCCCCGGATATCCCCGTGGTTTTCATCAACGGCGCGGGGGGCGACCTCGCCCCGAATCCGCCGCTGGCCGATACACCCGCCGAAGCGGCCCGCGCCATGGGGCTTGCCCTGGCCAAAGCCGCGTTGGACGCCCTCGGGGGCGTGATGCCCCAGCCGTCGGCCGAGATCGCCGTGCGCAGCCGCGACGTGGCGCTGCCGCCAACGGTTCTCGCGGACCTGTTGCCCGAGACCGTCGTGCTGACCGATGTGCGCGTCAACGACACCCTTTTTCTTTCGCTGCCCGGCGAGGTATGTTCAGCCTTGGGGCTGATGCTGCGTGACCGGGCTCAGTCCCAGGAGGGGGTGGAGCACGTTTTTTTGTGCGGTCTTACCAACGACTATTGTGGATACCACACGGGTCCGGAAGACTTTTTCGGGGACAATCTCGAAGCCCAATTGTCGTTCTTCGGCCCGCTGGTGGCGCGTTGGTATATGGAGAGCTACGGATTCGCGGCGGTAGACGCCCCCTGGGCGTATTGTCCGATGGTGGCCGGCGCGAAGACGGAATACCTCGAGGGCATCGACAAGGGGAAGACCGAAGCCGAGACCATCGCCGCGGCCTGGGACAAGCTGCTGTACAAACTCGCCACGCTTGCCCCCATGATGAATGCCGTCAAGGAAATACCCGCCGAGGCGAAGGCGCTGATGGGTACCGTGCCTGCCGGGCAACTGGTGAATCTTGCCGTGCAAGGGCTGAGTGTTTATGGCCGCATGCAGTACGCCGAGTGGCCCGCGGCCAAGTGGGTTACGCTGATGGGCGTGGCCGATGGCGCGGGCGTTCCCTTCGACGCGGTCTTCGTGCTGCAATTCATCGCAACGCCGGCCGGATTGCCTGAAGAGGCCACGAAAGTGTTGCCGGCGCTCGAGATCGAAGGCATCGATTTTCTCGGCGGCGGCGGGCCTGACGAGACGCCGGGCACGCCGGGTCAAAACGTTACCCCAGCCGAATAGCCCGCCGGGATCAGCGGCCCGCGGTCTTCTTGCGCGGAATGATGGCGATGCCGACCAGCGCGAGCAGCAGCGCGGTGCATAGGGCCGCCCTCCATCCGCTGGCCTTCAGTTCCGCGACGGGATTCGTCGGGTCCACGCCCATCATCACTTCGAACCCGTCGCCATAGCCGTCGCCGTCCGTATCGCGCAGCAGCGGATCCGTGATGTGGCCGAAGGTGCCGTTCACCTCATCGTAATCGCTCAAGCCGTCGTCATCGGTGTCTTCCTTTAGTGGGTCGGTCCCAAGCAGGGCCTCTTCGCTGTCCATCAGGCCGTCGCCATCGGAGTCCGGACCCAGGAACGAATAGGTCTCGCTTCCGCTGAGCGCCGACGTGACCGAGTGATACGCGATGTCGCGGATGCCGGCGGCATCCACCAAATCGAGGCCGATCTCGCCTGGAACCGTGCCCGCGTCCACCGTCACCACGTAAGTGTCCCCGCCGCCGGAAACTGAAACGACCGACAGGGCCTTCGCCGGTCCCGTGGCGGCAAACCGGTCGGGGGTCACGTCTGGTTTACGCACTTCCTCGTCGAATTTCACGATGAAATCGACGGTGGGGGTCGTCGTGGGGTTGGGCGCGGCCGGGTCGCGTTCGATGGAAACCGCGTTGGGCGGTGTCACGTCGGTGAGCCAGGCATCGTAGAATTGGTCCACGCAATTCGCGAAGATGAGCCTGTGGCCCAAGTCCGAGGGATGGAAGCCATCGTTGTCCATCCACAGCGATTCTCCGCCGGGCACCGTGTACGGGGCCTCCGGCCACTGGGGATCGCCGCCGAGATACGGGTCGAAATCGAAACGCTGACCGGGGAAAGGCAGCGTATACGGATCATGCCTTCCGGGAACGCCATGGTGATACTGAAAAAGGCCCCAGTTATTCACGAAATCCACGTGGTCCGTTTCGGCGGCGATGTTCTTGGCAATGTCCATGAATGTGGCGAACCAATAGTTGAATTCGGCCTGGGTCATCTGGAACTGTATAGACCAAGCATAGCTGACAAGCTCTAGGTCCAAGTAAAGGTAGGAAGACAAGGTGATCTTGATTTGGGGATAGTTGTCACGAATATGTTGAATCACCGTTGCCAACGGTACCGCGTAGGTGCCAAGCCAATAATCGAGCTCCGCCGGCGTCATGGCATTCCATTCGAGATAGTCCGGCGGTACCCCAAATGGAACGAAGTAATCGTTTCCCCCAACGAGCAAGTGGACGATGTCGATTGTCGGATTCGCATCGAGTTCTTGATCAAGCATGTCAAGAAAAGTCAGGTAGGGCAAGATACAAATCACGTCGCTGGCCGCCATTCTTGCGGTCAAACCCCGCACCGCCGTCAGATCGCCCACTGTCTCATACGCGCTGTAGCCATTTTCCTGCAACCAATTGTCGTAGGACCCAAAATCCTCTTGGTAATGCAACCAGCAATCGCCCGCCAACAGAATGCGTTTCTCCGCCGCGTGCGCATCCGCGGAACACAACAGCAGCGCACCAACCGCTACCGCTGCAATTACCGGGGTCTTCATTCGCACCTGCCTTCCTGGTCATTGGATTGTTTGGCAACCGCGCCGTGATAAAGCTCCGCGAACCCTCTGAGCCCCTATCGGAACGAACACAAGCTGTTCAAAAGTCGAAGACCTCAAACCAAACCTTCAGCGCTAAACATGCGAAACACCATTTGCAATTATACCACACAAGGAAAGAAAACGTACAGCCTCACGAGGCAGCAGCGCGAAATGGCGATCGGTAGAATCCGCGGAAACCCCGTGGCGGGTCTTGGTCATTGTTTGGGTTGCGGGGTTCTTGGGAACCCGGTTTCTGAATACTGGCCTTAATTAATTGGAAGACAATTTCACGCAGGGGCGCAGAGGGCGCGGCAAGGAAAAGGTAAAGAGCCCGTGTGCGATGGTGCCGTCAAGAAACGGTCCTTCTGGAGAAACTGCTTTGTTTTCCGGTCTCCGCGGCCCTTTGCGCGCTCTGCATTGGAAAAGTCTTTGGTTGCGGCCTCCGGTCGCGCTAGGCTGTCTTGTCATACCCCTATCAAAGCGTCAAGTCACCCCGGAGAACGCGAAATACCGGTGGTACGATGAATCAGGCCCTTATAGAGTTCATCTCGACTTTTGCCGGGCCCGTCTTTGATGGCCTGGACGCGCATGCGGCCGAGTTCTTCGCGGTCCATACGGGCCGGGACGTTCGTCATCTGGCGCGAACACAGGACCGTGTCCGTTTTCGCGCGGGTGAAGGCGCACCTGTCGGGGGGGAACCGCGCATCGTCCGGGACGCGATCAAGTCCACGCAACGATGCCAGGCGGCATGCGAACATCAGGA
>Ga0210003_1001986_pt1 | contig 17554 bp, 21 predicted proteins | sample LantaG_FD_182804 | JGI IMG/M metagenome (GOLD analysis project Ga0210003, IMG submission 182804) | Deep subsurface microbial communities from Baltic Sea to uncover new lineages of life (NeLLi) - Landsort_02402 metaG (SPAdes) (version 2) | ecosystem: Environmental > Aquatic > Marine > Oceanic >...
AGTTTGGGATCAGCTATCTCCCGACCAAAGAAACAGAGCATACAAACGCGGGATATATTTCAACAACATCATTGAAGAAATAAAGGGTAATTTCGACATTGAGTTTCTTGAATACGACATTGGAAACGAGCTATACTATACTAAGGGCGACTATCCTAAGTATAAAATCAGAGACAATGGCGTATGGAAAGAGTTTCCGAAAGAGGCTTTTAAAGTAGACACTTGGTCGTTACTTACTGTTAGATGTATTCATGACCAGTGGTTTTTAGACTACTCAAGACAAAAGCAAAAAGACGTATGGAGTGTGGAACTTAAAAAGATTAAGTACCACAATCGCCAGCAGTTAGAAAAGCTACACGAATATCTTAACAAGCAATATAAAGACAAGTATATTTATTATGCTAGGATAAGAGAAAAGACTAGATTGGTAGCTTGGGACACGGTCGAGGAAGAGTGGGCTGTCTTATATGACAAACCGCCAACCGAAGACAATCTCAGCGAAATCAACGAGAAGTATTTTAAAAACAAAAGATACCAGTGGATTCGTTGGGAACGAGGCAAGGTAATCGACATTGATGGTGGTTACAAAGAGGGTAAGTTTTCATACAGAAGAGATAAGTTAGACATATCAAAAATACCAGAGGAACTATTAGCTCCAGAACTTCCAACATATCCGTTTATGTTTGTTCCTGCTAAATTTCCTTGGGAGGAAAAATGATAATTACAAATAGTCGCATAACTCAGTGGCTAGAGTGGTTCCTTTACACGGAACTGGTCGGGGGTTCGAATCCCTCTGCGACTACTGTGTTTGAGGTAGATATTAGTTGGCTACGCCAGCCTGTGAAGCTGGAGGCATTGATTTGTCGTGCGGGTGCAATTCCCGTCAAACACCTTAACTTGAGAGTACAATGGAAGAATTACTAAAGATACTAGAAGATATAGGATATAAGGAAGTCAAAGAATATCCAACATATGAGATTGGTCCTATAGATTGGTCTGGACTTCAAGAAGTGCGGGAAAAACGCAAGGAATTGGAAGAAAAGAGGAATAGGACCATTGAAGAAGAACTAAAATAACAAGGGGAATTCGTATAGTGGTTATTATATTAGACTTTGAATCTAAAGACAAAAGTTCGATTCTTTTATTCCCTTCTTCCTAGCAAGCTAGGTAAACTTATATGAATAATCAAGGAACTAGCTCTCATGGTGGGGGAAGGGTCTGCAACACCCTCAGTAATCGGTTCGAATCCGACCTTGGTTTTTTCGAGAAATTTATGAAGATTAGGGTTGACACACAAACAAATTTGTGATAGAATACTTGCTCTGCCAGTGGCAGTTGCTCTTAAAGGCTTTCTCTGAGCCAGTCTGACAAATCAGAGATATATGCCCCATTCTTCTAGTGGACCAGGATGCAACTTTTTCAAGGTAGCGACAGGAGTTCAATTCTCCTATGGGGTACTTAATGAAAACAAAAATATGCAGCAAATGTAAAAAGAGACTATCTGTCTCAAAATTCAGCAAACAAACTAGTCGTAAAGATGGTTTGCAAAGTAAGTGTCAAAAATGTACATCTGCTTATGTAAAACAGTATCGTGTCGATAATTATGAACACGAATTAGAACGTTCACGAATACGCTGCAATAATGTCAAAAACAAATTACGAGCTATAATAGCCGAAGTTAAACACGAACATGGATGTGTACTATGTGATGAAACGGAACCCTATTGTTTAGACTTTCATCATCTTAATGGTAAAGACAAAGTGTCAAATGTTTCATCTATGGTTGCTCAAAAGGTCAGCGTAACTAAGTTGAAAAAGGAAATAAATAAGTGCGTTTGTGTATGTGCCAATTGCCATCGTAAAATTCATATTGGCTTACTCAAAGTATACAAATATCACTTGTGTAAAGTAAAATAGACATGCCATATTCGTCTAATAGAAGGATACTAGCCTCTCACGCTAGAGAAACGAGTGCGATTCTCGTATATGGTACTTATGTTGCCGTGACACACAGCTTATGCGAAGTTCTAGAGAGTATAAGTGTCGGCTTGTCTTGAAAACAAGTTTGACTGTGGGAGTCAGGCTCGTACAACTTCATGAGGTTGTGCAATAGAGTTGGTGGTTCGAATCCGCCCGGTTAACACTTGAACAGGTTTCCACCCATTAAAAAGTAGTAGGGTATCGACTATTTTTCCTGTTCATATGGTATTCTAGTGTAATGGTTGCACTCCAGCCTCTTAAGCTGACAGGGACGAGTTCGATTCTCGTGGGTACCACTTTCGGCTAACGCCTCAAGGACATATAGAACATGATTGAGTTATTGGTAAAAAGAATAGAAGCCCTTGGGGGTTTTAGATATGTTTGTAAACATCCTGAATTATGGGATGATTGTATTATTACACATGCATCATTGATATAATGGTATTATTTTTCGCTTCCAACGAAACTATATCGGTTCGATTCCGTTATGATGCACTTAGGAAAAATATGACAAACGTACAAATCATTAAACAATACTTCCGTTTTGTAGCTCACCATTGTAAAAAGGATCATGTTGTCCTACTACAGCAAGAGTTATACGATGAACTTGTAAAGTCATATTTTGGTAGTATAGACAACAATAAAAATGGCACTGTGTATGGTGTCCAATTCTACGTACACAAGAAGAAAGACTTGGACATGGTACGAATGACTCATTTGATTTATGTGAGTGAGTGTACTGTCTTAGATGAAGATTATGTAAATCAAATTGGTGTCTTGGTGTAAAGGCTGCACGCACGGCTGTAACCCGTCAGGAATGAGTTCGATTCTCTTAGGCACCACTTATGCTGTGGTAGCTCAGTCTGGTAGAGCGGTGGTTTGAAGCACCACGTCGTCGGCGGTTCAATTCCGTCTCGCAGCACTTACCTATCTAGCGATAGGCTTTTTATGGGCTTGTCAGAAGGCTGGCTCGAACCCTTGCACGGTTTGATACGGGGCGCGATACCCCGCAGGTCCACTTATGGAAAAAATATTACCAATAATATTGACGGTACTTCTATTCCTTTCAGGAGCGATCTACCTATACAAACAAGATTACGCCAGAGCGACATACTATTTGTCTTGTTCTGTTCTTAACATGTCTATTTTGTTTATGCGTTAGGATATTAATGGATGAAACGTAGAAACTTTTTGGGAATTTTGGCTGCTTTGCCCTTGACAGGCTATGCCATTTCTGCTAAGATACAACCTCAGAACGATCTCTACATCAGTCCAGAAGCACTGCAAGACATAAGAGATTGGGGAGTAGATAGGTTAGGTTTCACTACTCGCAAAGAGATAATGCTAAGCGGCGGTGTGACACGAATATTTTCTAGCCGGGTCGTATAATGGTTAATTACACTGCTCTGATAAGGCAGTTATACAGGTTCGATTCCTGTTCTGGCTACTTCCTAGCTTTGCTAGGTAAGGCTCTATAGTTCAATAGTAGAACATCTCCTTTGTAACGAGAAAACCTCGGCGCGATACCGTGTGGAGCCTCTTCAAGTTATGGATTTCTTTAAAAAGTCCACTTTCACTAGCTTATGCAAAAAGTACAGTATTTAGATCGTAATTTTAAAAATAAAGAGGAATACAGACAAAGAAAGATAGATGAAGGGTGTTCTATATGTGGATATAATAAATGTGCCACATCTTTACACTATCATCACACAGACCCAAAAACTAAGGTAATTAGCATTTGTAGAGCGTATACTAGTAACTGGAAGAAAGAACGTATAGACAAAGAACTAGCAAAATGTATTCTAGTGTGTGCTAACTGTCATGGAGAAATTGAAGAGGGTTTGGTAGAAATTGGAAGTGACGCGAATGGCTAGCAGATTGTTTTGAAAACAGTTGGTCAGAAATGGCTTGGATAGGGTTCGACTCCCCCCGCTTCCGCTTTTATATTAAAGAAAACAGGAAATTAAAATGAAAGATAACTAGGTTATAGTCTCACCCTAAGAGACCACATGCCCCAAAGTGGGGCGACAGGGCGATGGTACCGGCGTACACTTAGCTTTCATATGGCTAAAGTTTTGAGTTCAACTCTCTTCTTCGCTACTTAAATTACGAACTTCCCAATGACAATAAATTAATAATAGATGCCTCGTGAGAAGGCGACAGGGGCACAACCCCATCTCACATGACGCAGAGTCGAGAAGTCAGGTCATCTCACTGGTTTCATACGCCAGAAGCCCCCTTAAAGGACTCGTGGGTTCGAATCCCACCTCTGCTACTTATAAGCAAGAAGCTGGAAACGTGGGTTCAAATCCCACTGGTCATTAGCGTGATTATCGTCTAGTCTGGAAGGACGCCAGCGTTTATGCTCTGATGCAGCCGACACGATCCTTCTAAGATTGTCCTTAAGGTCGGATGGAAGGTTAGGGTTCGATTCCCCATTGGAGTACTTATTTTAGGAAAGAGTTATGGGAATAATTAGTATGGATTTCATACGTTCTGTATATGACACTGACGAGAAAGCCGCACAAAAGATCAAAGAGAATCAAGCAAAATGGGACAAACGATACCTAGCAATGGCAGAGTTCGTCTCAACATGGTCTAAAGACCCATCCACAAAATGTGGTGCCGTTTTAGTCAGACCAGATAAAACTGTTATTTCTCTAGGATATAATGGGTTTGCTGCCGAAGTAGACGACTCCAAAGAGAGATATGAAAATCGAGATATTAAATACGAGATGGTTATTCATTGCGAAATTAACGCTTTGATTGCTGCTCATGGTAGTGTCGAAGGGTCAACTCTTTACACCTATCCGTTTCAGTCTTGTTCCAGGTGTGCGGCAGTTATGATCCAAGCCGGGATTAAACGACACGTTGCACCTAAAGCTAGCGAAGACGTTCTGTCAAGATGGAAAGATTCTATAGCTTTATGTAACGCACAAATGTCAGAAGCAGGTGTTGAGGTTGTTTTATACGATATGGAGTTAGTGTAGATTTTGTTGCTCCCACTACTTAGGAAAACTCATGGAATAGAGTATAATAATAAGGAAGACAACATACATTCTCTAAACTAAAAGGGGAGAAAAATGACAGAGAAACTATTTGGCACAGAAAAGACGAGCACTAGTCCTAAGTTTTCAATGAACGGGTACGACTGGTGGAGCGTTTTAGTGCAAGGCTTGTTGATTGGTGTTGGTGCGATGATTACGTGGGCAATCGGTAACGTAACTGGTTGGATCACAGTAGAAAATGTTGGTCCTATGGCACCTATGGTGTTGACAGTGATCACAGCAGTTCTAAACGCTGCACGTAAGTTCCTCAAGGACTATACCAACACACCAGATCAAGTTTAAGCATATCGCCCATCTTAACAACTAATACGGAAAAAAATTAATGACAAACAAACAAATGTTAATTGGACTTGTATTAGCCGCTATCGCTGTCTTTCTTGGACAGCGATTTGGTTATGCGTCTGGAGAAACTGCATGGATTGGTTCTATGGGTATTCCCGCAGAGGTTCTATCTTACGTAGCCGGTATAGCTGCCTTTTTCTCGCCTAAGTTAACACCTTATCTGAAAGGACTGAACATACCTTCCTTTGGATTTGGTACAAGCACAAAGTTTCCAGCAGGTAGTCTTGAAGAGGCAACATCTCATATTAGTGCCTTGAAGCAAACTATTGGTAGCTGTTCAAAGGCAGACAAAGCCCTAAAAGACCTCATGGACATACTTTATGAAAAGTGTTTCGAGGAACAGATTAATGAAGAATAAACCATATTTTGTATATGCAATGATGTTGTTTATGGTGGCGGGGTGTTTGAATAAGGCTGATACACCAGATGTACAGCCTGTCGTGCCTGATAAGCCAGCACAAATGTTTGGCTTGGATGAAACAATTCCAGGTACAATTCCAAATCGTGAAGATGCTATTCAGTTGGCGGCAGCGGCAGATGAATACGCTAGACAGATCAAGCTAGATGGAGAAAAAGAAGAACCATATATTACTACGACTAAGATAGTCGAAGAAAGAATGGCGGCTTTATCTGAGTACGCATTTGGTGATAGAAAACTGGCTACTAAAGAGTTCTATGCTGCCATAATGACTGTGCTCCACCAAGAGCTAGAAGATAGCCAAGACGAGGGGCAAGAACTAACACCAGAACTACGCAAAAAAGCCGAAAACATCTTTAAAGCTATAGCATGGAGTTTAAGACAATGAACAACATATACGAAGAAACAGATCATATGATCGTTTGGGAAAGTGAAAACTATCGAATTTTATATAGACGTTCTCCACAAAACTATGAAATTGAAAAAGCCATTGGTAAAAATATGGTTGGAGAAATGCAGTGGAAACGTTGCAATCAAATGTTTAATCCTCTAGTTTGGGAAATGGTGGATCGTATTTGTAAAGAGGTTTGTCTTCCAGTCACTACAGAGGTGTAATACATGGATGTTCCAGTAATCAACCAAGACTACATAGATCGTGTAGCAAAATGGAAACCCGATTACAAAGGTATTGAGGCTGTATTAAATAGCCCAAACAATCCCCATCCGGTATTTGCGTCTTCTTATGATGGTAGACATGTTCTTAATAACTATAAAAAAGAACTTACAATCTTAACAGATGCTCTATTGTATTGTGTTCCTGATTATCTAAGAGGGGCACAAGGCATTGGTGACTGTTTACATCCTGAATCTGTAGTTCTAGGACCAGACTCCACAAAGTCGATAAAAGAAATCATTCCTGGAGACCGGGTTTACGATGGCGATGGACAAATTACAAATGTAATTTCTGTAACAAAAAAAACGTCACACAAACCAATGGTGACAATTAACACCTATGGGGGAGTTCCTCTGCGGGTTACTGCCGATCATCGTGTTTTAGTAAGAAGAACGGGCTGGTACGGAAGTGAACCAAATAGAAAAATTATCAGCAAAACATTCTATGAGAGAAAAAAGAAACAAGGAATAAACAACACTGTTGTAAAAACATTTGAGTCAAGCAAAACTGAATGGATGTGTGCTGCCAACATACAAGAGGGGGACTATTTAGTTACTCCCACATTCTTAGACACTGAAAGAAAATTTGTTTCTTTCTTAAATGATACAAATGACGCAAGATGGGTGCTTGGTTACTTTTGTGGAAATGGACACGCTTCTGGTGGATCGGTTGAATTCACATTTCCAAACACCCAAAGCGGAGAAAAACACGTTTCTTTTGTAATTGATTATTTTGAATCAGAAGGTTGGAATCCTAAAAGGGACGAATATAAAAACTGTGAAGCAATTCGGGTTCGCATACATGATACTAAATTAGTAAATAATATAAGAAAATCGTTTTACAATAACGATGGATGTAAACTATTTCCATCATGGGGTGTGTATGATGATTGTTTTGTTTCTGGATTATTGAGTGCTGATGGTTTCGTACGCGATAATAAGCAAGTATTTGATTCAACTAGTACATCTTTAGCTTATGGAGTATTCAATTACTTTATCAACAAAGGGTATTCCCCTACCATTAGAAAGTCGAATGACAAGAACCGTTACGATAACGCAAAAGACATATATCGTGTTAGTTGTATAAAAAATCGTAAATCTAGTCGTATTTGGAGGGACGAATCATATATACACTATCCTGTAAGTAAAATTTTGGTCGAAGAAGGACCACACGAAGTATACGATATAGGGGTTGCTAGTCATCTACATTCATTTATTGCCAATGGACACGTTGTTCACAATTGTGTATCTTGGGGTGCCGCTCACGCAGTTGAGATGCTAATCGCTAAGTATGCATACAAACGTCGAAGAAAAAGTATCTTTCTAGAAGTTGCTACAGAGCCTATCTATGGTGGATGTAGAGTTGAAGCATTGGGTAGGTCTAATGGTGGCTGGTCAGATGGGGCGTATGGAGCGGCTGCGGCAGACTGGGTGAACAAGTGGGGAATTATCTTAAGAAAAGATTACTCTAGCGAGACAGGTAATTCATCACACGACTATACAACTTATTCATCCAGTAAAGCAAAGCAAGAGGGTTATTACGGTGCTGGTGGTCAAGGTGATCAAGGTAAAATTGACGAAATAGCAAAACAAAGACCAGTACGAACAATTTCACAAGTTCATAGTTTTGAAGATTGTGCTGCTGTTATTGCTGGGTCTAAATGTCCAGTTACTATTGCAAGTACTGCCGGGTTCGGCAACATGCGTAGAGATAGTAATGGATTCTGTAGATGGAGTGGTACTTGGAATCACCAAATGTGCTTAGTTGGTGTTAGATTTGATATTCCTGGCTGCTTAGTGGCTCAATCATGGGGTCCAAGATCATGTAGCGGTCCTAAGTATCCAAACAATCTGCCAGATAATATCGCGGGATATACATTCTGGGCTAGTGCTGCTGACATAGATCGCATCTGTAGAAGTGGTGACTGTTGGGCGTTCAGTGACTTAGACGGTTGGAAGATCGAACGAGCAAACTGGGACAAAATTTTCGGAAAGATTAAAATATGACCAAGTTAAGAGTCGGACGCAAGAATACAGTTGGTGCAGTACAAAGTGCTGTTAATGATCAGCTAGGATATAAGGCAAATAGTCGTAAAGGCAAGTTGTCAAATAGAATCACTGCTTTATCATTGGACTGGTATGTTCAAAAGGCAAAAACTGGTCTACCATCATACAACTGGAATAAATCTTGTGAGCAATATGTTAGAGACAATCTAGACACTACACCTCCTACGTTTATTATTCCCACATTTGTTTGGGGATGGGTAATTAACTATCTAATTAGTGCTATTGTACCCTTCTTGGTGGAATGGCTAATGAGTCAAGATTCTCAAGAATGGAGAGTAAGCAATGCAGGATAAGAATTGGTTTGTACCTATGTTGATTGTAGGTGTTCTTTTGTTCCTGTTTGTTAACACTACAGGATCATCAGTAGTAAAATCAGTCAAAGCCGATACTGCTCACGCTGCCGCTTATGTGGCAGGGGATATTACGAGTATCGATAGAGTTGAAGACAGTTCCCTAGTGCCAGAACAGACTACTTGTGACGTGTGTAAGGGCAGTAAAAAAAGTGGAGACGGATACGGTAAGTGTCCTTGTGGTGATAATTGCCAATGTAAGCTGCCTAACGGCACGGTAGCAGAACCGGTTGCGACAAAACCATACCAGCCAGCCTATTGGGTAGTAATGAAGACTGCCGATAGTACATGGGTTTGTGGAGCATGCGAACAAGATAAACAAAATGTCATCCAAGTATTAAAGGATAAGTATGGGTTTGTTATTGGTGTTGATATTATATTCGAGCCTGGACGTGAACCAATAAATTATCCTACGTATGAGCTATATGATAATTCTGTGTCAAAAACAAAACCAATATCTACTCGTAATCAAGCTTTTGGAACAGTCAAAGAATTTAGTAAGTTCATCAAGCCACTACAAACTAAATATAGAGGCAAATAATGGAAAAGTTCATTCAGCAGTTTAAGGATTTCCTATCATCTGGTAAAATGGAATTTAAAAACAAAGATGTATCCATTGAGTTAAAGAATTACAATCTAGATGTTGAGTTTTCTCTTGCTGATGGCGGTATCCTGATCAGCTTCGCTGAGCCTCCGCTAGTAAGTGCCTCAGTCGGATGGGGAATAAAATTTGCGGATTTGCCATTAACGGCATTGACAATTTCGGAAAAAGGTGTTAGAGTACATATCGACGGGTTGCTGGACATGCTGGAACCCACTATTCCTTGGGATGAATTAGGTGACTAAATGGGTTATAATGTAACATACTATTGCGACGTTTGTAACAAAAACTTGCCAGAAAAATCTATGGATGTTTCACACAAATTCCAAGACGAAAGACTCCATAAGAATGGACATTGGTGCTCCCCTAGAAAAGCCGACGCAATAGAAATGTGCGAAGAGTGTGGAGAATCAGTACAACTATTTATTGATATGATCAAGGTTTCAAAACGACAAAAGATTGATAGATCGTTACACAAGCCAAAAACATATACTAGCGAATATGATGCAGTAACCAACACTCAACCATATGCAGAGGATTTAGGATTAGAATGAGCAAAACAACTACATAAACACATATGTTTCGATTGTTATGGACAAACAATCAGTACAACAAAAGAAAGATAACAAAATGAGATATAAACACAAACACGAATCCAACTATATGGACTTGTGGCAGACTTGGAATGCACCGGACTTTTAATCCGAGATCGCAAGATCAATGAGGGTTCGAATCCCTTCGGGTCCACTTTAGGTTTCATGATTCCTTTAAAGATCATGTTCTTTCTACGATAACAGGATAAGTTTGTCTCTTCTTAGTTCTAGTAGACTGTAGTTACAAAAGAGACACTCGGCTGACTAGGCAAAGGCAGACCACTTTCGCTCAAAACGATTGATGCTCTCGGTTCGAATCCGAGGTTAGCTACTATGGCTCAGTAGTCCAATCAGGCAGAGACACAGAACTTAAAATTCTGACAGTGTGGGTTCGAGTCCCACTTGAGCTACTACATGGCTGTGTACGCCAAATGGAGAGCGCTATCTTTTAGACAGATAGGTTTGCAGGTTCGAATCCTGTCACAGCTACTTAGGAAAAATATTATGAACGATAGAGAAATTGAAGACATAGCAGACAAGATTGCCTCACTCAATCAAGAGGAACAGGCTCACCTACAACAATACATCGATTATTTTTATCCAGATATGCAGGTTGTTGTTAGGTCTGATCGTAGCATTAATAGCTACAGCTACTCGTATAGGAACTACCCTGTACGAAAATACGAGGACTTCAAAGATGACGTATTTTAGAGTATAATATAATAGACAAACAAACAAATCCAATCAGGAGAACAAGAGACCATGCAATTAATTTTGTCTGGTTTCTTTTTTTTTACACAATGTAAAGATAGGTAATTTATGACTTATGAAGAGTTAGTGGCAGCTTTAGATAGTGCTACAGGCATTTACAATCAAAAAGGTGCCGAACTACTTGCTGCTCAAATGGAACTTGGTACAGCAGAACAAGCTGTAGCTGACTTAAAGGTTGTGCTGGCTGCTAAGCAGGCACAAGTAGACGCTGCCCTTGTAGCCGTACAAGCAGCACAAACAGCACTAGACAATTATGAGGAGGTCGATTTGACACTAGAAGAGTTGCAAGCTGCATTAGCTGCTGCACAAACAGTTCTGGTAGAACAACAAGCCGAGTTTATCTTACAACAAAACACCTTGGCACAATATCAAGCAGACTTGTTAGAGTTGACTAATGATGGACAATCATTGCAAGATCAAATCGCCGCACTCCAAGCACAGATTGATCTATTAAATCAACAAGTAACAACAAACTCTGCTGAACAAGCTACTCTTAACGACACTATTGCTGAACAATTACTAATAGTGCAAGATGAAGCCAATGACGTAAGCGATGCTCAGACTGCTGTTGACGCTGCTCAAGCCGCATTGGACAATTACGTAGACCCTGATCCCGATCCAGACCCCGACCCTGACCCTGATCCCGACCCTGATCCTACACTACTAGAGAAATACAAGCTAAGCATTGACGGAAAAGAGATTAGTTTTCAAACTTCTCCACCAGAGCATCTAGCAATCAAACCTCACCCAAGATTTTTGATTCCTGGTCGTGAGGCAGATTTAGCACGTAAGCTAACCGATGAAGATCATGCTCAACAACGTGTTGGTGCCAAACATAGACGACCCCATTCTTATGAGGCTCTACTGTATGCAATCAATGGGGATGTGGCACAAGGTCAAGCTGCTAAAGACTTCTTATTATCTTTACCAGCAGAGTTGCAGACCATTCATGGTGCAGCAGGATTGTACCATGAATATTTGGTTTATGATTGGTGCCATGATTTGTTTACGGCAGCAGAGAAAGAGCAATTTTTTCTGACTTCCTGTGTTCGGATTGGTATTATCGCACCTGAACACGGTAGTATTGAATTTGGTATTGTTCCAGAAAGATTCAATACTGAAAAATTAGATGGATTTAAACCAGAACAGTGGTTTGGTAATGATAATCATGACCCTAGCCAAAATATGGGCTTTCTATGGCGTGGGTTGTTAGCTCTAGTATTTCATGGGGATGGGGTTCGAGACGAGTGGTGTGAATATGTGTATCAACGTATGTTAGATTCAGGTGATAATCGGATTTACCCGATTTATGATCCTGTAAATGGGGGTATGGTAGATTCCCACAACCAAAGAGCTTTGGATAGTGGTGGGATGCAATCCAGCTATGATCCAGGATTTGTAATGCCTGGGTACGAGAGCTACTTCTCTGCCTTTATCTTTGATTTTATGGCTGCGTGGGATACTGCTACAGGTGACGACTCGTTCACACATAACAACTATGCTCGCTTAATGCCTCATAGATGTGCTTATCGTTATCATAGCGGTATGAAGCTTGGTCCAGCAAGAATGCAACAAAATGTTGCACAACTTACCGGATTATATCGAGATATTGATCCAGACATGGCGGGCTTGGCTCGTTACCTGATTGATGTAGATGGTGCTGGTACTTATCAAGATTTTGAAGTATTCATGCTGGGCGATATGAGCGTAGCACCTAAAACTCCAGAAGAAATTGGACTTCCTCTTGCTAAGACTTTGTTGGGCGATGATAGTTGTAGTAGTCGTTCTGATTGGTCTCCAGATAGTACGTTAATGGAACTGTTCACAAGAACAATGGATACTCATCGCTACGAACCAGAAGTTGGTGGACTCATGATCGTCAGAGGCGGTAAAGGTCTGGTGATGAGAGGTCGTGGTAGAAAAGGTTCTAATGAATCGTTACTAACTTGTAACATAAATATTATGCCCACTAAAGGTGGTAGGCTTGAGATCGACAACCAAGGTGAAACATACTGGAGTGCTGGTCATTTTAGTGGTCCTTATGGTTACCCAGAAGATAAAGTTGGTAGGGCTGCATCTGTCATTGATGTAGTGACTAAGCGTGGATATAGAGGAATCCTACCATCAGAAGATCATGGAACAGAAGACTACCATGTATTTGCTGTGGATTCAATGAGATTTAGACAATTTCAAACCGATCCTGCTAATTTATTGTCACAAAATCGTCTAGACGTTAAGAAGGCTAAAAGAACAGTAGTCCACTTAAGACCAGATGTTGATGGCAAAGAGTTTGTTATTGTGTATGATCGTTTGGATGTTAATCCAGAATATGACCATATCTGGTTGGCTAGATTTTTAAATCAACCAACAGTAACAGATACCACATGGTATGTAGAGAATGAAGACCAAGCTATTAGTGGCACTATTGTTACTCCTGGTATGAGTGTCAATCTACGTGGTGGTATTCCTAAAGAGACTGAGGGTCCAAATGGCGAAAGCTATGATGGAACTGCTAAGGTATTCTACGACGCCGGTTCTCAATATACCAAGCTACATGGTGAGTATGCTATCTTCATCCATCCAGATGTTGTATTACCAGTGCAAGATTACTGTGTAGTGTTTGAGGTTGGAGATGCAGGATTCACTCCAGTTACAGCATCTATGACTAATAAAATTGTCTCTGTGAATGGACGAACAATTGACTTTAATATCGAAGATAATACACTGGTTGTGTAAAATGAAAAAGAAGTGGACCTACAGGCTAAGGAAACTAAAGTATAGTTATGGGTGGAGAAGATGGTATCGACTCATGTCGAGGGACCGAACTCCACCCTGTCCGGTCAGGAATTTGTCTATTGCCTTAAATAAGGTGATAAAATTATGGTGTCATGTTGAAGGAGAGTATATGAAGAAAGCACGAGTTACTGTTGTATGGGATTTGTCTGTTTCAGACGATGTCGAACTTCAAGAACTAGTGGTAACTGTAGGGGGTGAAGAAGTTGCCGCAGAATCATTGCCGTTTTCCGTAAATGAGTATGTCGTACCTACGTTGTTTGACGAAGGTGCAACTTTACATGTTGAGATTACGGTTGTAGACTATGCTGGTAATCGTTCCGACGTTACCGCTGGCGATCTGTCGATCCCAGACTTTACGGCTCCCGCCCCAGTTGGCGAAATCACTTTCAATGTGGAAGTTATTGACGTAGAGTAAATCCGTACCCAAAACCCAGACCTGGGGAGAAATTTTCTCTCTGGGTCTTTTTTTTATGGATTGTGCTTGACAAATTGCCGATTCTAGACTATAATACATCAAACGAACAGCAAATTACACAAAAGGACAAGGAAATGGAAAAGACAGCTTTAGTAGTAGTAGACGGACAAAATGACTTTTTGGATGTTCGTGGCACCTTGTTGGTTCACGATGCAGCGTCAGAGGCTCGTAAATTAGCCAGGGCGACGTTTGAGTATCCAGAATTATGGGATGGAATCTTTCTAACTCAAGATAGTCACTATGAGTTTGATATTGCACATCCTTCATTTTGGACAGATAATACTCAAGGTCCAGTAAAGCCATTTACTAAGATTACAGCAGATAGCGTAAGAAGAGGACAGTATACACCCGTTAATACTAACGGTGTTGAGTACTCTACTGATAAAGAACTGTTATATGTTCTAAGATATTTAGACTATATTGAATCTAAGGGTATGACTCATACTGTATGGCAAACACATTGTGTCATGGGAACGTGGGGTCATAAGATTCACCCAATCTTGAAACAGATGACAAATATCTGGTCTAATACCAGAGATAAAGAAGTAATGACCGTACTCAAGGGGCAAAATCCTAACACTGAGCACTTCTCAGCTTTTGAAGCGATCATGCCGAATTCTGATCCTCGAACACAACTCAATGAGACATTTGTTGACGAGTTAAGGGGGTATGAGACTATCGTATGGTGCGGTTGGGCTGGATCACATTGTTTACCAGCTACTATGTTAGACGGAATGAAATACTTACCATACCAAAACCACATTGGTTTGTCAGACGTGTCTGCACCCGTAGCTGGGTGTAAAATGGAACACGTTAAATTTTTCAATGAAGCAACTAAGGCTGGAGCTAGAATTACTCCTTTACATAACCACATTAGGACAGCACTATAATGATCACATCTATCTTAGATAACGACCTGTATAAATTTACAATGATGAACGCGGTGCTTAAGAAGGCACCAGATGCTAGAGTATCGTACAAGTTCTATAATCGTGGCAAGCATATCTTTAACGAAGATTTTCATAGTGAGATTGATAGTGCTATTCTAAGTATGGAAGATTTAGAAATTACGGACGAAGAATTAGATTTCTTGAGAAAATCATGTCCGTTTTTTGACGAGCCGTTCTTGGCATATTTGAAGAACTTTAGATTTGATCCTTTTAACATATCTATCAGGGGCAAAGAAGACCTTACTCTTACCGTTAATGGGAATTGGGCAGAGACTATCTTGTGGGAAGTTCCATTGATGGCTATGATCAGTGAACTATACTATAAGCATGTTGATACTGATTGGAGTTATCACGATTCTGCAACCATCAAAGAAAAATGTAACCTGTTGAGGGATTGTAAATATGCTGAGTTTGGGACTAGACGAAGACGTGGTTACGATGTTCATGATTCTGTTATTGCAGAATTAAAAACGTGGTCATATAATAATGACCTTGTAGGAACTAGCAATGTTCATTTCGCCATGAAGTACGGACTAAAACCTATCGGTACTATGGCACACGAGTGGGTCATGGGTATGTCTGTATTGGAAGGATTACGTCATGCGAATCGCTTCGCTATGCAAGCCTGGAACGATGTTTATAGGGGTAGGTTGGGGATTGCTCTTGCTGATACTTATGGTTCCGACGCCTTCTTCGATGATTTTGACGGCACTCTGGCTAGAACTTTCGATGGTGTACGTCATGATTCGGGAGACCCTATAGCATTCATGGAGAAAACCATAGATTTTTATCATAAGATGGGAATCGATCCTTCTTCTAAGACGATTGTATTCAGTGACGGTTTAGACCCTAAGAAAGCAAAACTATTACAACTACACTGTGATGTTGCTAAAATAAATTGTTCATTTGGTATTGGTACCAACTTCACCAATGATTTCAAAGACAGTCCAGCCATGAACATGGTTATTAAACTAGACTCTATGAATGGAGTCCCTGTGGTTAAACTCAGCGACGAGCCAGGAAAAGTAACTGGAAACCCTAAAGCTGTTGATGTAGCAAAATGGACATTTGGAGTGGAAGATGAATAAGCAACATGGGTTCGTAAACGTAGCAGCAGTATCTCCTAAAGTAGAGATTGGAAATCCTGTTTACAATGGGACTATGGCTATAGTCACATTGACAGAACTTCAAGATGTAGACATTGTGGTGTTCCCAGAACTATCTATTACTGGATATAGTTGTAAAGACCTATTCTTCAATCAGGAATTTCTGGATACAGCATGGACCGTCATTCTTGAAGTAGCCAAATCTATTCAGAATCAGGTTGTAGTAATGGGCTGTCCAATTAAGGTCAATTCTAAACTATACAACTGTGCAGTAGTAATGAATAAAGGGGAGGTTATTGGAGTCATTCCTAAGACCCATTTACCAAACTTTGGAGAATTTGAAGAGGCGAGATTCTTTACTTCTGGCAAAGGTTGTTCTGATCTTCTCCTTGATGGAGACATTCCTTTTGGAACAGATTTGTTGTTTGACGTAGATGGTGCTGTAATTGGTGTGGAGATTTGTGCAGACCTATGGACACAAATTCCTCCTAGCTCATATCAGTCTATGGCTGGAGCCAATATTCTACTCAATTTGTCAGCCAGTAATGATATTGTTGGTAAAGATAAATACCGTAAAGAACTAGTAGCAAACCAATCTGGTCGTTGCGTAGCAGCATACGTGTACGCTTGTTCAGATAAGTCTGAGTCCACAAGTGACACAGTTATGAGTGGGCACAGTATTATTGCTAGTAATGGTAAGATATTGGCGGAACGCACAAGGTTTACAGATGTTAATTTCATCAAATCTACTATTGACATTCAGGCTTTAGATCATTATCGTGTAAGTGGGTCTCAGTATGAGAGTGACGATGGTCAGCAGTTCAACTTAGTGCCTGTGACATTTGACCACACAGACATTGTTCCAGTATTGCCAAAGAATCCATTCTTGGATGGGCTTACAAATAAACGATTAGACCATATCTTAGAGATACAAACGAATGGACTCGCTCAGAGGCTCAGTAAGCTCCCTAAAGACACTCCTGTAGTAATAGGTGTCTCTGGTGGGTTGGACAGCACACTGGCTCTCCTGATCGCTGTGGAGGCGTTTAAAAAGATCGGTAGACACCCCTCTGAAATCACTGGCATCACCATGCCTGGATTTGGAACTACTGAAACTACCAAGACTAACGCTCATAAGTTGATGGAACTTTTGGGGGTTACTCAGAAGACAATTAGTATTACTAATACTTGTACTAATATCTTTGATGATCTTGAGCATAATGGTGAGCACGATTTAACGTTTGAGAACGTGCAAGCGAGATATAGAACCTTACTCCTTATGTCTAATGGGTTTGTGATTGGTACCGGAGACATGTCTGAGATAGCATTGGGATATTGTACCTATAATGGTGATCATATGTCCAT
>Ga0210003_1001988_pt1 | contig 17550 bp, 17 predicted proteins | sample LantaG_FD_182804 | JGI IMG/M metagenome (GOLD analysis project Ga0210003, IMG submission 182804) | Deep subsurface microbial communities from Baltic Sea to uncover new lineages of life (NeLLi) - Landsort_02402 metaG (SPAdes) (version 2) | ecosystem: Environmental > Aquatic > Marine > Oceanic >...
CATGTAGGCATCATCTGCCGGCAGGTGAAAGCCGAAGGGTAGAGGGCGTGCCAGGTCCATCGCTACGCGGCTGCCTGGTGCCAAGGCGGCTGCTTCGACCCAAGCGTAAGCAGATCGTTGGGGCACTTTGAATCTGTGCGTATTGTCGCAAACAAGCCGAACTGCATGATCTGTTCTGACTTCCTTGAGCTTCGCCTTTCCTTTCTCGATGCAAGTAGCAGAAGCCCAGCGCTTTCCAGTCCAAGCCCGGAAGGTGCGTCCCTGCAGTTCTCGAATGGGCACGTAGCCGAACTCAGTGAGGACTCTGGTGTTGCCAGGCACGCACTGAATAGGGAAGTTCACGATTTCGTTGGGCGCTTCTCCGTCAAGGAAGTCCCGTCGCCGTCCGGTCACGTCCTCTCGGATGTAGCCCGTGTCGCGGTACGCCTGAATCTCCTGCTCCCAGCCAGAGGCAAACTCGGGAGCTCCCTTGAGCCAGTTGTCGCGCATCTCCCGCACGCGCTTGAACGGTAGCAAGGCATAGGGGAGGTCGGTCGTGCCATCGTTGAGCAGCTTGCCGTCGCTCCCGCGAGCCGGCACCTCGGTCTTGCAGATGAGCTTGTGCACGGTCTCGGCCTTGGCCATGTACTGCGAAGCGTACTGCACAGCCTTAGAGAGGTCGCGCATCTTCTTGTCTTCACCCGTTCCGATGAACTTTCCGTCCGCATAGGAAGGGCTTACCAGCTTACCCGCTTGCCTGAACTGGTCTGCGGTCAGGCCCGTTGCTGCGAGGAAGGCGTCACCGAAGACAGCGAAAGCCGTCATGCTGTGCGGGTCCTTGCCATCCTCGAAGGCCCGCAAGTAAAGCGCGACACCCCAACGGGCCGCTGCAATGCGCAGCTCCAACTGGTCCATGTCGGCACCGACCAGCACGTGCCCTGGGGCTGGGATGATCATCGCCCGCATCTCTTTCGGGAAGTTCTGGGCATTGATCGGCTTGCTGCTCGACAATCGACCGGTCACAGCAACGTGCGCGTTGTAGCCTGGGTGCATGCGGCCCGTGCGCGGATTCACGATTCCCCGCTTCTCAATGCCGTACTTCTTGCGTGCTTCCTTGTCGCTCCACTCCTCGTCGTCATCCCATCCGAGGTCGTCATCCACCTTCATGTTCCAGGGACGCAGCTTCACCACGTAGGTGCCTAGGACCTTTTGGACCTTTCGGTAGTAGCGAAGCAGCTTGATGAGCGAACGCTGATCCTTGTCCACCGCACGGTCTGTCAAGAGCGAGCGAAGTACGAGGTCCGCAGTGCTCGGATCCCCGGATGATGTGAACCGATCGTCGTCTTCGAGAGGCGGAGTCAGCTGCCACTTCTCGAAGAGGATGTCGCGCACCTGGTAGACCGACCCGGGGTTGAACGTCGGGATACCCAGCCGGTCCCTGATGTCTTGCAGCAGCTCGAAACGCCGCGTGAGAAGACGCTTCTCCTCGGACAAGCGAACCGTCTGGTCCACGCACATTCCAGCTGTGTGCATGTCCGCATAGATGCTCTGCATCTTCTGGTCGAGTTGCCACACCGGGATCTGGCCTCTGAGCCCGACCTGGTCGACCAAAGGGGGAAGCACCCGCGCGGTCACGGCCACGTCGTTCCCACAGTTGTGGACGAGGCCGTAATTAGTGAAAAAGCACTGTGTCCCTTCGACAGTCAAGCAATAGCGACGCTTTGCCCGATAGGAACCCTGCCGCGTTGCGGTATCGGGCACGTAGGGCCCAACCGAGATGACCTCCCTTGTAGACGCTTGGCTTTCGCTGCCCCCTTGGACAGGGTAATAAGGCACAGCAGCCCAATCTACTCCTTCGATCGAAGGTAGTTTATACCTTGCCTCCTCGGGAAGATAGGGTGCGATGGCTTGAGCCAGCTTGCGGGACGCTACAGCCCCAACGCGGAGCACCCCGTCCGTCCCTGCTGACGCTGCGCCCCACTTCTCGCGAAACCAAGCAACAGCCGCGTCAATGTCTTCTCGCAGGTAGCGTTGCGTAGAGAAGACCATGGTGTCTTGTCGATCCCCTGGCATCCTCTGTAGGCAACCATCGTCGACATAGAGCCAAGCCAAACCACGCAAGCCCATGAAATCGAGGGTGCTCACCCTCAACCGATGTCGATTCCGCTCATCGTATATCTTCGCGCCTAGATCAGCGAGCTGCCTATAGTTCTTCGACTTCAGCGGGGTGAAAGGACCGCTCACTCCCGCCCTACCCTCAACCTCGACATCCTTTCCAGGCAGCTCAGGGCCTGTCCTGATGAACCAAAGTTCTTTCTCTTTCCACGAGGCAAAACCTGAGGCTGTCGAATGACCACCTTGCAGATAGGCCGAACGCGCGCCCGAGATGCCGGCAGTACGGCAATCAGGGGCTACCCCTAGGGTGGAATCACCCAAAAGTGTTCCGCACAGGGCAGCTAACTCATCGTAGGTGAAGGCAGGCTCTGCGTCATACAACCGATCTCCGATGTTGACCTTCTGCGCTTCGACCCAGCCCTTGTTCTCTACGCATACCTGATGGTCGGCGGTCAAGACAAGTCCTCGGTCCTTCGATCGCTGGCCCTTCACCTGGATGACCCACCAGTCAATGGCCTCCTCTGTCGCGTACTTCCAGTCAACAATCGCACCTGGGACCAGGGAACCTTGAGCATCCATGGACAAGACTTCGACTTTCTGCTTTTGCCTCACGATGGTCTCTATGGCTTCCGTTGAGCCGTTCGCTAATACAATACGCGTGCCCTCGAACAAGCAGTATTCGTGCAGCTCTTCGTCCGTCTCACTACCGTAAGACAGCTTGTTCCCAGATCTATCCGTCTTCCACGATGGGGCCTCGGTGTACATCGAACCGACGTAGGCCAATCCGTGGGGAAGCTCTGATTCGACACTGCGGTGTAGAAGCATCGTGTCGATGATGGGCGTTGTCGTGATGCCCCACTGCTGCTGCAGCACGATCTTGTCGTAGTAGCCCGCGTTGTGCCCTGCCTTCACGATGCCCGGGTCTGCGAAGAACTCTGATAGAATTTGGATAATTTCGACTTCTACGTCGGGCGGATAGAACTTCGTGAAGCCGTCTTTCCCGAGGATGCCGCAGAGAACCCCTACATCCTCGAACCCGATGCCGACACACCGGATCTTGGCAGTCAGTGATTCAACCCCGTCCGTCTCAAGGTCGAACGTGTAGATACGCGTTCGATCCGACAGGAACTGACGAAGCACGTCTGGCGAAGGGTGGTAGATGACGTGCGGCGGAATCCACTTGGACTGACCTCGAAACCAGCGTCCTGCCTTGGCGATGTCGTTGCGAAAGACATGAGCCCAGCGCTGCTGTTTGCGGACAAGCGTAGGGTGCAAAGTCGGCATCACCTGACGCGCAGGTGTTCGGATGGTCGCATCAAGTGCGGTCAGGCCACCTCGAACCGCCATCACACTGGCTGTGCTGCCAGTCACTGCGGTGAACGCTGTTCCACCGAGCGTGATGAAGTTCTCGAAGGGCTCGATCTCTTGCTCTAGCCGAGGCGCACAGCAGTCCAGTGGAGAAGGCACAGGCACGGGCGCTTCGCGCCCTGCCGCTTTGGCCAGCTTCTGATTCTCCCGATTCTGCTGATTGATACGCCGGATGAACTCGCTCAGCTTGTCGCCAGGAGGTCGGCACAAGAGAGCATAGGTGAAGTGGACATTGCTCCGTTGAATGCCCGCTGACCGAAGTGCCTTGTTGAGCTCATCCCCGACCTGGCCAACGAACGCCCGTCCTTGCCTTTCCTCCTGTTCCCCTGGAGAGTTCGAGACAACAGCGACGCCTACGCCACCAAGCCGAGCCAAGTTGCTCATCTGGTCGGACTCAGGAGCTACCGGCTTGCACGTCTTGAGCGGACAGATGTCACATTGGGCGCCGTGGGCTCTAGGGTCGTACCTCGAACTCATCCATTCTCCGGCGTGTTGGCTGACAACCAACCTAGCGGGTCAGGACCCCTGCGGCCACAACGATCACGACTCCTGAGGCCACGCCCAGGACGACGTTGCGCTGTCCTTTGGCTTTCCCTACGTCGGCCTGCAGACGAAGCACGAGATCGATCTGATCTTGGTCGTTCTGCTGGTCCAGCTGCATCTGGGCTTGAGCCACGGTCAAGGCTTCGCCAGCCCCTGTCAACGCGTCGAGCGTTAGGCGCGATGCTGTCTCTTGGTCCTTTCTCGCGAGGATCAGGTCATCCCCGACTCGGCGCAAGCCGACTTCACACGCCTCCAGCTTCTGCACGTCTCGCAGAAGCTTGTCGAAGGTGGACGTAGGGACGATGAAGATCGGCTGGTCCGAGGTGTAGGTCACCTTGCCCACCTGGACAGGCTCGCGGGCAATCACCGGCTCTGTGAGAACGAGCTCGCCTGCCAAGGCCGCACAAACAAGCCACGACATCATGTGGACGTGTCCTCTTCCTGCAAACGCGCTAGCTCTGCCAGCTTCTCTTCGGGCGTCATCTCCGTCACAGTCGTGCCGGCAAGCGCGATGGCTTTCTCTGCCGCTGCTACCACGGTCAGGGTGTGGTCCAACGAAGCCAGTGCCTTCTCCTGCTCTGCTGCCGCTGCCTCGGCCTGCTCCCGTGCGGCTTGCGCCTTCTCTTCGGCTCGTCCTCGTGAGGCAGCCGCAGCAGCCGCAGCGGCTACAGCACCTGCGCCCAAGCCCAAGTCGATGTGCCGACCGTAGAAGAAAAGAACCGCGATGATCAGCAGCAGAACTGCACTTGCTGCGACTGCGTAGATGTGGACGGTACGCCGAGTCATAAGAGCCTCCGGCGAAGTGTAGCACTCGGGGGGCTGACCAGGAATAGCACGCTCTGTTAGGCTGGCGAAAAAGGAACGACCATGCCTTTGATCCTGACAGCCGACACAAACCCAGGCACATCACAATGGCAAGACTCCGGCATCATCGCTGGCGGTGGTCTCTCCTGGGTACGGAAGCAGATCTTGCAGGCTGACCTGCCCGATGCTGCTGATGTTGTGATCGACTTCGATGACGACTTGCCCGCAGGTGCTGTCATTACGGGATGGGGTATCTTCAACAAGGTCATCACGTTCAATGTTGCTGCCACGCTCGGCATTCGAGCGACGTTGTTGCGCCCTTTTGCTGGGCTGTCGTACCTTCCTGTGTACAACGCAACGTATTTCGATTCGGACCAAGACTTTAGACCTGACGGGGCTTGGATCACTCCCGCCAATGTTGAAGACTCGGTCAACGTTGACAACACGGCCATCATCTGGCCGAATTTCGCCGCACCTCCCCAGTTCGCAATCGACACGGCCGATGCTCTGACGTTGACCAACCTGCTCACCGAGCTCGACATCTGGGTCTACGTGATCTACTCCGTCCCCGTGTCCTTCGAGTTCCCTCCGGCCTCGTAGCCAAGACAAAAGGAAGCCCCGAAGAACGTCAGGTGAACGCGCTTCGGGGCTTTTCTCGTTTCGCTGCCTACCAGCTGTCAGTTAATCAGCTACACCCACCGGACGTCGATCCGCAGGACGTACACTGCAAGCACTTCCCTGCACGGATCATGCGCATGGCCCCGCAATCCGCGCAGGCTTCTCCCTCGAAGCCTTTGGTCTTCGCATCGAGCACCTCGGCCAGACGACTCGGGGAGCTCACAGGCTGCTTCTCCTCGTCCTGCCCCCAACGGACAGGACCCCCTGGGGAGTCCTGCCAATACTGCCGATTGTCGATGGACAAGTGCTGCCCCTCATGCCCTTCGGTCAGGATGCAAAGAAAGGCGCTCACTCGATCTCTGTCGCTGCACTGAGCCATGTCAGCGCCCCGGCACGACGATGCGAGAAACCGGCTTGGGCGGAGGCGGAGCCGCGTTGATCATCTCTTTTGCCTTCTTCTGAAGTACGTCCAATCGCTCAATGAGCATCGGCTGCTCCAACCCGTCCTCGATGGAGGCCAAGCTCTCGGCCAACTCGTGGTAGGCCCGCATCGTGGCGATGGTACGTGCCAGGACTTCGGCCGGAACAGCAGCCGGAGCATTGGCCGGATGACCTTCCTCCAGCGCTCGCGCCAGGTCCTCTCCGCTTCCGTATAGCGCCGCCAATTCGGCCCTCGACAGCAGCGCGTGTCCTCCAAGTCCTTTCTTACCCAAGATCATGTTCTCTCCTTCGTCTTCGTGAACGCATAATAGAAAAGGCGGCTGCCCGCCAAAGCAGACAGCCGCCTACCGGCCTGTCAAGGACCCCGAGTCAGCTCAGGCGTTAGCCTGGCCACCGAGGCCGAGCTTCGCCAGCACGTCGTTCTGGGAGACGACGTTGCTCGCAGGAGCAGTGCCCAGAGCCGCAGGAGCAGCACCGCCCAGAGCCGCACCCTGCACCACGCCACCAAGAGCGTTGGTCGGAGCAGCGGTCAAGACGGCGGCGGCGGGAGCCGCACCCAGAGCCGAGCCGGTCGCGGGCTTGGCCGGCTGGGCATCGAATCCGGCCTTCTGCTGAGCCCACTCGGCAGGCGCCAAGTAGGTCACCTGCTCGTACTGGCGCTCCAGGTTGCCCTCTTCCTTGGGAGTGTACTTGAAGAACACCTGCTTGCCCTTGAACGCGGCGACACCGATGGTGATTTCACCGGCGTCGAGCTGGGCAGGGGTGTAGCCCGCCGCTTCAGCCAGACCACGCCAGTAGTAGCGCACGTTGTCGTTCGCGTCCTTTGGAATGTTGAGGCCGTCGGTTCGAACGGCGCCGGTGTAGGGTCCCGCATCGACCAGCGAGAGCTTGATGATCACGCGCCCGGTGTTCTTGTCGGCATTGATGTACATGTCGGTGACGAGGCCCTTGTAGTAGCCCTCGGGCACCAGAGCGCTGCCCTGGCCCGTGGGAGCCTGCAGGCCCGCCATGTTGATGTTGAATCCCCAGTTGCGGTCGAGGTTCGGTTCGGTGCTCATGTTGTCGTCTCTCTCTGTGCTGTGGTGACCTAGTCACCTGGTTAATCCTGGCGTTAGCCCAGGAAAGTGCTTGCGGTTGTGTCGAAGAAGGTCAGATGCGAGACCTTCTGCGCCACTCGAATGACTGCGCGATCAATGGCATCGCGCAAGGTCCAACGGGCTGCTACGGGGGAAACACCGCTCTCTACGAGCGCTCGGAAGAACATGTTGATCTTCGCCCCATCGTTCGGAGTGTCGCCCAACTCTCGGGCGATGGTCTCCACCTGCTGCTCCTGAGCATCACCCAGAGCAGGATGCCGAGGCACATGCCGTCCAGAAGCCCGAAGGAGCTCTGCGATGTTCATCGGTGCTGGGTCTGCGACCGTTGCGATGTTGAACCGGTCTTTCATTACGTAGGAAGGATCGCTATTGCAGCGATATACAGCTGGCCATGGTTGCCGGCCCGGCTCGTGCATGGCCCGAAGAACCAAGTCGCACATCGCAGGGATCTGTTCGGGGAGCTTGCCTGAGAGCTGAGGACCACCTCGCACCCGCGTGCCGTCTGGCTTGACCTTCGGTCCCTGCTCCCAGGCGTTCAGCAGAACATTGACCCCGGCATACCGCGACTGGTTGCGGAAATCCAGTGTGTGGTCGCGAAGAACACCCCAGAGCTTGAATCCCGTGTACTTGCGCTCCAACGCAGAAAACGTCTGCTCAGCCAGGAAGGAGAAGTCGTCAAACACGATGGTCTCGTAACGCTTGCTCTTGCCCACCTCGACCACGAGGTTCTTCGCCGCCTCGATGGTCTCAACCTCAACTCGGTCGGGTCTGTAGCCACACACGGATTCAATCGAGTTGAGTGCCCCCGGAGCCGCCACGAATAGGGCAGTCGGAAAAGAGTAACCCATGTCGGTCGTCTTACCGATGCCCGAAGGCCCGTATGTCAACACGACAAACGGCTCATACCCTTGGGCCGCTGCCGCTTCCTGCTGTGTCATGTTTCGCGCTCCGCTGTCTGTATGCTGTGCTGTGTGCCTCCGGACTTTAACCGGACCCGGAGGTGTGTCAACTGACAAAACGCCAAAGCCTACTGATCCTCCCAAGTCCAGTTTCCTGCCTTGCCCGCACCTGCGCCCCAGCGGCACTGATCGATGAAGTCGCACGGACCATAACGATGGTAGCAAGTCAGTTCATTGATTGCCTTGGGCCAATCACTCGGGTCTCTCCCCTCCGCCTGGATGCGCTCAACGGACTCTTCGATGTCGACCACAATGCGCTCGAACTTCGCTTCGAGGTTCGGACTGCGGGGCAAGACAATACGCTCAAACTTGGGCGTTCCGTGCTGGATGAGGTTGACAATAAGCCCAGCAAAACGGTCGCCGTACTTCTGCCGACCCATGTGGCTGTAGCCCAGAAGCTGACCAGACACCGAGTAGAACTGCTTGTGCCGAGCCGTGAGACGGGCCGTCGAGTTGTGCGTCACCACACAATGACCGGTTAAGAAAGTATGATACTTCGGCACCTCGATGTCATAGCAACGCTCACGGCCCGCGAAGAGAGCCGAAGTGACCTTTACCCATCGGATGCCGTTCTCCAGACACGGATTCTTGTGCCGCCCCTGGTTCAATCCCCGAACGCGGGTATCCACTCCCTTGGGCTCGGTGCTGTCAAGAGTCTGCAGCAGCTCTAGGCAAGAGTCCAACACTCGGCCTGACCGAGTCTTTCGCCCACCTGCTCTTGTAACAGGACAGTCAATAGTACCCTCAAGAACCAGCCCTAGGAATCGACTCTTGTTCGATCGGCCCACTACCACGGTCTGATAGTATGGGGCACCCACCACTCGTGATTCTGTGACGTTGGCCAAGATCCCAAGCTGAAGCAACAGATGCCGAACTCCCTCGGCTAAGCCCCGAGACCGGCTGCTGAACATGATGCGCACTGGTCTGTTTCCCGACTTCTTCGACGGTGTGCCTAAGTATGCAGCTCCGTCACCCTCCCACAGCGACCCCAAGAGGATGGCTGCCTGAGTCGGGGCCAGACTCATCAGCTCACGCGGGAAGACTTTGTCTACGGACAGCTTGGCTTGAATACCCATGTCTTCAATACAAGTCTGGGCTTGCCCGCCCAAACGAAGCCGAATGCCTTTTGCTACACCCTTGTGTGTCACCAACGCCCAAGAATCACCAAGAGCATCAAGAGCTTGCGTCAAGTAGTCTCGAACCTCTGGGCAGAGCGCCGAGACGACGTAGGGTTGTCCTTTCTCTGCACGCGCCCCGTCAGACAGAGCAAGACCAAGAACTCGAAGCACATTGTCGGGAAGAGCCCGATTAGGCAAATGGGGAGGTGCCGCGACAGCAACCCAATCCCCTTCGCGCAGGTCCTTTACCTGCTTCCACCCTTTCTCTGTGAGGAGAGGATGGCGATAGCCGTAAGACGCGGAAGTCCCGTCAGCGAGACCGATGACATACACGTCTTGCACGCCGGCATCGATAGGAGCCAACGCAGGAGTCCACACAGTTCGGTTGATGCCTTCGTCCCAGGCGCAGCAAGTCCAATCCTTTCCGGTCTTGACCAATGCCTCGATGGTGATCAGCCCCTCAGGGGACAGAACCGTAGCAGAACCGGGCTGGCACTTGTGGTCTACAACCCAGACTCTTCCTCCCAAATCCTCGATCACGAGGTCCGCTCGTCCGGTCAAGCGATACCGGCCTGCGATCTGGACCTCCATGATCTCTTCGATCTCAAGGATCTTCCATTTCGTTGCATCGTGGGGATAGTGCTTTACGTACGCGCGATAAGCGTCCAGCGCTACCCCTGCATACTGCTGCGTCCCTTCGAGTTGACTGATGAGATCGACTGCACGCGCGGGATCCACCCAGTCCTCTACGTTGTCGGCGACTCCCGCAAGGTCAGAAAGGTCTTGCTCGTCTGGCGTAAGCCCTGCTCGAATCCGAGCATAGTGTTGAGCAAGTGCCAGATGAATCAGCGATCCCTTGGCCAGCGGCGCACTCGTGACTCGGTCCTTGGGCTTAGGGACCTCGTAGTTCCACGCGTACTTCTGGAGGCACTCGGCTGCGAGCTGCAACCGGTGCCAACCACGGGGGGAAGGACCCGTGTAGATGATCTTCGCGTCAGGATTGCCATTCATGTCGGTCACCTATCAAGGGGGCGAAGAAGAAGACGGACAAGTTCTGGCCTTGACAACGAAACCGCCTAACGGGCGGACTGAGCGGCGTAGTGACACGATTCGCAGCGGAAGAAACCATCGGCTCCTGTGCCGGCTCCCGTCCCCGCACCGAACACCACAGGAGCATCGACCAGACTCGCATCGCAGTCGCAGCACACATCCTGTCCAGGTCCTGTGACTGGGATCGTATGTAGAGCCGGAGGAGAAGGAACCGGACCTAGCGTGCCTGTCAGACCGAGGACACTCAGTTCCCCTCCTGCGGGAGGCCAAATCGCCCAATGCTTCGACGGCTTCGTCGTCCCTGCGAGGAACCAGCCCAGCCAGTTCGGCTTCCATCCTCCCCGAGAGTCCGCCCACGGGAACACGGGACACGGCACGTTGTCGTGGACGTTGACATCCTCGATGCTCGGGCCGTAGAGCGTGCGCCACTGGGAGACGGCTTCGGCCCGAGAGAACTCGGGCGAAACGCCCATTCGACTGTACGTATGTTTCTGGCCTGGCACGTCCGATGCCACCAGCAGCACGACCTTGCGGGGTCGACTGATGAGGTAACGCCGACTCACGAAGTCTTCTTGGCCGCTGCTGCGGGCTTGGCCTTCTTGTCCACTGGCGGTTTGCGGACAGCCTTTGGAGGAACAGCAGTCTTTGGTGCCTCGACCGGCACCGCGACAACGGGCGCAGCCTTGACGACGCGCAGCGGCGCGGGCTGCACCTCGGGCGTCTCGGGCGGCGCAGGAGTAGGCGCGAGGACGGGCTGCTCTACTACGACCAGCTCAACCTGGTGCGTGTGAAACCACATCTTCCGTCGCATCGTTCCTTTGTGCAGCAGCACGAGAACACCGGGCTTTGTCTTCCCGATCTGCCCCCGACGATGCGTCATGGTCGACGTGCCCGAGACCTGCAACCGCTCTTTGACGAGCAGGACCTCCCCTTCGAGTCCTGCCCACGAAGTGGCGGTGATCCGAACCCTGTCTTTCTCTTTGAACCCAACAGACATACTCACTCCTCCAATTGAACCAAGATAGCCAGTGCTTCGAGATCAGAAACACGCTCAAAATGCCGCCAGAAGATCCAGGGTCGTGCCCTGTGATGAAAGAACTGCATACGACAGCGCCATGGAGGCTCTTCTGATAACGCTATGACTCGGCCTACACAGCCCGCGAAACGACCACCACTCTCGGAGTGCACACGAAGGACATCTCCCACCTGCAAGTCAGCGTGTCTCATGTGTCCCACAAGTCCAGTCCCTCTAGCACGGCTGCGGCGAACTGCTCAGGAGTTTCATTCGGGTCGAAGCCTGCAAGCACGTCACTGGCTTCCCCGAGCTCAGCGTCCTTTGCAATCGCTTCGACCGCAGGGAGCTTCGTGATGAGAATGTCCGCTACATGCTCATCGATCGTGCCTTCGGCGATGACGTAGTAGATGATCACAGGCTTCTTGGTCGACGCTCGGTGAAACCGACCTTCCCACTGACGCAGCTGCCCAGGCGTGTAGGGCAGCATCACGAAGAAAGCCGCATCGGTGTCATCGATGTTCAACGATTCACCGAAGGCATCCCCTGTGCCGACAAACACGCAAGGTCCAGGATGTGCCATGTAGTCGTCGACAATGGCCTGGCGCACTTGGGTGGATTGATCGCCATGCGCCGCCCAGACCTTCACCTGGTTCGTTCGGATGTAGGACTGCTTGCGCAACAGCTCTCCGAGCTCATCGCAGTCCCGCCGACGCCCGGTGAAGATCACCACCTTCTGCTTCGAGGAGACGTGGTCCTCGACCATGGAGAGGACCGCTTTTCGCTTGCCACTGGCGGCCTGTTGAAGCTTCGCCTCCAACACGGAAGCCGGACCTCGCTTCTGCGCCTCCCGGAACTGCTGGGAGAACCCAGCCGCAGGCTTGGTCTGCTCCTCGGGCGCGATGTAGACCGACTGACGGCGTTTCGGAGGAAGATGCATGTGCGTTTCCGCGTAAGAAAGGATGTGAGCCACACCTTTCAGTCGCTGGTTGAGCTCGTCTACGTGGCTGGACCCCCGATCATCCATGCCGCCATAGACGCCTGGCTTCATGTCGCAGTTCTTCGAGGCATAACCTGCCGCAATGTAATTGCCCGTCTCTGTTTGGATCGACACGACTTCATGCATGCCTTTGAGCGGAAAGGCAGAACGGATACCATCTTTCTCTGTCTTGCCGAACCGAAAGTTGGGTTTTCTCTTAAACAAGGCATCGAGCTTGTACGTGAACACAGGACGAACAAGGTCAAAGAAACGCAGCAACTCCCACTTGCCTCCTAGAATTGCCACCCCTTGAGACCAAGAACGAACGCTGAAGCCAAACTCTCGCAGCCAATTGCCCAAGTAGCGATGATTCTTCGGGTTGACTGCCTCATATTGAGAGATCACTTCTGCGTGCCCCTCGGCGTCGTACATACCCGCCAGCCAACCGCGTTTGTAGGACTGCGCGGCAGAGTCCCATCCAGTTGTGCTGAGTCGGCGATAGGCTTCCTTGCTGTAGAAGCCCAGCGTGTAGCCTTGGCCATCTGCCGTCGGCTTCACGCCGGTCGTCCGTAGACTCAACTCCTGTGCGTAGCGACAGGCCCTTGTCAGCGGGAGAATCTCCTTCTGGAAGATGGTCATCTGGTATGCCTTCGGTTTGCTCTTGCGCTCCCTCCTACGTGCCTTGCCCCAGTCTGTCTTGATCTCGTAAGTGTTGTCATTGATTCGCTGGTGCCCGTCTCCGTCAATGAGCCCTCGGATGTAACCGAGCTTGTAGCCGGCAGTAGCGTAAGCTGAATCCTGTGCTGTCTTGGGCCACCACACATGCCCTTGACCTGACGGCAGCTCTGTCCATTGGGCAGCCCATCCAACAGGCGCCGGCCCAACACGAAGCAGATGATTGAGACTTCTGTTCCATCTTTGTTCGGTCTCGGACCAACAGCATACAGGCCGATATGGCCGGATCTTCGCCGCAAGTGAATAGAGCCAGTGATGATCTCGGGTGCACCGAATGACCTTACCGCTCACCATCCTAAGTTGGATGATCTCGGCCTCACGTCGACTTGTTGCCAAGACCCTGGTGCGATGCAGAAAGCGCTTGCCCTCGACCGAACTCCACCCGATGACTTCGTCACCTTCACTGAGCTCTCCGATGGATCGGTAAGACCCGTCCCCCATTAGAACGGGCGTGATGGGGTCAAGACAATGCCGCTTGCGCCACTCAGTACTGCTGCCCCAGGCATTGGGCTCTGCGAGGTCCAGTTGGGCCCAGAGGTCCCTCACACGGTCTTTGACGGGGGTTGCCGTGGTGCAGATCCGATGACTCGCGGCACGAGCCAGCGTAGCCGCCGCAGACGCCGTGTTGACCACGGGCGTGAACATCTTGCGGCCCTCTTCGGTCATCTTGATGAACCCGTCGCTAGCCTTCGCCCTGCGGGCTTCGTCTAGCGCTTGTTTCTTCGCCGCCTCTTCATCTGCGGGCAGATCGGCCAAATGCTCGATATCCCAGCGTTTCGTAGACTTTCCGCGATGGCTGTTAGAGACAAGCACGCCAGAAGCGAAGTAGTTATGGTTCTTCTCTACTTCGAGATCATAGACGTGAGCCGTGCAGCCACCCCATCCGGGTCCGCCTCCACTTCCTCGTTGGTCACCCGGATCACTGTCCAGCCCAAGCGGCTCAGGATCATGTCCTTCCTTGCATCCTGTTCCCTCCGGCGGAGAGCACGATGGGACAAGCCATCGACCTCGACTGCCAGCATCGAGGTCTTGTCGGCCAAGTCGATCTTGTAGCTCTTCGGTGCCACTTCTAGCTCTGCCCGAAACCAGGACGGCACACCTACAGCCAACGGCTGTAGCGTCGTCCGGTCCGCCAGCAGCTGTTCGCACCTCGTGAGCCCTGTGCCATTCCCCCGACGTGGCACAGGCCCGTGCCCCATCGCCCTGAGCGTCTGACTCACTTTCGCCCGAGTCGTGGAGTCCTTCATCGGATTGTTTTCCTGCATTCGATCCCGCGTCTGCTTGATGACTTCCGGCCTGTGCAGTGGATTGCCCTCTACGACAAAGCGGCCCTGCATCGTCCTTCCGCCCCGAGAGGCCGCTTCGCGCGCCTCGGGCTGACCCATCCTCCACTTCGCGGAGCATGACTTGCTGCAGAAACGCTTCGCCGAGCTCTCCGGACAGCAGAAGCTCGTCTGGCAATACTCGCACTCCTTCTCGACGCTCGTAGCCCAAGTGGTTCCACGCGTAGCTTTGCCGGAGCACTCGCGAGAGCAGAACTTGGGGATTGGCCGACCTTTCTCCCTTCGTCTCTTCTCCGCCTCCTTCCCGCAGAATGCACAGGTGATCACCAGGAAGGAGCTTCCCTGCTTCAACATACCCAACCTCCTTCACCCAGACCTTGTGGTTAGGTGTGCAGGTCAAGTAACCGTGCTCGTGCTCTACCTCAATGAGACCACGACTCTTCTGGGGGTAGCTCATGCAGCGACGAACCACTTGCCACTCCATCTCACCCGTTGAGGGGTCGATCGAAAGCACTTCTTCCCCAGGTTCGATTCGCTCGATGGGCTTCAACCCCTCACGTACACGCACAGGGGTCCCGGCAGGAAAGCACTCGTCAAAGATGACGGTGCCCGGTTGAATGGAGCACAGCTCTTTGAGGTTGCTCTTCAACGCTTCCCAACCCACCACGATGAACGGACGCGTGCCTTTGCAGTCGCGCAGGTAGTCAACCAGGCCGCGCGTCGGGTCGATACCGAACTGCTCCTTTCTGCTCTCCCACGCCTGCTTCATCTCGTCCCGCGTGTACATGCCCTTGTGGCGAGCTCTCCACTCGTTGTAGGTCTCACCCTGGACACGAAGAGGACCGGGGTGTGAAGCGGGACGCACCACGTAGGCTCGCACGTTGAGGAAACGCTCCACCTCACGGGCGTACTGGATGCGGGAGGATGCCCGCGTCACGATGACAACAGGTCCTGGGACCGACAGAGCCGTGATGAGTCCGGTGAGTGTTTTACCCGCTCCGGTCGTATGCCAGAAGTGGTTGCCCAGACAAGGCCAACCGAAGACGATGCTGTCCTTCTGGTACTGCGTGAGGAACCCGTCGATCACCCAATCGCGGACTTCACTCTTCGCGGCAAGCTCGGCATACACCTGCTCCCAGGTAGTCGCGGGCTTGGGAGGTACGACCCAAGCCGCAGCCGAGACCTCGGCACCCCACTTCCCTACGAGCGCATTGACCGTATGCACCGCGTTGTACGGCACTACCCACAGGCCCTTCTTGTTGCGTACGCCAGGCACCTTCGCGAGGTCGACGTGAAACGACTCTAGGGCGTTCTGATCGACGTGGCAAAAGGCCATACGGGCGTGCGGCGCCATCACTGTCCAGCTGTCCAAGCCTACTCCTCTTTCACAGATCCTAACTGTTGCAATTCGTTCAACAAGTCCATAGGTAGCTCAGCCCACGTGTATCGGCATCGCTGACACGTTCGCTGCATATGCTCCTCGTTCGAGCAAGACTCTGCCTCCCACCCTTTTCTCTGAGTCCTCGCGGGGAGCCACAGCGTCAAGACGTCTTCTCCCCAGCACTTAGGGCAACTCTTCGTGGGCTGATACGGCTCTATCACGCTCATGCCTTGCCTCGCTTCTTTCCGCATACGACACAGACCGGGCGATACACGTCATACGGCGTGAGCTTTCGCCCGCCGCACAACGGACAAAACTTCTTCAGCTTGGACCAGTTTGCCGTGATCACGCGTCCTCCTTTGTCAGCCATACGAACACCTCCAAGTCAGAGATTGGCTCACGCAGATGACTCTTGTAGAATGGATGTTCATGACAGTAGAGGTAGTCCCCATCTTTATAGGTTGTCCCATCCGACAAGCGAACCTCACAGACAGCGCACAGCCCTGCTTGATTGCGGCGAACACGCTCTTCATGCCATAGCCTGTACTCTTGAATCTTCATCGAGGCGGCTCCTCGCATCGCCGACCTCTCACCTTCGAGATGACCAGCAAGGCATCATCGAGTCCCCACCGCTCGTTCTGCGTCTCCACGGGCTTCGGCCGATCTTGCTTCGCCCGGCAGCGGCGACGGCGGAGCAAACGAGGATCTGCGTGAGGCGCAGCCCCGTTCTCATGCCCGCACACCGGACATTCACTCGCTTCTACCACCACACGCATAGGTGACCTCATGGCCTCTCCGTTGACAGATGACAAACGTAGCGTCACCCGGGAGCGGCGTCAAGCAAGGACTCCGCCAGTTCGGCGAGTTCTTCCAGCTCGTGCGTGACGTACCCCTCGACAAGAGGAAAGACAAAGCCCTCGGCTTCCTCCCAGGAGGTGTGAGAAAAGCGAAAGAGGGTTTTGGGGTTGAGCCGATCCGGATGACCGAATCGGTGCAGCCTCAAACACACGCCAGCGTGCCCTCGAAGCACGGACAGCGTGAATGACCCACGACACGTACGCCGAGTGTACTCTCGCGATTGCTCTTTGTCTTTGGCAAGTGACCAAGCCAAGATGCACCTCCTGGTGGCGCGTATCCCGGCTTGGCCCTAGCGCGACTTCTACCGAAGCACTTGAGCCCTGAGCTCGCGCATCGTCGGCATTGGACGACCTGCTTTGGCCTCGATGTGCTCACGATGCTTGCGGTAGAACGTCCAGATTTCCCTGTTGGCCGAGTTTTCAGCAGGGTATTGGGCCGCCAGCGCTGTCACGAGTTCGGGGTACTCGGAAGCTTTGCCGAAGCCCCTCGTCATGTACTGGAGAGCAATCAGCGCGTGCTTGCGGTCACCGACAGGCCATGACTGGGCGGAGGGCTTGAGGAAGGCGCTGCGCTTGCCTCGATTGGTGCGAGCTTGGCCCTTGCCTCGGTTCATCCTGGCCCTTGTTGGGCGTTCCAACTGCCGCTTGTAGCGGTCGAAGCGCCGAAGCCATTGCTCCATCTCGTTGTACTGATCCTCATCCGGTCCACGAGACGCGAGGATGTTACCAAACAACTCCGCAGGGAACCGGAAGACCAGCTGTTGCCCAATCACCTCTTGCTCCCCTCGCGCGTTCGTCCAGGTCTGCGTCTCAGCCTGGATCGAGGGGAACACTGTTTGACCTCGACGGACATCCCGCACGCCCCCGAGCTCCTTGTGGAGTCCTTTCGTGATGGTGTCCGGACGCACGCGCCATGAAACCACCATGGTGGGGTTGAACGCAAGAGCCGCTGCAATCTCATCCCCTCCGTTCTTCTTCGCCTTGGGCTCGTAGCTCGCTGGACGTCCGCCTTGGCCGTAGGGGAACATCTGGGGCAGGTATGGACCTGCGTTGTCCGGCATCTGCTCGTAGACGGGCCTGGAGGCTGCGGCAGAGGGGTTGAGGCGAGCACCAGAAAGGAGTCGCTCCAATCGGCGCTCGACCGTGTTGAGGTCACCCAAGAGAGTGAACCACAGGTCTGACCGAGGTTCTGCCCCGGCCAACTGAGCCTT
>Ga0210003_1001989_pt1 | contig 17536 bp, 17 predicted proteins | sample LantaG_FD_182804 | JGI IMG/M metagenome (GOLD analysis project Ga0210003, IMG submission 182804) | Deep subsurface microbial communities from Baltic Sea to uncover new lineages of life (NeLLi) - Landsort_02402 metaG (SPAdes) (version 2) | ecosystem: Environmental > Aquatic > Marine > Oceanic >...
CGCGAGGGGACGAACTGGAACACGTTCTAATCTTGTGAGCTATGGGGTTTCTCAAGCAGGACGCGCCCGTCGTCGACTACGCGCAGTGGAGCAAGGGCACCCGCGCTGAGCGCATCATCCCGATGGCTCGGCACTGGGCCGAGGTCGGCTTTGGTACGCCGATCGTGTTGCATCTGTTCTACGTCGTGAAGATCCTGCTGTATGTCCTCGCTGCGTGGCTGATCGTGCTGAGCACCGACGGCATCGGGGGCTTCACGAACGTCGCGACCTGGTACCTCGAGCCGATCGTCTACCAGAAGGTCGTTTTCTTCACGATGTTGTTCGAGGTTGTCGGAATGGGCTGCGGGTTCGGGCCGCTGAACAACCGGTTCTTCCCGCCGATGGGATCGATCCTGTACTGGCTGCGGCCCGCAACGATTCGGTTGCCACCATGGCCCGGTCGAGTGCCGCTGACCGGTGGTGACTCCCGCACCCCGTTCGACGTGCTGCTCTACGGTGCCCTGCTGGTGATGCTGGTGTTCGCGCTGTTCTCCGATGGCACCGGCCCGATCCCTGAGCTCGGCACTCAGGTGGGTGTGCTGCCGGTCTGGCAGACCGCGACGATCCTGGGCCTGCTCGCCTTGGCCGGCCTGCGCGACAAGGTGATCTTCCTGGCCGCCCGCGGTGAGGTCTACGGCGCGCTCGCGGTGTGCTTTCTGTTCAGCGGCGCCGACATCATCATCGCGGCCAAGCTTGTCTGCCTGGTCATCTGGATGGGTGCGGCGACCTCGAAGCTCAACAAGCATTTCCCGTTCGTCATCTCGACCATGATGAGCAACAACCCGGTGATTCGGCCGCGGTGGATCAAGCGCAGGTTCTTTGAGCACTTCCCCGACGATCTGCGGCCCGGCCGAGCGTCGCGGTGGCTGGCGCACTTCTCCACCGCCATCGAGATGCTGGTGCCACTGGTGCTCTTTTTCTCCCACGGCGGCTGGGTCACCACGATGGCCGCGCTGGTGATGCTGTGCTTCCACTTCGGCATCCTGTCGGCCATCCCGATGGGTGTTCCTCTGGAGTGGAACGTCTTCATGATGTTCAGCGTGCTGGCACTGTTCGTCGGGCATGCTGGTATCGGCCTCTCCGACCTGCAGAGCCCGTGGCCGCTCGTGCTGTTCGCGGTCGTCGCGGGCACCGTTGTGCTCGGAAACCTGTTCCCGCGCAAGGTGTCCTTCCTGCCCGGCATGCGCTACTACGCGGGTAACTGGGACACCTCGCTGTGGTGCATCAAGCCGTCGGCGGAGACAAAGATCGCGGCCGGGATCGTCGCGATCGCCAGCATGCCCGCAGCGCAGATGGAGAAGTTCTACGGCAGCCCGGAAACCGCGGAGATGTACCAGTACATGGGCTACGCGTTCCGTTCGTTCAACACCCACGGCCGGGCCATGTTCACCCTCGCCCACCGGGTGATGGCCGGCCCAGGTCAGATTGCCGGCACCGCGGACCCCGGCAGCGTCGACGAGGCTGACTACGTGCTGACCGACGGCGAGCGGATCTGCAGCACCGCGATCGGATGGAATTTCGGGGACGGCCACATGCATAACGAGCAGCTGATCGCCGCACTGCACAAGCGCTGCCACTTCGAACCCGGCGAGGTGCGGGTGCTGCTACTGGACGCGCAGCCCATCCATCGGCAACGCCAGCAGTACCGCTTGGTGGACGCCGCCACCGGCGAGTTCGAGCGGGGCTACATCCTCGTCGCCGATATGGTGACGCGCCAGCCCTGGGACGACACCGTGCCGGTACACGTGACCTGGCAGAAAGGCAACGCCGACGCGAGCTGAAGCTGGACCTGGACCTCTTAACCCATCACGTCGCGGACCGGAACGGATTCCAGCCCCTTCAGCAGTAACTCCCGCGAGGTGTCAAGGTGTTTGCGCCAGTGATCTTCTGCTCCGGCGGCATCACCGGCACGCAGGAACTGCATCAGCTTGCGGTAGGACCGAATCAGCTTCTCGTAGTCGGCTTTCGACACCGGACGGCGTTCTTTGAACACGAAAGCTGTGTGCGTGACCGTGATCTCGTGGAGCATGCCAGCCACGATGCCCAGCGTGGCATTGCCCGAAAGCTGCACCACCCGCAGATGAAACGCCCCGGTGGTTTCGGCCAGACGCTTCGACTGATAACCGTCTGCGACGAGCTCTTCCAGCATCTGCGCAAGTTCGTCGAACGCTTCCTCGGAACCGGAGGTGGCGAGCAGGCGTGCGGCCATCGGCTCGATGCCGGCCTTGGCGGTCAGCAGGTCGGCGATCGTCGCCCCGGACAACTCGAGGAGTAGCCCGGCGGGCCGCGCAACGATTTCCGGACCGGGTACCCGTACCCGCGCACCAGTGCGGGAGCCGCGACGTACCTCGACGAGCCGTTCGGATTCCAGGACTCGGACGGCTTCGCGCAGTGTCGGCCGGCTCACGCCGAAATGGGTCATCAGCTCGGCCTCGTTGGGCAGAAAGTCGCCGTCGGTGAGGGTGCCGTCGACGACCATGCGACGCAACGTTCCTGCGACGAGCTCGGCGGTTTTGGGGGAGCGGACTGCGGCGCGTTGGGCGATGGAGGTAGGCCCAATCATCGGTGCCAGCGGAGTGTCCCGAGCCACGGCACCTCCTTGACGTTCGACACTGCTCCAGCAGCTGTGCAACTCAGTAAACCATGTGGTTGAACCGATGCCGGTTCCACGAAGAATCCTTCGCACACGGGTCGCAATCCGGGGTGTCGGCGTCGGCCTACCCCCGACGGTCGAGAAGGACGGCCGGCTGCGGTCGCGGATCGTGCTGTTGGCCGCCGCTGACCACGCCGCGAATGGCCGTTCACCGGTCGTGTGAAGCGATCCTCGCAGGCGTGACCAGGCAATCGACCAGTAGGTTGACCTAGTAAACCTTGTTCGTTTACCTTCGGTGGAAACCACACAATCTGAAGGGAGTGTCTCCATGGCGGAAGCTGTGATTGTCGAAGCCGTCCGCTCACCGGTTGGTAAGCGCAACGGGGGCCTGTCGGGAGTGCACCCGGGAGAGTTGTCGGCGCAGGTGCTCAACGGCCTGGTCGAGCGCGCGGGCATCGACCCCGTACTCGTGGACGACGTTATCTGGGGTTGTGTCATGCAGGCCGGGGAGCAGGCACTCGACATCGCTCGCACCGCGGTGCTCGCCGCCGGGTGGCCGGAATCTGTGCCCGGGGTGACGGTGGATCGACAGTGCGGATCCAGTCAGCAGTCGGTGCATTTCGCCGCAGCGGGCGTGGTCGCGGGCCACTACGACGTCGTGGTCGCCGGCGGGGTGGAATCCATGTCACGCACGCCGATGGGTGCGTCGTTGGCCAACGGGGGCCATCCGTACCCGCAGGCGTTCCGCAACCGCTACACCCAGACCCCCAACCAGGGTGTCGGCGCGGAGATGATCGCCGAGCAGTGGGGCCTGAGCCGGACCGACTTGGATCGGTTTTCGCTCGGATCGCACGAAAAAGCGGCCGCTGCGCAGGATTCCGGCGCCTTCGACGATCAGATCGTGGCGATCAAGTCGACCGAGGGAGCCCAGGACACCGTCGTATTGAAGGACGAGGGCATCCGCCGCGGTGGCACCATCGAGTCGATAGGCAAGATCAAGCCGGCCTTCAAAGAGGATGGTGTGATCCACGCCGGCAATAGTTCGCAGATCTCGGACGGTTCGGCGGCACTGCTTTTCATGTCCGCTGAGAAGGCGAAAGCGCTGGGGCTCAAGCCGCTTGCGAAAGTACACACCGCGGCGCTTGCCGGTGCCGACCCGGTCATCATGTTGACCGCGCCGATCCCGGCCACGCAAAAGGTTCTCCGACGCTCCGGCCTATCGCTCGACGAGATCGGCGTGTTCGAGGTCAACGAGGCCTTCGCGCCTGTTCCGCTGGCCTGGCTGAAGGATGTCGGTGCCGACGAGAAGAAACTCAACCCCAACGGCGGTGCGATTGCGTTGGGCCACCCGCTGGGCGGTTCGGGTGCCCGCATCATGACCACGATGCTCTACCACATGCGGGACAAGGGAATTCAGTACGGACTGCAGACGATGTGTGAGGGCGGCGGCCAGGCCAACGCAACCATCCTGGAATTGCTATGACTGAAGAAAAGAACGGAAACGCTACCGCCGCTCCCGCCGCACTGACGCAGCGGCAGGGCAACGTCATGGTCGTCACGATCAATCGGCCAGAGGCACGCAACGCCATCAACGGTGCGGTCAGCATTGCCCTGGGTGATGCGATGGCCGAGGCGCAACGGGATCCGGATGTCTGGGTTGTCGTGATCACCGGCGCCGGTGAAAAGTCCTTTTGTGCCGGAGCGGATCTCAAGGCGCTGTCAAAGGGCGAGAACATCGGTCATCCCGACCAGCCCAAGTGGGGTTTCGCCGGCTACGTCCGCCACTTCATCGACAAGCCGACAATCGCGGCAGTCAACGGCACGGCACTGGGTGGCGGGACCGAACTTGCGCTGGCCAGCGACCTCGTCGTCGCTGGTGAGAGCGCGACGTTCGGTCTGCCCGAAGTGAAACGGGGGCTGATCGCCGCCGCGGGCGGGGTCTTCCGCATCGTCGATCAACTGCCGCGCAAGGTCGCGCTGGAGATGATGTTCACCGGCGAACCGATTACCTCCACCGAGGCCCTCAGATGGGGCTTGATCAATGAGGTCGTCCCCGACGGCGAGAAGGATGCGGTACTGGAGGCGGCATTGAGGTTGGCCCAGCGCATCACGGTCAACGCGCCCCTGGCCGTCCAGGCCAGCAAGCGCGTCGCTGTCGGAGCCGACGACGGCGTCGTGGCCGCCGACCAGCCCGGGTGGTCGCGAACCATGCGTGAGGTGGCGACAGTGTTCGCGACCGAAGACGCCAGGGAGGGTCCGTTGGCGTTCGCGCAGAAGCGCCAGCCTGTATGGAAAGCCAAGTAAGTGAAGTAAGCCAAGTAAACCGACTAGGCGAAGGTTAGGAAGCCGGATGAAGCGACTGATCTACGACGCTGAGCACGAGGCGTTCCGCGTTACCGTCCGCGGATACATCGACAGTGAACTGGTTCCGAACGCCGAGAAGTGGGAGACCGAGCGCATCGTCGACCGGTCGGCCTATGTGGCAGCGGGTAAGCACGGACTCATCGGATTCAACATGCCCGAGGAGTATGGCGGCGGTGGCACCGACGACTTTCGGTTCAATGCCGTCATCGATGAGGAGATAGCCAAGGCCGGCGTGGCCGGGCCTGCGCTGAGCCTGCATAACGACGTCGTCGCACCGTACTTCAAGGATCTGTCCGACGACGAGCAGAAAGAGCGCTGGCTGCCCGGCATCGTCAGCGGCGAGACGATCATCGCGGTCGCTATGACCGAACCTGGTGCCGGCAGCGACCTGGCGGGCATCCGCACCTCGGCGGTCCGCGACGGTAGTGGAGCGGAGGGGGACTGGATCCTCAACGGCTCCAAGACATTCATCTCGTCGGGCATCAACTCCGACCTGGTCGTCGTCGTCGCGCGTACCGACCCCGAGGCTGGGCACAAGGGCTTCTCGTTGCTGGTGGTCGAGCGGGACATGCCTGGTTTCACCCGCGGTCGCAAGCTCGACAAGATGGGCCTGCACGCCCAGGACACGTCCGAACTGCATTTCGAGGACGTCCGGGTGCCGTCGGCCAACGTGCTCGGCAAGGAGGGTCGCGGCTTCTACCATCTGATGCAGAATCTGCCTGCTGAGCGACTCTCGATTGCCATATCGGCCGCCGCCGGTGCCCGCGAAACCTGGCGGCAGACAGTGCAATACGCCAAGGACCGCAAGGCATTCGGGCAGTCGATAGGCAGCTTCCAGCACAACCGGTTCCTGCTCGCTGAGATGGACACCGAACTCGAGGTGACCGAGCAGTACATCGACCGGTGCCTGCAGGGGGTTGTCGACGGCGAGCTGACCGCAGTCGAGGCCGCCAAGGCGAAGTGGTGGGCCACCGAGACCGCCAAGAAGGTGATCGACGGCTGCGTGCAGCTACACGGAGGCTACGGCTACATGGTGGAGTACCGCGTGGCTCGCGCCTACGTCGACTCCCGGATCCAGACGATCTTCGGCGGCACCACCGAGATCATGAAAGAGATCATCGGCCGCGACCTGGGCCTCTGAATCCGGGGGGCCTCTGAATCCGGACGGTTCGGCGCGTTCAGTCACGCTCACCGTGACTGAACGCGCCGAAATCGCGAAAGGGCACTACCCGGTCGGCGACTCCGCGGCCGGAGCGGTCGATGTCCCGGTGGCTGATGTCCCGGTGGCTGATGTCTCTGCGGCCGGCGATTCTGCGGCCGGCGATTCTGCGGTCGAGGTCTCCGCTGCAGAGGTCTCCGTCGGGGTCGTGCTCGTCGTCGCCGGGGTGATCGGTTCGGGTGCATCCGCGGGGTCGAGCACCTGGTCGATCAGGTAGATCCTGGCGTTCTGCGCCTGGATACCGCCACAGACGACCTTCGCGGTCTCGTTGACTTTAACGTCACCGCCGGACCCGGTCACATCGATCTCGGCTCCTTGCTGCGTCGGCCGTTGCCCCTTGACGTCGTCAGGGCCCAGCAGTCCGAGGAAGACGTGGTAGTACATCAGGCTGGTCAGCGCGGCCGGATCGGTGCGCAACAGTTCGAGCTGTTCAGGTGGCAGTGCTTCAAACGCCTCGTTGGTCGGCGCGAACACCACATACGGCCCGTTGTCGAGCACGGGAACGATGTTCACGGCCGGGTTGAGCTGGCCCGAGATCGCTGAGCTGAACGAACTGACGTCGGCGATGCCGGCCAAGGCTTTGCCGACCGGCACGTTGGCCAAGCTCTTCCAGTTCGGCATTGCCTCCTTGAAGGCGCCGCAGTCCGAACCCTGCGGATCGGGGACCTCGGCCACCGGAGTGGTGGGCTCGGCCTGGGCGGTGACCGCCAGCGGAAGCGACACGGCGATCGCGCTGACTCCTACCGCGACTCCGATGGCCCTGCTGGCGCGGTTGGCCTTGTTGGTGCGAGTCTTCACGTTCTACTCCTCATCCTCGTCAGGTCGCCTGGCATGGTATGCCCGGTAATTCGTCACAGCCAAGTCAGGGATGTGTCGCTCCGGGGGGCGCAGGCGTTACTGAAGGCCCCCTGAACTGCGGCTTTCCCGACGGTGCGGCCACCCCCGAAGTGTCAGGGATTACACACAGCCGTCATAGGCGTCTTACGATGGCGGCCATGCCAGAGCCTTTGATTCTTCCCATCGCCGGGCACACGCCCCAGCTGGATCCGCAGAGTTGGGTGGCCTCGAATGCCACGCTGATCGGTCAGGTGAGTCTGGCGGCCGGATCAAGCGTCTGGTTCGGAGCGGTCCTGCGCGCAGAGGCTGAGCCCATCGAGATCGGGGCGGGCAGCAACATCCAGGACGGTGTGACGATCCATGTGGACCCGGGGTTCCCGGCCCGGGTCGGTACGGGCGTCACCGTCGGGCACAACGCGGTGCTACACGGCTGCACCGTCGAGGACGACTCGCTGGTCGGTATGGGTGCGGTGGTGCTCAACGGTGCCAGCATCGGTGCCGGTTCGCTGATCGCTGCAGGTGCGGTGGTGCCGCAGGGAGCAGTGATTCCACCGCGCTCGATGGTGGCCGGGGTTCCGGGCAAGGTTCGCCGCGATCTCAGCGACGAGGAGGTATCCAATATTCGCACGAATGCGCTGATGTACCAGGAACTGGTCAAACTTCACCGGGTTTAGCGCAGGTTCCCTGACGCGGGCCTCGGGTACAGCCGTACCGTGAATTGTGTGCGGACACTGGTCACTGGCGCTACCGGATATATCGGCTCCCGTCTCGTTGCCGCGCTGCTCGCGCAGGGCCACGAGGTTGTCACCGCCAGCCGCGACCCCAGGCGGCTCGCCGATTTTGGCTGGCACGACGATGTTTCGGTGGTGCAGCTTGACGCGCAGGACGAGGCGTCGGCGCGCCGGGCGTTCACCGATGCCGGATCGGTCGATGTCGTCTTTTACCTGATCCATGCCATCGGGCAGCCCGGATTCCGCGCGGCGGACAACCTGGCTGCGGCCAACGTCGCCGCCGCGGCCAAGGTGGCCGGGGTGCGCCGCATCGTCTATCTCGGTGGTTTCGTGCCCGACGACGACTCGCTATCAGAGCATTTGGCCAGCCGCGCTGAGGTTGCCGGGGCACTCGCCATCGACGGTGGACCCGATGTGGTGTGGCTCGGTGCGGCCATGATCATCGGAGCCGGTTCCACATCGTTCGAAATGTTGCGCTACGTCGCGGACAGGTTCCTGCTGTTGCCGATGCCCGAATGGTCGGCCAACCCGATCGACCCGATCTCGATTCGCGATGTGCTGCACTATCTCGTCGCGGCGGCCGACGCGGACAGCATGCCCGCCGGCGCCTATGACATTGCGGGTCACGAGACCACCACCTATGGGGACCTGCTGCGGACGTACGCTCGCGTCGCCGGCATCTGGCGTACGCCGGTGGCGGTGCACGGCGTCGACCCCAATCTGGTGTCGTGGGTGACGGGGGCCGTCCTCCCAGTGCCGGGCGGTCTGGCATCGGACCTCGTCGAGTCTCTCGATCATCCGATGATGGCCTCGGCTGACAGTCTTGCCGATCTGGTAGCTGAACCACCGGGTGGCCTGCTCACAGTTGAGGAGGCAATGCGTCGTGCCCTCGCGAGCCCGCACCGGCGCCCGGTGAACGCTCTGGCCGATGAGCACCACCTCGCCGACACCGATCCGCAGTGGGCTGGTGGCGACGCAGCACGGATTCGGCAACTCGCCAGCATGGTCACACCCTCGGCGGTGCGGCCGGTCCTTTGTCTGATAGGGAACGTGCCCGGTCCCGTCGCCGGAGCGGTTCGAACCGGGTTGGACACCGTGCTCGGCTTGGTGCCGAAGGTGCGTCCCGCGTGACCCCGCCGATCCGCACCGGTATGTCCGGTGAGATCTATCAGATTGCACGCACTCGGGCTGCGCCCTACAACGAGTGGCCTTCGGTGGTCCGCCGCCGCAAGATCGTCGTGTCCGTGGTGCTGCTGATCGGTACTGCGCTGCTGGGTTATTCGTTGAGTCGCGAACCAGGCGACGAATCGTTCATTTGGCTCACGCTCGCACTCGCTGCGGTCTGGGCCCTCGGTGCGTTCGCCTCGGGCCCACTGCACCTCGGTCACGTGCGATTCCGGTCGCGCAACCAGCGTCCGGTCATCACCGGAACCGTCGTCGGGTTGGCGTTGGGCGCCGTATTCGTCGCGGGTGGTCTGGTCGCTCGCCAAATCCCCGGTGTGCGCGAGTACATCACCGAGGTGCTGGAGTTCTCCACCGCCGGCCCGCTGCTGCTCATCGTGTTCATCACGGTGATCAACGGTGTGGCCGAGGAACTGTTCTTCCGCGGCGCCCTCTATACCGCGCTCTGGAAGTATCGTCCGGCGCTCGTGTCGACCGTGCTGTACGTGATCGCGACGGCCGCCGCGACGGGCAACCCGATGTTGGGGTTCGCGGCGATCGTCCTGGGTACGGTGTGTGCGCTTGAGCGACGCGCGACGGGGGGAGTGCTGGCGCCCATGCTCACCCATTTCTTCTGGGGTCTGGTCATGGTGCTCGCACTCCCGCCGATCTTCGGCGTGTAGCGGTCACCGTCTCCGCAGCGGGCAGGCGTCGGCGTCAGGGGCCGTGCATCAGAAGTCGGTGAAGTTCGCGGCCCTGCGCTGCTGGAAGGCCCGGGCGCCCTCACGGAAGTCCTGCGACTCCAGGAGTGCCAACTGGCCCCGGCCCTCCCGTTCGAGTGCGCTCTCCAACTCGGTCAGGGTGGCGGCATTGATTGCTTCCTTGGTCTTGCGCAGAGCTATCGCCGGACCAGTTACCAGCCTGGCGATCACCTTGTCGACTTCGGAGTCGAACTCATCGACGGGATACACCGCGCTCACCAGGCCCCACCCGTACGCGTCGTCCGCCGAAATGCGCTCCGCCAGCAGTGCCATCCGCATCGCGCGGATTCGACCCACGGCCGCGGCGATGAGGGCCGACGCCCCGCCGTCGGGCATCAGGCCGATTTTGGTGAACGCCAGCAGGAAGAAGGCCTTCTCCGAGGCCAGCACGACGTCGCAGGCCAGGGCAAGGGAGGCGCCGACACCTGCGGCCGCGCCCTGCACCACGGCCACGGCGGGCTGTGGGAGATTCACGATCGCCCGGATTGCGCGGTTGGCTGCATCGAGAACGTCGGCCGGTGTTCCGGCCGTACCGGGGTTGGCGTGGTCCGCTGCGCTGATTCCTGCTCCGGAGGAGAACCCGCGTCCGGCTCCGCTGATGCGGACCGCCCGTACCCGCGGGTCGTTTGAGGCCCGTTCCAGCGTCGCGGCGAACGTGTTCAGCATCGGCGCGGTGAGGGAATTCAGGCTGTCCGGGCGATTGAACGTCACATCCAGCACGCCGTGGTCGAGTGCGACGACGAGGTCGTCAATACCTGGGTAGCTCGCTGAGTGTGCCTCGGAGCCCGAGTCGATGGTGGTCATGTCTGTCCCCTGATCTTTGGATCACTCGAGAGCTGATGCCCCGTGGCCGGTCCGACTTGGTTATACAAGTAAGCTATGTCGGCGGTCAACCGAGCGATCCGACGAAGGGCGGCTAGACATGGCTGGACCACTGCAGGGACTGCGAGTCGTGGAACTGGCCGGCATCGGCCCCGGGCCGCATGCCGCGATGATTCTGGGTGATTTAGGTGCCGACGTTGTGCGCATTGAGCGCCGGAGCAAGGGGTCCACATCGGCGACCAAACCCAGCGGCGATCACCTGATGCGTAACCGGCGCTCGGTGGCGGCCAACCTGAAGAGCGATGAGGACCGTGACCTGGTGCTGCGGTTGATCAGTAAGGCTGATGTGCTGATCGAGGGCTTCCGGCCCGGTGTCACCGAGCGACTCGGCCTCGGCCCCCAGGACTGCGCCAAGGTCAACGAACGGTTGATCTATGCGCGCATGACGGGGTGGGGCCAGGACGGCCCGCGCGCGCAGCAGGCTGGCCACGACATCAACTACATCTCACTCAACGGTGTGCTGCACGCGATCGGGCGGGCCGGTGAGCGACCGGTGCCACCACTGAATTTGGTCGGCGACTTCGGCGGCGGGTCGATGTTCCTGCTTGTCGGCGTGCTCTCGGCACTGTGGGAGCGGGAGCGATCCGGCAAGGGACAAGTCGTCGACGCCGCGATGGTGGACGGCTCGAGCGTGCTGTCGATGATGATGTGGTCGTTTCGCGGGATGGGCATGTGGAGTGACGACCGCGGCGTCAACATGCTCGACACGGGCGCGCCGTACTACGACACCTACACCTGCGCCGACGGCCGCCATGTCGCGGTGGGCGCGATCGAGCCTCAGTTCTACGCTCAGATGCTCGCCGGCATCGGCCTGGACCCGGCCGACCTGCCGGACCAGAACGACATGACCCGCTGGCCTGAACTGCGGGCGCGTCTCACCGAGGCGTTCGCCGCCCACGACCGTGATCACTGGGCCGGCGTGTTCGCCGGCACCGACGCGTGTGTGACGCCGGTGCTGTCGTTCGCCGAAGTGGAATCCGAATCGCACAACACTGAGCGCGACACCTTCTACCGCGAGAACGGCTACCTGTATCCGGCGCCCGCTCCGCGGTTCTCCCGCAGCGCTCCGTCGGAACCGAAGCCGCCGGGAGTCCCGGGAGCGGACACCGAAGCTGTTCTGCAGGAATGGTTTTAAAAAATACCGATAGGGAAGGGAAAGTTCTGTGGAGATCAAAGACGCTGTAGCAGTAGTCACCGGCGGTGCGTCCGGGCTCGGCCTCGCGACGACGAAGCGACTGCTTGACCGGGGTGCATCGGTCGTCGTGATTGACCTCAAGGGTGAGGACGTAGTCAAGGAGTTGGGTTCGCGTGCCCGGTTCGTCGAGGCCAACGTCACCGACCCCGAGCAGGTAGCGGTAGCGATGGATGCCGCCGAGGAGATGGGTCCGTTGCGGATCAACATCAACTGCGCCGGCATCGGCAATGCCATCAAGACGCTGGGCAAAAACGGACCATTCCCGTTGGAGTACTTCAACGCCGTCGTTCAGGTGAACCTGATCGGCACGTTCAACGTGCTACGGCTCGCGGCTGAGCGGATCGCCAGGACTGAACCGCTGGGTGAAGAGCGCGGCGTCATCGTCAATACCGCGTCGGTGGCGGCTTTCGACGGCCAGATCGGCCAGGCTGCCTACTCGGCGTCCAAGGGCGGTGTGGTCGGCATGACCCTGCCGATCGCCCGTGACCTAGCCCGCGAGTTGATCCGGGTCGTGACGATCGCGCCGGGTCTGTTCAAGACGCCGTTGCTGGGCGGGCTTCCCGAAGAGGCTCAGGCGTCCCTCGGCAAGCAGGTGCCGCACCCGGCCCGACTGGGTGACCCCGACGAATACGGTGCGCTGGCCGTGCACATCGTCGAGAACCCGATGCTCAACGGCGAGGTCATCCGTCTGGACGGCGCGATCCGGATGGCACCGAGGTAGTCACGATGACAATGAAAACGAAGTTCACTGAGGCCTTCGGCATCGAGCATCCGATCGCCCAGGGTGGCATGCAATGGGTTGGCCGCGCGGAACTGGTTGCGGCAGTGGCGAATGCGGGTGCGTTGGGATTTATTACTGCGCTTACCCAGCCCACACCCGGGGATCTCGCTAACGAGATCGCCAAGACACGCGATCTGACAGACAAGCCTTTCGGGGTCAACCTGACCATCCTGCCGGCGATCAACCCACCGCCCTATGACGAGTACCGGCAGGTCATCGTCGATGCGGGCATCAAGATCGTGGAGACCGCGGGTTCCAACCCAGCCCCGCATCTGCCGATGTTCCACGGCAACGGAATCAAGGTGCTGCACAAGTGCACCTCGGTGCGGCACGGGGTCAAGGCGCAGAGCCTCGGCGTAGACGGAATCAGTATCGACGGCTTCGAATGTGCGGGCCACCCCGGCGAGGATGACATCCCGGGTTTGGTGCTGATCCCGGCCGCAGCCGACAAGATCGAGATCCCAATGATCGCCTCGGGCGGATTCGCCGACGCCCGCGGTCTGGTCGCTGCGCTGGCATTGGGTGCCGACGGCATCAATATGGGTTCGCGGTTCATGTGCACCGTGGAGTCCTGCATCCACGAAAACGTCAAGGCAGCCATTGTCGCCGGCGACGAGCGGGGTACCGAGATGATTTTCCGTAGTCTCCACAACACCGCTCGGGTGGCGTCGAACACGGTCTCGCGCGAGGTGGTGGAGATCCTCGACGGCGGTGGTCAGTTCGCGGACGTCAAAGATCTGGTGGCCGGTGTGCGGGGGCGCCGAGTCTTCGACGAGGGCGATGTCGACGCGGGAATCTGGACCGTGGGCACGGCCATGGGGCTGATCAACGACATCCCGACGGTCGGAGATCTGGTCGCACGCATTGTCGGCGAGGCCGAAGGGTTGATCAGCGGGCGATTGGCCGACATGGTGACGTCGGAAAACCATAAGGCTGGGGTGTAGCGGGGAAACGCGCTAAGACTCCGGGGAGTCAGCACTAGGCGGTGCGCATGACAGAGCTAGGCAACCCGCAAGTGCGGAACGCGCGCCGGACGGGGCGCGCGTTCGTTCACACTGCGGTAGGTAGGACTTGCTCGTCGTCGAGTTGCTCAGAGGTGATTCCCTCTACCAGGAAGTCGCCGTGGTAGAGCGCCTCAAAATCAACTTTGATGACATCCGCGCTGGTGTCGTCGATCCACATATACTGGACAGTAACCATCGCGATTAAGGATTCATTGAGTCTCGTTTCGGAAAATGGTGGCAATTCCTACTGCCCGGTAAGGGGCCGCGGCTTTCTGAGCGGTAGCCATCAGGCTGGCGGTGTTGTGAAGTGAATTGGGTTGACGCCGTACAGGGCCACCCAGGTGATCACCGCCGCCGCGACCGAAACCACAAATAACGCGACGGCAAGTCGCGGTGGCCAACTACGACGCTTGAATACCAGTCGATCCACGGAGTAGGCGCCCGCCCCGGCGAAGAGCAGAGCGGCCGCGCCGATGCCGATCAGGAACGCGGCGTTGAACGGCTGGGCCCAGAACGCCGCTCCGGAGACGTTCACCGCCCAGGCGCAGAGCATGGTGCTCACCACAGCGCAGGCCGCCAACGGGGTGAAGGCACCGAGCAATAGGCCGATTCCGCCGAGTGTCTCGGCCGCGGCCAGCATGAACGCGGCGAACGTGGGAAGCCGCCAGCCACCTTCGGCCATGAACTGGGTGGTGGAGGAGAAGTCCAGAGCCTTGATCAGCCCTGCCTGCAGGATGGCGGCCCCGACACCGACTCTCAGCACCAACAGGCCGATATCGGCACCCCTGCTGTCTGCGGTGGGATGAGTGTCTGCGGTGGATGCAGCGTTCGAGGTCGAAGACGCGCTCTGGTCCATAGTCATCGTGGACAAATCTATCGCTGATACTTTTGCAGCGATATCTCAGGATCCTGCGGATAGGACGCCCCGGTTGTTGCAGCGCATCGCTCTGTTGGCCATCGCGGCGCCGCGCCGCATCCTGCTCGCCGCGATGCTCCTGATAGTGGGCTGCGGGATCTTCGGCATACCTGTGACCCAACACCTGTCCGCCGGCGGACTCCAGGACCCGACCTCCGAGTCCGCCAGCGCCACTTCGCTGCTGGTCGACAAGTTCGGCCAGGGCGACATGGAGTTGCTGATCAGCGTGACCGCCAACGGGGCCGACGGCGTCGAAGGGGCCGCGGCGCGTGCGGTCGGCACCGACATCGCCGCCAGGTTGGCCCAATCCCCTTATGTCGCAGACGTGACCTCGGCGTGGACGGCGCCGTCCGCCGCGACCCCGGCGCTGATCAGCAAGGACGGTAAGACCGGCTTGATCGTCGCGGGTATCACAGGCGGGGAGAGCGGCGCCCAGAAGCACGCCAAGGAACTCACCAACGAACTGGTCCACGACCGCGACGGCGTCACCGTGCGGGCCGGCGGGGTCGCGATGACCTATGTCGAGATCACCGCCCAGAGCGAAAAAGACCTGCTGATGATGGAATCCATCGCGGTTCCGCTGAGCTTCGTCGTGCTCGTCTGGGTCTTCGGCGGACTGCTCGCCGCGGCATTGCCGCTCGCCGTCGGCGCGTTTGCGATCCTGGGTTCGATGGCGGTGCTGCGCGCCGTCACGATGATCACCGACGTCTCGATCTTCGCGCTGAACCTGACCATCGCGATGGGCCTTGCGCTCGCGATCGACTACACGCTGCTGATCATCAGCCGATACCGCGACGAACTGGCCGACCGCGCCGACTCTGCCGGACCGGTTGATGCCGCGCTGCGACGCCGCGCGCTAATGCGCACCATGATGACCGCCGGGCGGACGGTGCTGTTCTCCGCGATGACGGTCGCGCTCTCGATGGTCGCGATGGTGCTGTTCCCGATGTACTTCCTCCAGTCGTTCGCCTATGCGGGCATTGCCGTCGTCGGATTCGCCGCGTTCGCGGCGATCGTGGTGGCGCCGGCCGCGATCGTGCTGGCGGGCGACCGGCTCGACTCGCTCGACGTACGCAGACTGCTCCGCCGGATCTTGGGTAGGCCGGAGCCGGCGCGCAAGCCGGTCGAGCAGATGTTCTGGTATCGGTCGACCAAGTTCGTGATGCGCCGCTCGATTCCGATCGGACTCGTGGTCGTCGCGCTGCTACTGCTCGTGGGCGCGCCATTCCTCAGCGCCAAATGGGGCTTTCCCGACGACCGCGTGCTCCCCTCCTCGGCCTCTGCCCGTCAGATCGGCGACAAGTTGCGCAACGACTTCGAGGTCGACTCCTCGACCAACGTGACGGTCGTGCTGCCGAGCGTAGAAGGGGTTACCCCCGATGCGCTCGATGCCTACGCTGCTGAGATTTCCCGCGTCGACGACGTGTCGTCGGTGTCCGCGCCGAGCGGCACCTTCATCGGCGGCACAGTGGTCGGCCCGCCTTCTGCGGCGGCTGGTTTCGCCGAGGGCAGTGCATTCCTCACAGTGACCAGCTCGGCGCCGCTGTTCACCGACGCCTCCGAAGCTCAGCTCGACCGGCTGCACGCTGTCCCCACGCCCGCCGGTCAGGATGTGCAGCTGACCGGTCTGGCCCAGGTCAACCGGGACAGCGCCAGCGCGATCACATCCCGGCTGCCTGTGGTGCTTGCCGTTATCGCGGCGATCTCCTTCGTGCTGTTGTTCCTACTGACCGGAAGTGTGGTGCTACCGCTGAAAGCGTTGGTGCTCAACGTGTTGTCGCTGACTGCCGCATTCGGGGCATTGGTGTGGATCTTCCAGGAAGGTCACCTGGGTGCGCTGGGCACAACACCGACGGGGACCCTGGTCGCCAATATTCCGGTGCTGCTGTTCTGCGTCGCCTTCGGACTGTCGATGGACTACGAGGTTTTCCTCGTTTCGCGGATCCGGGAGTACTGGCTGAAATCGGGCCAGACGGCTGCGGACAACGACGAGAGCGTCGCCCTGGGTCTGGCCAGAACTGGGCGTGTGGTGACGGCCGCGGCCTTGTTGATGTCGATTTCGTTCGGGGCGTTGATCGCGGCCAAAGTGGCGTTCATGCGAATGTTCGGCCTCGGCCTGACCCTCGCCATCATCGCCGACGCCACCCTGGTCCGAATGCTGTTGATGCCGGCGTTCATGCATATGCTGGGCCGCTGGAACTGGTGGGCTCCCAAACCGCTGGCGAAACTGCATGAACGAATCGGCCTCAGTGAGACCATCGACGACAACCTGGCTGAAGGAGGTCGCCGATGAGCGACACTATTGATCACCCATTCTTCGCGCGACTGTGGATTGCGATGTCGTCACGAGAACCCGAATCGCTGCGTCGCCTGCGACGGGAGAATCTGGCCGGACTGTCGGGCCGGGTCCTGGAGGTGGGCGCGGGCACCGGCACCAACTTCGCGTTCTATCCCGACACGGTCACCGAGGTAGTAGCTGTCGAGCCCGAGCGCAGGCTCGCCGCGCTGGCCAGAGTCGCGGCGGCCACTGCGCAGATACCGGTCACAGTCGACACCGGCACTGTCGAGAAGTTCGCCGACGCGGGGGAGTTCGATGCCGTGGTCTGCTCGCTGGTGCTGTGTTCGGTCGACGATCCGGAAAAGGTTGTCAGTCAACTGCATTCGCTGCTTCGACCCGGCGGCCAACTGCACTACCTCGAACACATCGCAGGGATCGGGCCGCGCGCCCGGCTGCAGAAGTTCGCCGACGCCACGCTCTGGCCCAGAATTGCGGGAAACTGCCACACTCACCGCCACACCGAGGAAACGATCGCCGGCGCCGGGTTCCGCGTGACGGGCGCCCGCCGCGAGTGGACGTTTCCGGCGTGGGTGCCGGTGCCGGTCGCCGAGTTCGCGGTCGGCGTTGCAGTCAAGCCGGGATAGCAGTACTCAGCTGAGCAGTGCGGGCAGGCGCTGTAACAGCCCGGGCAGCGCGGTGGCCGCCGATTCCCGCAGGGTCACCGTTGCGCTGCGCGACAGCGGGGTGGACTCGGGATTGACCTCGATCACCGGCG
>Ga0210003_1001990_pt1 | contig 17536 bp, 14 predicted proteins | sample LantaG_FD_182804 | JGI IMG/M metagenome (GOLD analysis project Ga0210003, IMG submission 182804) | Deep subsurface microbial communities from Baltic Sea to uncover new lineages of life (NeLLi) - Landsort_02402 metaG (SPAdes) (version 2) | ecosystem: Environmental > Aquatic > Marine > Oceanic >...
TTCAATATAATGGTATTTCGGGAATGGCTTATCATGGCGGGCTAATTGCTGTATTATTAATTTATATTATTTTTTGTTATCAGAAAAAAATAAATCATTGGCATTTTGCTGACCTTTTTGTTCCCGCAATCCCCTTAGGATATACTTTTGGCAGATTAGGAAATTTTATAAATGGTGAGCTTTACGGTCGGGTTACTACCTTGCCCTGGGGAATGTATTTTCCTTTAGACCCTACCCATCAATTAAGACATCCCTCTCAACTTTACGAAGCTTTCTTTGAAGGGATAGTCTTATTTTTAGTTTTTTGGAATATAAGGAAAAGAAAATATTTTGATGGTTTTTTTCTTTCCATATATCTTATGGGATATGGTTTTATCCGCTTTTTTATTGAATTTTTTCGGGAACCAGTTTCTTATGCAACTTTTAGATGGGGACCTTTAAATTTAGCTCAGATTTTTTGTATAGGAATGATATCAATTGGAATTTTTATCATTCTGACAAGAAAACCAGCTAAAAAGCTCAGTCCCTTATAAAAGAGGACCTTTTATCCTCTCTTTCTTTTTGGTGAAAGGGTAACAGCAATTACGAAGAATAAGGTTGATACTATGGCGATTGATGAACCAATAGGAAAATCAAGTAAAAATGAGACTAATATCCCTATCATACAATATCCCACTCCAAATAAGGGTGAGAATATGATTATTTTTTTGAAATTGTAAAATTATTATTTGTAGAATTAATAAAATTAGCTTATGGTAAGCATAAGAATCTATAAAGATATACCACGAGGAAAATTAGTGGTTAATTTTCAAAACTTCATCTAAAGTCGTGCATAAATGAAGTAATTTGGTTATTTTAAGTTATGCGCCATGGCTATAAAAAATATTTGAAAGGATTTAATAATGAAATTAATATCTTCATGGTCTGGTGGTAAAGATAGTTGTCTTGCGTTGTTTAAAGCGATTCAAAAAGGATATGAAATAAGCATTTTACTTAATTTTATATCTGAGGAATATAAACGATGTTGTTTCCATAGTGTATCAAGTGAACTTATGAATATACAAGCAGAAGCAATACAAATTCCTATAGTTCAGAAATCGGTACCCGCTGGTATGGAAGAATATGAAAATCAATTCAAGCTAGCAGTAAATGAATTAAAAGAAAAAAGGAAAATTCAAGGGATGGTTTTTGGTGATGTTTACCTTGAAGAACATAAAAGCTGGGTTGATCGTGTATGTAATGATTTAGGAATAATACCAATTGAACCCTTATGGAATTTACCTGCAGAGAAAGTAGTTAAAGAATTTATTGATATTGGATTTAAAGCAATAGTGATAAGTGCAAAAGCAGATTTATTTGAAGAAGATTTTTTAGGAAGAGAAATTAATTATGACCTGATTAGCGAAATCAAAAAGAAGAATATATGTTGCTGTGGAGAAAATGGCGAATTTCATACATTTGTATATGATGGACCAATATTCAAAAAGAAAATAATCATAAATGAAACTGAAAAAATATTAAAAGAAGGTTTTTGGAAACATTGGTTTTTAGACATAAAAAAATACAAAATAGAACAAAAATGAAATTATAACCACAGCGCATAACAGCGGATAGCCGGTCGAGTGGAGTACCACCTTCACCTAAATTGCCTTTGATAACTTCGCAAACACGCAAAACGTTATATAAAATGGTGGTTTTCACCATTTTGATATAATCCCCCACCTAGAATATAATAATCATTAATATAATTATTGAAATAGACCAGGCTTAAATAAGTTTTTCCCTAATCAGCAAAAAGGCTTTTCTCTCATCCCATTAACTTACCCTTATTTATAAAAATTACAGTTAAAAAGAAGATATAAACATAAACAAAGAAAAAAATAAATGTATTAAAATCGATTGTAAATGTCTCTCTTTTTCTCTCCCTCGGTATTTTATTAAAATAATCTGTTAGCCTGCTTTTATTTACTTTGTGGCAAATAACTTCTAGTCATCTCATCCCTATGACCGCCCGCCAGGAGCTTTTTTTGCTAAGAAGCTTAATTAAAAGGTCTAATCATACATAACAAGACTCTATCGGACATTCTACCAGAAATAATCTCACGCTTATCTTATCCGATAAAGCTTTGTTATGTATAGCAAAAAAAGCATTATATTTTTAACCAGTTAAAAGCCTTTTTAGCCTGGTTAAAAATATAAAGGCGGGCTAAATGAGATACTTTTTATCATAGGGCTAAACCTCTATTTCTACTCACTGCATGGCCGCTTTTTCTTCCTGTTCATTATTCCTCTACGTTTTTAATATTTTTTAGCAGTAGCAGTAAAAAAATACTAAAAACTATCCTAAGAGTTTATAGGTGCGGCAACGATGGCGCTTCCGGAGGGAAAGCACCGCAAAAAGCTTAAATTGTTAGCCTAGATTTTTTTGCAGTGTTCTCTCTCTGTCAGCGCCGGATACAAAGATCTGGATAAAAAGTAGGCACTTAAAAATAAAATGATATTATTGTATTATCTTTCTTAGAACAAGCATAGTTTTCGGCAAGTGGGTGCCTTTCCCTCTTGTCGTAAACTATGCCCTTTTCTTTCCCGGCATTACTTCAGATAAAAATATCTCAAAAAGGTCTTTTCTTTTTGAGGATTTTTTTTAAAGTTATGCCCTTCCCTTCCCTTTGCTTTTTCTTTCCTGGTATTGCTTTTTATAAACAGGGGAGAGCACCCCCCTTTTACAAAAAGCAATACTCTTTCTTTCTCCCTGGCAATACTCTCACTGGTAAATTACTATTTACCTGGTGAGTGTATTGTTCTTTCTTTGTCCTTCCTCTCTTCTCTTTCTCTCGCGATAGGCAAAAAAATCTTAAAGCAAAAAGGTCTTTTCTTTTTGTTTGGAGATTTTTTTTCTTATCGCTTAACCGTAAAGAATCAAAAAGATGTAGTCACCGAAAAAGAAGATAAAAAGTTCCCGCTCTTCTGCTCTTTTTTTACTTTTTATCTTTTTTTTTTACGGGGAGAAGACTAAACCACGAACGATGGCAGATGCACGAAAAGGTTCGCAAATAGGGGCGGGGCAAGGGAGAGAGGGTCTCGATAATGGTTGCGATTATGCTTGTAGAGTAGGGGGTGAATTGACCGCAGTTTTTCCTTCCCCCTTATACTTCCCCCCTAATGAATCATAGCCTAACCTTGTTTTTTTGCGGTGGCGAATAAAGCGAAGCAAAAGCGGGGCATAAAGAGCGTTACCACCCGCGTTTATACTTAGAAGCGTCCCCGCGAGCGTAGCTTTTGAGCCAAGGAGCAAAAATAAAAAGAAGGGGGATAAGAGGGGGGTTTTAGGGGGGATTTAAGGGGGAAGGAAAATTACCCGCCCCGCGCGTGGTTGAGTTGTAAAATTAGAGATAGCCGGAGTGGATTAAATTATTGCTTTGATTTTTTCTCTCTCCTCTTTTTCTCTTCTCCTGAGCGATAGGTGAAAACTACATAAATAAAATGTTTTTTTCTTTTAACATTTTATTTATGGATGTTTTTACTTATCGCTAACCGTAAGGAATCTAAAAGATATAGTCACCGAAAAGGGAGATAAAAAATTCCCGCTATTATCCTTTCATTTATTTTTTTATCTCTCTTTTTCGGGGTGAGGACTAAATCACTATAGATTAAATTAAATCCAAACTAAATGTAAAATATTAGAAATATTGTCTTAATGATAACTAATGAGAGAGAGAGAGAGTGGGTCTTCAATTTGCTGGTTAAGAGATACTGAAAATTAAATCTAATAAAATAAAAAAACCGAAAGGAAAACTTATGTTAGATCTTTCGGTATAGCCATACAAAAGGGAGTATAGTTTTGGCAAATCGCACTCCCCTTTGTACTTATAATTATAACACTAAAAAGAAAAAATCAGAAGAAAATAACAATATTTTTAGCTTATTTCTTATAATGTTCAAATATTAATTTTGGGCAATTTTATTTTCTTAAATGTCCCTTTAATTTAATATCCGGACTATTTATTTTATCTGGAAAAACCGTATTCTATATCTTTATCTAAATTTGCAATAAATGGCTGCACTCTTTGTTTATGTACTTGCCATATTCTTGTCCCTAAAAAGTATATTTTTCTAACTGAGGGGCTTAGACTATTAAAATCTTTTATATAAGGTATATTCTCTTGTAATTCGTTCTCACTAACTTTCTCTTGCCATATTTCTTCCATTAATTCTCTTCCAATAACAACGAAATCTCGAAACATCATTTCATTTACTTTATTTAAATTCATTGATTTTGAATATCCTTGCTGCAAATCTTCTTTAAGGCCACTCATATAGTGTTCAAGGTTGTACATTGAAATATTCTTCTTATAGATTTTATTATAAGCTTCGAGAACCTCTTTTATATATTTACTCCAAGTATCCCTATATATGTTGTTAATTATATCGTTTTCAGGAGTATCTTTTACACTTCCAGGAATACTTGAATATGAAATTAGTGCTAAAGATACTTTATATATCCAAATATCTGTTTCTCTGTTTGGAAGACCTTTTCTAAAAGATAATTCTTCAGGTGAATAAAATAAAACACGGCGAAGAGAATGTTCTGAAGCATTAAAGATTATTTTCAAAAGCCCCCATTTGTCTTTTATCATTTTCTCAAATTCACCGACATCATCTCTTCCTTTTAATAACCAACTTGCAGTTTCTTTAAATGATTTTAACTCTTCTTCTTCAAAAAAATTTATTTTTTCTATAATAGGAATAAAGGTTTCCTTCAGAGTAATATAGTATTTCTTTTCTTCTTTGGTCTTAAAAAATTTATTTAAAATATTCACATTTTTCACCTCATACTTAAAACTTTAAAAATTTCTCCTATGTTTTGTCCCTATTCATTTTTTATTTTCTAAATCAAATACTTTTTATCATTTCTCGTCTTTCCTAACAAATGGTTCAACAAAATATTTTGATCTAGACATAGCCCAAACAACAAGTGGTAATGCGGCAAAAAGAGATATTCCTCTGTCAACTAGGTGAGACCCTATAGAATAAGCTAATGGAAGAAGCATAAATGCGATAGGTAATGATAATAGCGTATGAATAATCCAAATGCCAATTACCCATACTATACGTATAGGAATACTCCAACCTCGGTCAGTGCAAGCTGCCCAAATAGCAAAAATCATCATCGTCATAATAATGAATCCGCTTTCTTGTCCATAAATTCGAGCAATTACTCCAGCCCCAATAGTACTAATAAAACAAAATATAATTAGACCTACCCACCAGCGATTGGCTTTCCATTTCCAATTTGTTTTAATTTTTTTCTTTTCTTCTGACATAACACATCTCCTTAATATAAAATAGGACCTTTTCTATTTATTAATCGGTAGAAAATAATAATAAAGTTTATCCTATTTCTTGTAAATCTTAAACATTGCTTTTAAGTAATTTATGGTTTCTCCGACCAGCTAAATCCCTCTTTTTCTAATTTTTTCCGGGCTTGATATAGTTCCCGATTATTGCCTTCTTTGACCGCTTTAATGCTTTTTGTATCAACTGAGATATATTTAAATTTTATACCTTCGAGTAATGTTAATAGCCCTTTAATTTTATCCCTTTTTAAATTATCACAATAAACTTCCAGTATAGAATTATCTTCATCTTTAATATATTTATTAAATAGTCTTATAGTAAAAACCCCCTTAATCATTGTAATATTCTTCTAAATACTGGTAATTCGACAAATAAATAGGTGTCCCTATTTACATTACTATTTACATTAGTCCCTATTTAAATTAATTCTATTATTTTATATCTGTTATTCTATAAATAATCTTATTTGTTGTGCTTCAAAACTATCTGGATCATTTTCAAGTATCCAACTAAGTTGCTGAAATGCCAATTCTTCTTTCTCCAATTGAAGGTATAGTACTCCAAGATAATATCTCGCTTCGGTCAAAGTTGGATCAAGTTGAATTGCTTTCTTAAGATGATCTTCGGCCTTATTAATTTCGTCTAGGACAAGTAAAGTTGTTCCTAATGCCATTCTAAATTCAGCATAATTAGGATCTAATTCAACTGCTTTATACATATCTTTTAATGCTTTATCGTATTCTTCTAAATTTAAATATAATGATCCTCGATCATAATAAGTATGCGCGTATTTAGGAGCAATTGAAATGGCTTTGTTATAGAATTCTAGAGATTTCTTAATATCTCCATTCAGGGAATAAAGATTCCCCAGCAGATCTAGGGCAGAAGCATCGTTTGGATACTTTTCTAAAACGTCTTTTAGAATGTTCTCTGCTTTTATAAAATCCTTCTCTTCGAGATATTTGAAAAATTGTGTTCTTAAATTGAGACTTGAATCTTCCTGTGCATACAGATTTGTGATATATACCATTACAAAAATAAGACAAAAAATCAACATAATACTAAAAGGTTTTCTCCGATTATTTTTGTTCATATTCTATTCCTCCAAATTTATAATACGTCTAACTCTAGTTAACGAAAGAGAGTTAGGGTTCTTCACATTTGATATAAAAAATGCCAAAGGACATCTTCTTGACATGCAGTAGACCGTTCATAAATTGGCCACTTTTTTTGTTAAGCGTGGGCTGTGTTTGCTAACAATTTCCTTAACTTCCTTTATATATTCTTCTGGGACGTTGTGTTCTCTCAGACCTTTAATGATCAACCGAACGTATTCCAAAGAAGTTTTCTTGACTCGCTTAGACGGTTTTAGCGCAACATATGTTAATGCCATAACTATCAGGCCATTTCTATTACAACTGACCGGTAAGCAATGACGTCGATAATTATTACCCTCGCCTTCAATTTCATCAAACGATTTGGATCCCTTAGGTGCGGTCTTACGGCTAATTAAATTGTCATCGATACTGTAAGAACACCCCATACCTTTTTGTCTTGGCAGGTACGTACAATATCAGCAGCAGCACATCCTCGATTTTTACTATAAACGTCAAAATCAAGTTTATAATTTTCAATCGTCTTGGCCATATCAACAAAGACGGCTTTGCCTTTTAGACGTTCACTAGAATTAATTTCACTTTCTAAACAGTTCGAACCATATTGAAATACTAATACCATCTTACTTCTTCCTTTTTAAGGACAATTGAATGCAAATACTAATAGGCATATTACTGGTCAGAATCAATGGGGTTAGGCATTAACGTCTGCCCTATTTTAATTTTTTTTAAATATAACGAAAGCGAGAGAAAAGGCTAGCCCCTGCCATATTTTAATCATTTGAGAAGATATTGGGAACCTGGACTTATCAGACCCCTTACGAGAAATTAGAAAAAGTTACCGAATTATTGAGTTAGTACAACCAATCCATAGTACGCTATTATATTTATAAATCACCGCTTTTAATTTCATTTCTAATTAGTGAATTAAAAGTTGATGAATTTTCAATATCCTTTTTAAACTTATCGAGATCTTTCTTTTTGCATTTTTCCATATAAATGTTTATCCTGTCCTTTAATTCATAGGGAAGAGGACGATCATTTCCTCTTGTATGCGTAGTATCATCTGGGTCTCCAAACATTGGAAAAAAATTCCTTATTTTTTTTGCAGCCTCTTCTTCAGCTTTTTCTAAATTATCAGCATGACTCTTCGCTATTTCATCAAGAAAAAGCGCCATCCTACTATTTTCATCAACTTTTATCATCATCCAACGTTCATAATCATGCATATTCCACCACCATCTGACATCTTCATCTCGGACACCCTCTATCCTCTTTTTTGTTAGCATTTCTTTGGTTTTCTCATTAATTGATTCTGCTTCCAGCAAAAGATCACCATAATTTTGAGGAAGATTTTTGCTGTTTCCCTTTAACGATTCCTCTTTAGCAGATCGAAACATATCCTTAAAATATTTTTTTGCCTGGCCTAAAGACATGCCCATCGTTTTTTGAAAGATAGGTATATATAATTCTTCAAGTTGTTTTTCAATATCTGATGATGATCCAAATAATTTTGAAAATAGTCCCATACTATCCTCCTTTAAATATAAGAGAAAATACAATTTTTTACCTTAAACATTCCCCTGAGAATTTCCAATTATATCTTCTTCTATTTATTTTTATTAACCCCTTCCACCCTCCGAGTTCTTTCAACGGCCACCCGGAATTGATTGTCAATTTGTGACAGGGAATGGTTCTTTGTCACGGTTCAATCCTTCCTGAATCAATCCACTCTTTTATTATCTCTCTTCTCTTTTCTTCCAGGATAACCCAAAAGTTACCGGACTATTGACTTGGTACGCCTTCCCTATTTAAGAAAATGGGATGTGGCCCTATTTATTCCCATTATTTTTTATTTTTCAAATACTCAAAATATTTTTTTCTATTTTCGCCAAAATATTTTTTATAATCCTCCGAATCTAATATATAACTTTTATCATTATTACAATAGTAACAAGATAATACGCAATTCTCTTTTGTATAACCATTAGAATTTATTTTTCGATCTATTTCCAAAACAGGACCTCGCCTGCCATAACCAATTTTTCTGGTTTTTAATTTATTTTGATCAATTAACGAACGAATATCCAATATAGATGTATCGCAATAATAGCATTTGAAATTTAGAGATTTTATTGTATCTTCAAACCATTTTACAAATTCATCTTTACTTGGAAAACCCTTTCTGTGTTTTTTTGAATAAAGTTTTCCTATTCGTACTTTCTCATTCTTTAAAAACTCTTCTTTTCCTGCCAAATGTAACAGATGACGGTTCTTTTTCACAATTCAATCCTTCCGGAATCAATCCATTCTTTTATTATCTCTCTCCTCTTTTCTTCCAGGCACCCCAAAAGTTACCAAGACTATTGACTTGGTACGCCTTCCCTATTTAAGAAAATGGGATGTGTCCCTAATTTATTCTCTAATTTATTCTAATTATTTATCTCCTTCCTTACTTTGTAAACCTACCAACTTCCAACTATTACCAACTTTCTGTAAATTAATATAACCATTGTTTATCTTCCTTTCATAATCGTCATGATAAACATTCAATGAAAAACTATAATAACAATAAGCCTTGCTATATTCCCCATCAATAGATACATTCAAAATATCATCTACAGCTACATCAATAATTATGACTCCAGAAGACGAAGACATATAATCGTAAGCCTCTTTAAACTCGCTACCGATATCATACATTCTAGATCCATAAACACAATAGCTTTTTGCCTTGTTCCAACTCTGATTACTAATTGCCCAGAAAAATTCGTTTATAACACTCTTTATTTTTGCTTCATCAGTAGCAGGAATCAATATTTTTGCTTTGCTCTCCTGCCCAAAATCTTTTTCAGTAATAGATATTTTATTTTCTTCGATTAAAATAAGACTGGTTATCTTTTCACTAGGAATGGCAAAATTCAAATTCTGTCCTTCTACCATTTGAAAACTAGCTATTCCGATCACTTCTCCCTGTAGATTTAAAACTGGGCTACCACTGGAGCCTGGTGAGATAGGAGCAGTAATCTGAATAATCCTTCCGTAATCAGGAATATCTCTTATAGCAGAGACAATCCCATCACTGACGGTGTTTTCCAGTCCTAATGGACTACCATACACAAATATTCTTTCCCCTACTTCCGGGATAGTTTTACTTAAGGATAAAGGATAAACATATTGGGAAGGAATATTTACTGAAAGACGGATAATATCATTTTGTTCATCCCCTGCTACGATATAAGTTATAAGATAAGTTTTTCCATCTGAGGTCTTTATCTCAGCAGAGCTTGCTCCCTGAATTACGTGATAATTAGTAATAACATCGCCATTCTGACTGATAAAAAACCCACTGCCTAATTTTAAAAAATCTCCTTTATCGTCATAAGTAAAAATAATAACCGTAGAGGGTTTGATTCTCTTTATCAGAGAAGGTAAGCTTTCTATTGGTTTTTCTTGGGATATAATAGTAATAGGAGGGTTACTGGTAGATATTTGAACTTTTTTACCTTCCTTAACCTCTTTTAGAAGTTCTAGAGAAAAACCATTTTTATAAACTTCTTTAGCATAATATTTCTGTTCTTCTTCTGGTAATTTCTCCAACAAATCAATAAATTCTTTTTCGTATGAATCAAGATCTTCAAGAGAGGAAAGATAGAAACTAAATATAGAAGGAAATTTATCTTTAATATAATCTTTTACATCAATTGTCCCGGAAGCAAAAATCAAAGTTGAAAAAACAATTAAAATACTCACTACGATCAATAAGGTAAAAATGTTTCTTTTCATTTTCTTAAATGCCCTTTCTAGTTTTTATTATAATGCCCTTTCCCCTCAATATATTCACAAATTTCTTTTGCTTTTTTGCCTCCCCTATAATACGTTTCAATTTTTCCGGTCAAAGTATTTTATTTTAGTTATCATAACAGTTTCATCGTCTAACCTGATCATCTTAACCTGATACTTTGGGATAGCTAAGTAAAATAAACCTATGAGAATATAAGGGGGTCTGATCTCAACATTTGGCTTATTGTATTTTTAAACATGATAAAAGCGTAATAAAGAACTGCTTATCGTTGCAAAAAATCAAATTACTCTTTAATTTTACTTCTCAACAATCCATTCAACTGAATTTAATTTATAAGTTTTTACTCCTTTAAAAAACCCTTCCGGCATAAAATTTTTTGTAAAAGGATTTTTCACAATAACAAAACTTTGCTCTGGATTATCAGGACAATTTAAAAGATCAACATTTGAATATATCACCGCTGAAATCTCACTATAATCAGTACCAAAAAAATAATCAAGTTTAACAGGGCTTCTATTAGCCTTTTCTAAAACTGGAGTGAATCTTAAAAAAGAATCGCCTTTGCCTTTAGAAGATATTGGTATTCGTAAGTTCCCAGCACCTGCTAAAAATTGCAATGGGGCATCACAGGGAAAATCCATTAAAGACCCATATTGGTCTAAATCACAAATAGAAATCGCTATAATACATATGTCGTTTGCAGAGATTGCTCCTTTTTTGATATACTGCTTAAATTTTTTATATTTCTCTTCGAAACTCGAAGTTAACCGCAACAAAAATTGCCCCTTAGGAAGGTCAGATACACCATCCTGTTGCATTTTGGGCAGCTTATCTTTTGTCTCACCCATTTTAGGAGCTATAGCTTCAATATAGGTCTTTAGGGGTTTTTCAATAATGATATCTGGTCCTTCCTCGTTTGATTTCTTTCGTATTTTCACTCCAATATTAAGCAACCCTACAGCAAGAATCATTTCCCACCAACGCTGTTTAAATTGATCCTTTTTTTGAATTTCGGATAAGAAATGTTGCTCAGAAACTGGGGCATACTTTCTATACTTTTCCCAGAGACATTCAATTTGCTTCTTAATTTCTGCTCTCTCTGAGCAATCACGAATTTGAGAGTATAACCCATCTTCATTTTCCGTTTTATTTAGAAAGAATGATTCCATAATAAAAAATTACCTCCTTACAATGCAGGGTTTACCGAAGTCAAATCCTTATTCTTGGCAAATAGTTTAATGAACTGCTAGGAATAAAGATTTGACCTATTATCTCTCTTTACAAGCCTTTGAACCAAGAAAACAGCCAAAGCAGTAAACAAAAGCTCAACCACAGCAAGAGCCCTATATTTTGAAATTTATTAGCCTCTTTTCGCCTCTTTTTCCAATCTTTAGGGACCCATATTGAGTAGTAAAAGCCTATTGCAGGTAACAATATAAAGAAAACTCTTTGTCTATTTGTTAGTGGTACTTCCTCTGCCTCTTTTTTTTCCAGTTCCCTCTTTTTGGTAATAGTCTCCGCCTTTTTCTTCTGTTGTTCAATGCCTATATTTCTGTTTGCCAATTCTAACCTTGCTAACTCTACACCCTTAGGCGTGTAATCGTTCTTATCAACCGTAGTAATTGCAATAAGTTCCTCGTCATCCAAGTTTTTATATTTTACTTGTGGGTCTTGTTTTTCTTTATCTATTTTTTCCACTATCTTCTCCCCCTCTTAAAATTCTTTTCAGCTCATTCGTTTTAATTCAATCCGATATATAAGCCTTAGGATTTCAAGGAAGATAACGATTTTATATCCTGATACAATTAAAAACTTATTTTTTATCTTTACTCCACTTTTTTATTGCTTCTCTCCTCTTTTCTCCCAGGACAACCCAAAAGTTACCGGACTAGTGACTTGGTACACTTTCCTATTTATTCTAAGCTGTAATTTTTGAGAAAATCATAGAGTTTGAGATATTTTTCAACTTCTGTTTGTGATGGTTCATTTATATATAAATTCTTTCTCGTGATTAAGTATTACTATCTATCTCTTTCATAATTCTATTAGTTTCCGCCAGCGCTACAATTATTTTCTGATAGTGCTCGATATCTGTATTGGTCAAAGCACGCCCCTTGCGGTCTTTTAGCCACTTCTGTGCTGGTTGATAACCACCGATATAAAAATTCCATGCTACTTCGGGAACATTGCCGAAGTATTGTTCGGGATTGATAAATACTTTTCCGTCTTTGAAAGTCAATTTCTCAATAGTATTGGAACCAGCGATGGGATAAGTAGTTATGAATTGATTTACCTTTGGCGATTCGAGGAGATGTAAAGAGCGCAATTCTGCTCCAAATGTGACCAGTTTTTTGAAAGTTTTCGTATCTTTCGGATACGGCACACGTGGGAATTCAATTTTCAGAAATTCTTTGTATTTTTCGCGATAATTTGGTGAGTGCAAAACGGCGTATATATAGTCAAAGAGATCTTCGGGAAAAATTCTGCCGCAAGCATTTTCAATTTCACTTACAATTTCCTTTTTCAGATTAGTCGTTCGGGAAGTCTCATCTGTGTATAGATAAAGAGGAAATACATATGTCTGATCACTCGCAGAATGTATGTCTGGAATATTTTTCGTTGCAAAGACTCGATCAAATACTTGATTGGCAGGAAATGAACGACTTGTAAGTAATACTAGATTTTCTCTTTGATAAATATGCTGAATAGCAAGAAAAGCTGGTCGGCTAATTAGGCCGGGTTCGTAATAAATCCACTGATAATCAAAGGGGCGATATTGAATTGTTTGAATATGTTCGTCTTCAAATATTTTTCCTTTTAATTTCTCTATCATTTTATATCCGCTAGAATTTTTAACGCGATATTTATTTTTGAACGATACGTCATATTCTCCAGAAAGAAGTGTTTTAATTCTATCAGCAAGAGTTTCTTGCTCTATATCAATAAAAAGACTGTCCCGATCTGTTTTCACTCCTGAATTTGATATCGGGAAAAGCTCATCAATCTTGAATCCTTTTCTGTATTCTTCCTCTAGTCCGAAATCTTTTGGCACGAAAAAATAATATGGCATGGAGTAATCAAGCTTCTTCCATTTAACATCTTTTAAATCGCTTGCGTTAAGTGTTTTAAATTTATCTTCCCGCTTTCCATAGAGTTCGGCATGGTACACTTTCCCAAGTCCTTTTTTATATTCTGCTCTTCGTACGAAGATAGAAATCGAAACGCCCTGCATGATGTTAAAAATATTTTCATCTTTTCCACCGTCCGGCGCTTTTTCTTTTTTCTTAGAATTTCCATGAAGATCAAGAATGTAAATATCGTCAAATGTTTCCAGCAGGTGTTTTCGCATTTGCCGATGAGTAATACCATCAATGAATGAATTATTGGTAATCATCGCCACAATGCCGCTTTTGTTTTTCTCTATAAAATGTTCGGCAAAGCGAATAAATTTTATGTAGTCATCGTCAAGATTAATTTTTCGCTCACCTAATCCTGTTTTGTAGTCCTTTATTAGTTGTAGAATCCAATTACCTCTATTTTGTGAGCTGATGCTATATGGCGGATTTCCTACAACAACCATGATGGGTGTTTTGTTTTTGATTTTATCAGCTTCTTTAGCTTCCTGCGCAATGCTTTCGGCAAAACCAAAAGAGAAAAGATCTTGCTGATTTACGCTTTGTTCAAGAGAATTAGTTAGATAAATTTGAAGACGTGTTTTCCCAGTCTTGGTTTCGTTGAAGTATTTAAAGCCAGTTTTTCTTAATGCTATGCTCAATTTTAAGTGTGCTATTGTATAAGGTGTCATCATTAGTTCGAAACCGTGCAAGCGCGGTAAAAGGTCATGGTGCACATAAGCCGGCCAGCGTCCTATTTGTCCCTTCTTCTTAAGTCGCTTATAAATGACCCTGATGGTAGCACTGATAAATGTACCTGTTCCTACAGCAGGATCTAAAATTTGAACACGATGTTTATTATTGGTCAATTTCGAAGTATCCGCAAGTCCGTTTGGAAGGTTGAATTCTTTTTGCAGAATATAATCAACGGAACGAATAATAAATCTTACAACAGGAAGGGGGGTGTAGTATGCACCCATTTTCCTGCGTAAATCAGGGTCATATTCCTTTAAAAAATCCTCATAAAAATGAATTACCGGATCGGCATCGCCCATATATTCCTCAATGAGTTTTTTTGTATCGGCATGCTGAAAAACTAAGCAAAGCTCGTCAACAATATAGCTTAGGCGTTTATCAAAATTGGGACCGGCAATGTGATCAAAAAAGTGCTGAAGAAAAGGATTGGATGCGGGCACAAGGTCACGAGCTTCTTGACGAGTAAATGTATCCGGTGAATCATCGTGGTATCGTGCAACAAATAATCCATAAACCAAGGTCTGGGCGTACATGTCCGAAAAAGTATCTATGGTAAGATCGTGCACCAGCATTTTCTTAATCACCTTATAAATATGAACAAGATCTTTATTTTGTGCTGAATCAGCAATCAGAAAATGTCTTATGTTGTCCCTGATTCTTTGCGCTTTCCCTCCCATAATCTTGGAGAGATGTTTGCCTGATTTTATGGGTTCCTTTTGTGACTGAGTAAAATCGAGCAGTGTTTTTGCTGCATGCTCATAATTTTGTGAAAGTGGCGTAATGATTCGATTTTTTAAATCATAGCTTGCTATTTTAATTGGTTCCTCATACAGAAGGCCATTTCTGTAAAATCGAAATTCTAGATAGTCTGTAAGAACTAAATTTGTATAACCAAAATATCGTACCATTTGCTTTGATTTTTCAACTTTATCTAGAGATACTCCAATGTCTTTTGCTTCTATATACAAAATAGGTACATCTTTATTTATTACAATAAAATCCGGTTTATTTCCCTGTCTGGCTTTGGGGTCATGATCAACGCGTTTGACATTGATTGATTCAAAGATACCTTTTAGTAATGTTTCAAAATCGGCACGGTAACCCATTTCACTTGTTTCCAAGTGAGAAAATTTAGAAGAAATCGATTGGATATAATTGTCAAATATTTTTTGCATAGTTTATAAAATACCGGGGTAAAATCTTTATTTTTGACAAATAGTTTAATTAACTGTCAAGAATAAATATTTACCCATTTCCCTTCAATTAGGAGTTACCTCTTCGGCTTCTTCTCTTTATAAAAAGAAAAGGCTCTTCTGTTGCCTTCATACAGGTTACAATAATAAATTTAATAAATTTAATAAATTTATAGAATATAAAATATTTATTTAGGCTAAATATTCCACACTTTAAATTATATATACGATATAAGTTTTATAAAATCCTTCTTTTTTTTATAATATATTTCAAACTTTCCAGTATATAGTTCTTGGTATTTACCGATAAATCGGTAAAATCGGCTGCAGATTGATAGAAATAACAGAAAATAGCTAAAGCTAAGGTTCGACAAATCGCGGAATATCGCAAAAAATGTCCTGATAAATCAGGGAATATCAGGGATAAGATTAGTATTGAGATAATAAATAAGCAATGAACTTATTTATTTTGAATTTTGATTTTAATGACCTATAATATTTAATGTTTGTAAATTTAACTCAGGTGGTAAACATGAAAAAAAAATTGAAGAAATAGTTAAAGAGAAGGCTAATAATATTTACGAAAAATATTATTCAGATAGTCCAGAAAATGTAGTAAATGAAGCAATTAACGATAAAGCACATTTAGTCAAAGAAATTTCTTTTATTTTAAAAAGAACCTTAATTACCCCGAGAAGGAAAAGGTATTTAGAACTGAAATTTCCTTTATCTGCCAGGGATACCTTTGGATCCGATTCAAACATCTTCTTTTCCCCCAACTTCGAAGATTCACTGAACTACCTCTCCCCCTCTTATGCCCTAAATCTTTTTAAAGAAAAATATACAGTCAATTCGAATAAATACTATGCCAAAGAACATCAAATGCTTCAAAGAACTTACGGGATTATTCCATATTTTACCATAAAAGAATTATCTTGCTTATATAAAAAATTTGCTTTGTTTATTGAAGATAATAGTAAATCTTTAATAGAAACGGGCTGGCCTGATTACACTTTTACTGACAGTGTATGGCTTTTTTGTAAATTAGCCCCGAACTATCCAATAGAAATACCAATTTACGTTAATAATTTTAATAAATTAAAAAACCCAAGTAGTGACCCTTATTTTTTCTTAAAAAGATATTTTTTAAATAAACCCAATCAATCAAAAAAATACAAATGTAAGTGGGTTTCATTATCGGAAATATTACCTTATAAAGAACTTGGTTTTATTGAAAATATGAGGTATAAATTTTTATGCTTAAAAAAAACAATTTTAAATGAAATTAATCAATATCTTTTTTTGAAAACAACGGATAAAGATGTTTGGTTTAAAAATTGTGCAAGAATACTTTTTAGCAGTTTCTCACAAAAAGATCTTCGAATTATAGCATCCATTGAAAAAAAATATGGTGAAATTAAATTATTTAACAATGTATTAAATGGGGGCTTAAATGGGTTATTAGAAAACATTATCTTTTTATATGAAGAATGTAAATTTGAGAAAATGACCCTTGAAAAAAATACAATGAAGTCAATTTTGAAAGGATCGAAATTCAATTATCAAAAAAGATTCAGCTCGTATTATCAATTAGCCCAATTTGCAGAAGATGATTATGAGAATAATCGCTTTAATAAAATGAGAAATAAATTAAATAATGAACTTAATAAAATCGAGAAAGAAATAATAAATAATAAACAATTTGTGTCTGATACTTTAGACTTTATTAAAAAAGAATATTTGAATGTAGACTATTTATTAAAACAAAAATATTACCCCTTTATAGATAGCCTTATTAAAAGTCTTGAAAAAGGAGAAAGCTTTGAAATAGGTATACCATTTTTAAACCGATTGCCAACCCCATCCCAAAAAAGAATAACTCCACTAAAACTTCCATCTGATACAAAATGGGAACATATCACTATACAATTCCTGGATTATGATAAAGTTAAAATTCAGGCTCCTAATAGATTTAATAAGGTAGTAAATTTTCGGAAAATGGGTTTTGAAAACCAAAAGAATGGGAAACCAAATAAGCAATGGGAATTATTTTATGATCTTTCACGATATAGAGGAGATCTATCCTGGACAATAGCCACTTATAGAAAAAAAGTTGACTCCCACCCCCTTTCCACCCCAAAAATAAGAAAGCAGATTCAAAGATTATCCGAAAGCCTAAAACAATACTTCAATATC
>Ga0210003_1001991_pt1 | contig 17532 bp, 17 predicted proteins | sample LantaG_FD_182804 | JGI IMG/M metagenome (GOLD analysis project Ga0210003, IMG submission 182804) | Deep subsurface microbial communities from Baltic Sea to uncover new lineages of life (NeLLi) - Landsort_02402 metaG (SPAdes) (version 2) | ecosystem: Environmental > Aquatic > Marine > Oceanic >...
GGGCATGTGTGTTGAAAGAGAGAGAGAGAGAGAGAGAGAGAGAGAGAGAGAGAGAGAAGCGAGGAGGAGGTCGAGGTCGCGGAACGTGTGATCGAGCGAGGGAGGGAGCGGCGGCCGATTGCTTGCAAGTCACCACCAACTCTTCTTCAATAGCGGCCCCGCGTTCCGTCGCCTCGAGGCGCGCGCGAGTCGATCTTTCGATCTCTACGGCACCCAGACGACGTCGCGCATGCTCTTCGAGGAGTTGGAGGACCAGCGCAGCAGCCTGAGGCGCGGCGGCGGGGGGCGGCAAGCGATGCAAGGAAGAGCAAGAGCGTCGCCGTCGTCGCCGTCGCCGGGCGTCGATCGCCTTCAACTGCAACTCCCTTCGTTCCTCGTCCACAAAAGGGACAAACGATCGAGGGCGTCTCGTGGGGTGCTTCAGGAAGCTCCCCGAAGATGTCCCGATCGCCATGTCTCGAGAGCGAATGCGAAGAAGAAGCAGAAGAAGAGAGCGACGCGCAGCCGGAAGAGAAAGAGGAAACTCCCATCACGTCGACGACGATCATCGCCTTTTCCGTCGGCTGCAATCGAAAGAAGAAGAAGCCATCAACGCGCACTCACCGGACGAGAGGATCTTCTCGATGTCCGCGGCCTTGGGCGAGGCGTTGCCGCCGAGCTGGGCCTGTTGGGAGGATTGCATTGGATACGAGGAATTGGGAGGGAGAAAGGAGGGTGAGCAAGAGAAGGGAAGAGAGAGAAGGAGAGCGACGATCGAAAAAGCAGCCGCCGCCGACTGACGCGCGATCGACCGGAGTCGGGGGTCTCTTCGCGGCCCCAGCACCGCGCTCTCCCGAGCACGAATCGCCGAGCTGGCAGCGTCATGCTCGCCCAGAGACAGCGCTCTATCGCCCGGAGCGGATGGATGCCATTGAACGCACCAGGAGGAAAGCAGCGACCGTCTTCATTTTATCGGCGTGATTGAGTTGTTTGAAGAAGGGAGAGCGAGGAAGTTTTTGAGTTTGTGGGCAGGTCGGAGACTCGGGCCGAGGTCTCATTTTTTTCTTCGACGCCGAGCGACGCCGACACCGCCGCCGACGCTCTCTCTTCTCCTCATCCTCTCGCCCTCACTTCAAAGAGGAGGATGTTCTCCTCGCTCATCCACCCCATGCGGCGCAGCGACAGGGCCCTGTCCTCGCTCAAGGTAGAGAGAGAACGACAAGAGGACCGCAACGCGCTCTGAACGACCAAGACAAGCGGGATGAAACCATTCTTTTTTTCCTCCGGAGAAAACGCCAATTGAAAAACGCGACGATGCTTCCTGTCCCACTCGCCTATCCCATTTTGCCCCTCTTCCTCCCCCGCATCTTCCTCTCCTGCTCCGCAAAGACGGAAGAGGAATGTCCATTCTTTTCCAGAATGCATTGAACAACACTCACAACCCCCTTCAACTGCATGAAACAACAAAAAAAACAAAAAAACTCAAAAAAGGCCGCGACCGCCGAGCACCTCGCCGCCGCCGCCAAACGCGACCTCGACGCCGGCGCCAGCGACAACCGGGAGGAGAACGACGAGAACGACGCCAGCCACCTGGGCAACGGCAGGCGCGCCTTCGCCACGCCTGCCACGGCCGCCTCGGCGGCGCAGTTTCTGAACTCGGCGCTGGAGGGTAAGAGAGAGTGGGAAAGAGTAGAGCTCTAGGAGGAAAGAGGAAAGAGAGAGGGAGTAAACGGAAACCTCTTTCTTCTCCTTGACTCACCCCGTTTCGTCCTCCCTCTCTTTCAAAAACAAAATATAACAGAGCTCGGCGTCCGCGGCCAGGTCCAGCTCTCAACCTCTACCTTTCTGCTCTCCCTGGCGGAAAAGAGCGAAAAGCAAGGTGACGGAAACGAAAACGACGAGGAAACAGCAGAAGAGCTCGACCGGCGGGCGGCCTCCACGGCCAACGCCGTCCACGCCTCGCTCGTCGCGCTCCGCTCGGCGCGCCGCGCGGCCTCGATGGCGCTCGCCGACGCCTCCCTGGCCCGCGCCGAGGCCCGGCAGAGCAGGGCGGCTGCGGCCAGGGCCGAGGCGCGCGCGGCGGCGGCCGAGAGGGCGAGGGGGGCGCTGGAGAACCGCGCCGCGGCCGACGCCGCCGCCGCGGCCAGGGACGTCTCTGCCTCCTCTTCCGCCAAGGACGCGGCCCTGGCCCGCGCAGCGGAGTCTTCCCGGAAGGTCAAAGCTTTAGAAGTCTGCCTGAGGAAGGCGGAGGCAGAGAACGAGAGGCTGCAGAGGCTAGCAAGAGGGAGGACCGGAGGCGAGAGCGGGGGCGGAGGAGGAGGAGGAGGAGGAGGCTTTTTCTCCTTCGGGAACAAGCAACGAGGAGCAGGAGGAGGAGCAACTTGTTCCTCCTCTTCTATTTCGTTCCAGCAGCAGCACGAGGATGAATTTGGCGATCAGCAGCCCAGGCTGCAGATCGAGGTGGGGAACGCAGCGACGATGACCCCTCGCGCGGCTCGCGTCGCCGTCGCCGTCGTCCCTCACTCCACTGCTGCAACGAACGCCCGCCGCTCGCTCGCGAGCAGGGCATTCAGCTCGCCGCTGCTCCCTCGCTTCGCCTCCGCCGCCACTTCCGCCGCCGACGACGGATTCCTCTCGTCGCGGAGGATGCTCGAGTCCGTCGCTGCGGGCAAGCCGGGGGCGGCCAGGGACCTCGCTCGCCTCGCCGCGGAGCTCGCAGAGTCGGCAGAGGCGGCAGACGGAGGAGGAGGAGGAGCGACGGCGACGGCGGCGGCGAAGAGCAACAGCAACAACAACAAGGGCGGAGGCGCGCGTTCGGGGCTGGGCCCCGCCGCCAGGTCCCTCGTCCGCGCGCACGCGGCCTGCCTCCGCGCCGCGGTGTCCGCTCTGGCAGAGGCGGAGAAGGCTGCTGCTGCGGCTTCGAGCTCTTCCTCTGAAGCCGCCGAAGCTTCCTCGTCGTCGTCGTCTTCTTCGTCGTCGAAAGAAATGCGCGCCGCCGTCGAAGCCGCGAGAAAAGAAGCCGCCGCGGCAGCCAAGGCCTCGAGCGAGCTCGAGCGAAGGCTGGTGGCGGCCTCCGCGGCCGCGGACGCCGCCGTCTCTGCACGCGCGGCCCTGGAGGCCGAGCGAGCGGCCCTGCGTTCCGCCGTCGTGGCCGAGGAGCGGAGGTTCGAGGAGAGGGCGAGCGCCGACGGAGAAAAGCTCCGAGAGAAAGACGAGGAGCTCGAAGCCAAGGAGAAGGAAGTTGCTCGCAAAGCCAAAGACGTTGCCTCTACTTCTAATACGTCTACTGCTCCTGCCCCTGCTGCTGCTGTTTCCAGGTCGGATGCCGTGGGAAACAGCATGGCGGAGGACGCCCTTCGAAGGAGGGCCTCGGCGCTCGCGGCCGAGGCCGACGCGCTGGCCGCCGAGGGCGAGGCGCTGTCGGCAGCCAGGGCCGAGCTCGACGCCTCGAGGGCCGCGTTCAGGGCTGCGGTCTCCAGGCTCGCGCCTGGGTTCGGGGCCGGGACGCTGCTGGCGAGGGCGGTGGAGCGGGCGGTGAACAGAGGAGGAGGAGGAGGAGGGGGAGGGAACGGAGGTGGTGGAGGTGGTGGTGGAGGAGGAGAAGGAACGACGGCGACGACGGCGGCAGCGAAACCGCAGCAGCAGCAGCCCCCGCCGCTGCCGCTGCCCCCGGCTCCCCGGGAGGCAGCGATGGCGTCTCCTGCGCCGACGACGGCTTCTTCTCCCATAGCCAGTTTGACGACGCCGGCTGCTGCCCGGGGCACCGCAGGCTTCGAGCCCTCCCCTTCTCCGGCTCCGGCTCCCCCTGCTTTCGCCTTTGCTGCCCCGAGAGCTTCGGCCTCGGCGAGCCCCTCCCCGGCGGCCATGCGACTGAGGAGCCTCATGGCCAGAGCCAGCGCCGCGACGCCCAGCAGGCTGTTTGCGTCGAGCAGGAGGAAGAGCAATCAGGGGGCGGCGACGCCGCTGCCGCGGTGAATGAAAAGAGAATGAAAGCAAAAAAAAAAAGTAAAAAGAAACGGTTTTTTGGTATCTCTCTCTCTCTCAAGTCACACGAATTGTTTTCTCTCTCTTTCTCCTTCGTGGTTCTCTCTTCTTCTCTCGAAGATGGTAATAGAAGGTGAGAACGACACTGATGCGGGCGCGCCGTCTCTCCCTTTTCAAAAAAAGCTCAAAGACTCTCCCTTTCTTTTTCTTTTTCTCTCTCTATCTCTCCCCCTCTAAAAAAAATATAAAAAACTCAAAACTTTCTCTCTACCTAGTTCTTCCACGGCTGCGAGTAAGCCCCGTCCGCGGTCGCCCCACCGCCACGGATCGCCTTCTTCAGCGCGTCGTACTGCTCGCAGACGGCGGCAAAAGCCGCGGCCGCGACGGCCCCGGCCCTGGCCTCGCGGTCCTTCTCGTCGATCCCTTTCACCAGGGCCTCGAGGTCGAGCTCCTCGCCCAGAGAGATGCCGACCCCGACGAAGTTCGTGAGCCTCCGCTCGCCGATCGTCTTCTCGGTGGCCGGCGGGGGGGGCATCATGTCGCCCGACTCCATCGCCAGGGGCCACAAGTGACCTCTGGGGGCTGCCTTGGCGCTCAGCTGCCGCATCAGTTCCACGGCAGCGGGGTCAAACGTCGCCGGGGACCACTCCCCCGTCGCAGCGTCGGGCCTGTCCCTCCCGCCGCTGGGCGCGATCCACAGCAGCTGGCCCCCCTGCGCCAGGGCCTTCGACAGAGCCCCCAGCGTCTTCCTGTTGGTGCGCTGCTTTTCTTCTTTCAAAGAGGGGTCGTCGTCCATGTGCTTCTTCGAGTGCACGCAGAAGAGGTTCCTCCCCATCGAGAAAGGCTTGCAGAGCGGGTCGGTGACGACGCGGTCCCCCGCGACGTAGGCCACGTCGGACGCGAGCCTCCCCAGGCCGGCCCCCTCGAGCAGCAGGGCCCAGACAGCGGGGTCCGCCTCGGTCTGGTGGTTGGCCAAGACGACGACGTTGTCCCCGGCCGCCAGCTGTGCTTCGATCTTCTGGAACCTCTCCAAGTGCCCCAGCGCGCTCTTGTCGAAATCGATGAGGTTGCGGACGTAGTTCTGCCCGAAAGCATAGTAGTCATAGGGGCTCAGGATGCGGGAGTGAGCGCTGGGAAAGGTGTAAGGTTGTTTAAATTGGTCCAGGACGCGGTCGGCGATCGCCGTCATCACGCGGGCGACCTCGGCCTCGTCGGCCCCGGGGGCGCCCGAGTTGACGACCGCGGTGCGGTAGTTGTTGTAGAAGTCGAGGAAGCCGTCGACGAGCTGCGGGGGGATCTTTCCCGCGGCGGCGCCTGTGGAGAGAGAGAAGGAGACGAAGATGGGGTGAGTTTCGACGTCGCGCGGCGCTCTTCTTTGTCTTTTTCATTTCGCTTTCTCTCTCTTTCTCTACCCCCCCCCTCTCTCTCTTTCTCTTTCTCTCTCTTGTTTGAAAAACTCAAAAAGCATCCTCACCTGCTTTCAGCACGGCGGCGAACTGGTCGCCGTTGGTCACGCCGGCGAAGGGGCCCTCGGTCGTGGTGTAGGACTGCTTGGCCTGCGCGACGGCGGCGGTCGCGGTGGTGGTCGAAGAAGAGGTCGTTGAAGTCGTCGTCGAAGTCGTCGTCGAAGAAGAAGAAGATCGAAGGCGACGCGAATCGGCGGCGACAACGCGAGGAGATCGAGGAGCGTTCGAGGGCCTCTGGTTGGCAATTGCGGAAGCCGCGCCGGCGATCGACGCTCGCGATCGGCCGCGGGCAGCCGCCGCGACGGGAGCAGCGGCTCTGGGCGAAGAGACGATGCGAGAAGAAGGAGTAGGAGCGGAAGAGGCGAACGACGTCGACGCTGCCGTCACTGCCGTCGTCGTCGCTCCTCGGGCGTGGTGCAGGAGAGCGGCCATCGTTTTCTACTTGCTAATTGCGCGTTTCGTGCTTGTTCTTTGTTCACGGATGCTAGAACGTCTTCTTTCGACTCTCAGTGCGCGAGAGATGGATGGAGTGCGTAAAGAAGGGGAAGAGAAAAGAGAGAGATCGAAGATCGCTTTTTTTCTTTTTTCTTTCCGAGCGAGCTTTCTGAAAATCCAAGCCACTCGATGTTTATCTTTTTTTTTTTTTTTTTTTTTTTTTTTTTTTGAGGAAGTCTCTCAACCTCAACCACTTTTACTTCTTTTTACACGTCCTCGACCCCGGACCGCTTCTGCCTCCGCGGCCGCCACACCCCCTGCGCCGCGCCCAGCAGCCTCGGCGTGCCGCTCTGCTGGTTAGTGTTGCTCGTTTGGACGCCGAACCTGTTGTAGTCGGCGAGCTCCCTCCTCAAGGCCTCCTCGTCTTTTAAAACGCTGTCGATGTGCCGCGCCTCTGCCAGGAGCGAGTCGTGCGCGCTGGCGTCGAACTCCATGGCAGGCTGGCGGTAGAGGGTCGAGGCGGCCGCGGGAGCGGTGACGGGGACAGAAGAAGAGGAAGCAGAAGCAGCAGCAGCAGCGGTAGCAGCAGCAGGATTCGCTGCTCTCCCACTGCTCTCGACAAAGCCAAGTTCGGCCGCCTCTGCCGCGGCGTCGGCTGCATCCGCCGCGTCCAAGTCCACCGCCGCCCTCAGCGACAACACCGAAAAGGGCCTGTCCACCAGCTGCCTCGCAGCGTACCTAAACAGCAGCGTCATCGGCAGCAGCGGAAGCACGACGCCTCCGGCCCAAGGCGCGCCCTTCACAAACAGTAAAAAGGCTAAGACCCCCTGGCCCACCACCAGAGAGACCATCACCTGATCGGCGCCCCTGGGCCACAGCAGCCCGCCGCTCTGGTATCTTTCTCTTCTCACATAGAGCATGTTGTACTTTTCCGTGATCGACGCCATCAGGAAGTAGAGAGTGCACATCAGCGGCACCAGAGGGTTGATGGGAGCGAAGACGATCCCGATCAGTCCCACGAGCGAGTGGCGCGGCAGTAAGGGACCAAAAGTCGCAAACTGATCCTGCCAGAGCCTCGCCTTGGCTCTTTCCGTGGATGCGGCCCTGGACTTGAGCGCGAACAGCACCAGAGGGAAGATCCTGAGGAGGCCGAAGGGCGCCGCGGCGAGCGCGTTGAACTGAACGTAGTTTAGAAAAAAGAGACTGGTCAGCGGCGCGGCGGTTCCCAAAATTGTTAAAGCCTGCGCCGGGTGCCTCGCCCACATCGTCAGCTGATTCAAAACGGATCCAAACGCAAACGAGCCGAAGAAGACGGTGATGACCAGGAAGGCGAAGTACTGCTGGACCACGGCGAAGTCGACCGCTGACCGGGAAGGGAGCCCCTTGAGCGACGAGAGGCGCGAGATCAGCCACGGGACCGGAAGCAGCGCGCCGTTCAAGAACAATGGAGGAAGGATGCACTGCACAATCGACTGGACCACGGGGAAAGTGATGAAGGTCTGCAGGCCTCGCACGTTGGCCAAGGCGGGCAGCTCCAGGAAAGTCTGGATAGCAGCAACGGGAACGAGGAAACTCAGAGAAAAAGTGATGAGGGCTGTCCACGAGAAGACGGCGCGCAGCGAGCGCTCCCACGCGCGCAGCCGCAGGTTGTCCCAGAGGACCTCTCGCGGCCCCGGGGCAGGCTGCGCGTGCCAGGCAGACGCGTCGTGGTGCAGCAGGGCCGCAGCGGCGAGCACGGCGGACCTGCGGGTCTTGAAGGTCACGAAGGCAGCGGGCTCGGGGCGGAGGACGGTCGTCGAGGAGGACGAAGAAGGGTTTGCGTTTCCGCCGCCGCTGCCGGCAGCGGCGGCGATGTTCCTGGCGCCCTCCGCCTGCAGGCTGGTGATGACCCTGGCCAGCTCGGTCAGCCTGGCCAGGTTGAAGCCCAGCGCGTCGACGCGAATGGTCTTGAGGGCCGAGGACGACGATGACGAGGAGGTCTTCTTCTGAGGGAGGTCGGGGCTCTGAGAGGTCTCGGTCGAGGTTGTTCCGGCGAAATCGCCGGCCTCGCTCTGCTGAGACTCTTCTCCGTTCCTGGTCCGCCGGGGCTCCCTCGGGGCGTACATCGCCCGGCCCCACTCGCCGAACTTGGCGGGAAGCACCGACACGCGGTTGCGGCGGACCTCGACGTGCCTGCGGAGCTTGGAGGTGTAGTCGTCGCAGAGGTCCTGTTTTTTTTAGTTTTTTTTGTTTGTTGAAAAAGTGAGCTTTTTTTTCCTCTCTCTTCTTCTTCTTTCTTCTTTTTCTCTCTCCCTTCTCTCAACCCCTCCCTCTCTCACCGACAGCGCCCTGAACCTCCGCGCGTACTCGTCGTGTGCGGCCACCAGCCTCCTCGACCGCGTCACCACCGAAACGGAGTGCACCTGCCCGGGGAACAGCTCGCGGAACTCTCTCTCGACGAGCGCGTGCGGCGTGTGCCGGGCCGGGTCCTCGGCCAGGAAGGCGGCGGCCTTGGTCCACGCGACGATCTCGGTCTTGGCCACGTAGGCGGAGGCGTCGACGGGGGGCCGGTTGGCCGCCGGGGGAGGGCCCTTGGGCAGCGTGGCGAGGTAGCCTCGGAGGGGTTGTGCCGCGGAAGGAGTCGCGGCGGCGGTCGACGAGGCGACGGCCGCGGCGGCCGCGGCGGCGGCGACGGCGTCGTGCTGGAGCTGCTGCTGCTGCGACGAGAGCGTCGTCGGAGCAGCAACACCGGGAGTTCCCGCCGCGTTGTTCGTCGTCGCTCCGAAGAGCCTGCGGGCAGAGATCGCGGCGCCGGGTGCGTTCTCGCGCGGAGCAGCAGCGTCAGGCGAGGGAGAAGAGTCCCTCCTGCCGCGGAGCAGCAGCGTCCGCGGCGAGAACGACAGCAGCCGCAGCGCGGTCGGCAGCGAGGAGAGGTCGTCGTCGTCGTCCCCGCTGTTGCTGCTGCCGCCGTTGCCTGCTTCGCTGCCGCCTCCCTCCGCAGCAGAGGCGGAAGCAGAGGCAGCGGCAGCAGCAGCATCAGCGGGGTGGTCTTCGCCTCGCGCCCTCCTCTCGACCGCGGCCAGCGCCTCGGCGCTCGCCGCCGCGGCCTCCCTCATCCTCGCCGCCTCCTCCGCCCTGCCGGCGTCCAGGTCGATGATGTCGAAGAAGCGCTCCGGGGCTGCTGCAGCTGCCGGTTCCAGAGGGGAGGGGGAAGGGGGAGAAGAAACAGAAGTAGCAGAGGGACCAGCTCCAGCTCTAGCAGAAGCAGCAGCAGCGGCTCTCTCCTTCTCCTGTTCTCGCTCCTTCTCGCGACTGCCGACCTCGCTCCTCCTCCACGCGCCCAGCACCCCACCGGCCAGGCCCGCCCGCGGGTTGATCGCGTCCGCGTCGCCCACGATCACCGCGTCGGCCACCCTTCCCGCCGTGGCCGCGACGCCCTTCTCGATGACGTCGAAGGTGGTCGTCACCGCTCTCTTGAGGAAAGTCTTCACCGCACTCGGCAGCAAGCGGAAGACCGTCTCGTCCAATCTCATAGCAAACGACCCAGCCTCGACCCCGGGGACGTCCGTGACCAGGATCGAGTGCGTCTCCGCGCCCCTGGGCGTCGTCGTCAGGTGCCTGATCCGCAGGGAGACCGCCAGGGTGCAGTAGCCCCAGAGGAGGCGGAAGGCGTAACACGTGACCGCCCAGGCAGCGGCGGCGTGCACTAGTAATGTCTTGGACCCGCGGCTGACGTTGCTCATCGTGAGACGGTCGAGGTTGGAGACGTCGTATGCCGTCGGGGCGTTGAAGTCGTCCCTGCGCCAGCCGTAACCCGGTGGAGGAGGGGGCAGGTCAGGGACTCCTTCCTTGTACTTCCACCACTTGACGCCGACGGGAGGGGGAGGGACCTGAGAGGGAAAAGTTTTTTTTTGATTTTTTCGAAAGAAGGGGGAAAAAAAGGTGAGAGAAAGAAAGGAGAAGGGGCTCTTTCTCTCTCTCTCTCTCTTGCTTGCTTCCTCGCTCTAAAACAAACAGAAACAAAAAGCAAAACACGCACGGGCTTGGAGTAGAAATCCGGGAACGCGGCGTCCCCGACGCCGAACAGCGTCGACCTCGTCGTCGGAGCTATCGCGGGAGTGCCCGCCGGGATCCAGTAGGTGAATTCATTTGGCACTAAAACCCCCGAGGCTTTCAGGTTCTGGACCTCGTGGCCCACGAGGTTGGTCGGGAGGACGGTGGCGAGGGACCAGAAGGTCGCGAAGATGAAGAGCTCCTTGACTGTTGATTGTTTTTTCCCGTTTTTTTTCCCGTTTTTTTTCTCATGAGGGTGAGTTTTTTGTTGTTCTTCTTCTTCTCTTTTCGACCGCCAAAAGCCAAAAGAAATCTAAAAAAAACCGAACTCACAGAGCTTCAAGAACGCCAGGTAGACCGCCGCGTCCATCCCGGCCACGCCGATGACGTCCTCCTGCGTCGCGCGGTGCACCACGCCGATCCACGCGAACCAGCCGGTCGGCAGCCGCTTCGGCCTCTTTCCCGTCGCCGAAGAGTTGCCGCCCGCCCCGGCCCTCGCGCCGCCCGCGATGCCTGATGCAGCTGCTCCTCTGATGGGACGCAGCGGGCTCGCCGCGGGCGAGGGGAACTCGCCCGCGCCCGCGCGTCCTCCGGCTGCTCCCGCCCCCCTCATGTACCTCCGCGGGGCGTAGAACTTCTTCGTCGGCGCGGCGTCCCTCAAAACCGCGAACAGAAAGTAGATGACGGCGAGGAAGAGGAAGTTGAGGCCGAGGGAGATGGCGAAGCTCTGGCCGTCGGCGGCCATGGTGTTGAGAGGACGAGGAGGAGGGTTGGTTGTGGCGCAGAGAAGAGGTCGGGGGGTTGAGAAGGAGAAGGGTCCGAGGAGGTCGAAGAAAAGAGGAAGGACAATCGATTGAGATAAAAAAAGTCTTCCTCTCTCTTCGCTTCGCGCGCCCTCGTTCGCCGCCCTAATTCAAGCCCTTCTGCCGGTACAGAGGCTCAACCCTTGGCGTCCTTGAGGGACCCGTGGGTCGGAATTCAGCAGAGAAACAGGCTAGAGAGTCCCGCGACCCTGAGAAAGAAGAGAGAGCATCAAAGGAAAAGCCGAAACCCGAATCGAACGGAAAATGAAAAAAGAGAAATTCTCTCTCGCTCCATCGAGCTCTCACTCTTTCTCTTCTTCTTCTCTCTTCAGAACGTTCCCTCGGCGCCTGTGCTCAAAACCGCGCGTGTGGCTTATCTGCCACTTCGCCGCCGCGATACTACGATGGACCTCCTCGCAGGCTACGGCTCGGGCAGCGACAGCGACGGCGGAGGCGGAGTAGGAGCAGGGGGAGACGGAGAGAGGCAAGCAGCGACGAACGGGGCATCGCCGCCTCCATCGTCCTCTCCTCCTCCTCCGTTTCCTCACTCTACCAAGCCCTCCGACGGCCTCTTCTCCTCGCTGCCTGCTCCCACGGTCGTGGTCGCTCGCAGGGCAAGCGGGGCAGCGGAGAGAGCAGCGAACGGAGGCGGGGCAGCGGGGGCAGCTTCGATGCCATCGACGGCGACGGCGACGTCGAACTCAAACTCGCTCGCTGGCACCAAGCGGCCCCTACCCTCTTCCTCCTCCGACGGATCAGAGAGGCAGCCCGCTCCTGCTGCTCCACCCCCTCCGGCGAAGAGAACAGGAGGCCTGGTGCTCCCGGCCCCGAAGAGGACGGCGGCCGCATCATCCAAGGCCGCGGCGGCTGACAAGGGCGGCGACGCCTTCTCTCGCGCTGCGGCGGAGCGGGCGCAGGTCAAGGCAGCTGCCTCGCAGCGGCAGGAGGAGGAGCGGGCGCGGGCCCTCGCGACCAACGAGGCGTATCGCGTCAGGCCAGGCGGCGGTGGCGGCGGCGGAGGAGAAGGAGGAGGAGGAACGGCAGAAGAGGAAGAAGAAGCCGCCCCTGACCTGTCTCGACCTCCTCCGGCAGCAGAACAGGAATTCGGAGGAGAGGACGACGCCGCGTGCCTCGATTATGATTCTTACGCCGCATACGCGGCGTACGCGCCTCCTCCTCCGCAAGCTCCGCAGTCGAGCAAGCCTGTCCCCGGATCGTGGGAGGCTGACCTTGCTCGGGAAATGCGCCGCAACGGCGGCGGAGAAGGCGCAATTGGAGGCCCTTCTTCCTCCTCTGCTTTCGGAGCTCCTTCGAGCGCCTCCTTCGTGGAGGTCAGCGCCGAGCAGCTGACCGCCATGACCCCTTACGAGGCCGCCACGGCCGCGGCGGAGGCCGCGGCCTCGGCGCAGAGGGCAGCGGCCGCGGCGAGGGCCGCGCGCGCGGCCGAGGAGGAGCTCGCCGTGGCGGGCATGGACGGAGAGGCGGGAGCACCCGGCGGCGGCGCCCGCCTCGCGGCGCGCAAGCACCAGATCACGAGCCTGCTGCGGCACGCGCGCGTGAAAGAGGCCGAGTACGGGGCGAGCGCGGCCAGCGGGATGAAGACGAAAGGGGAGACGAGGGCCAAATACGGGTGGTGAAAGAAGAAGGAAAATATCTTCTGTCTTCTCTCTTCTTCTTTCCGCCTCCGCCGCTTGCTTTGCCCCGCTTCGTTCTTTCCTCTTTCTTCCTCTGCTTTGTAAAATAAAGAACAATCAAGAGAACAAAACTCAATGAGACTCCGTTTCGAAAAAGAAAAAAGATAAGTGAAGGTTGATAACAAAATTTTTGATTTTTTTTTCTTTCAAAAATGACGACGAAAAGAAAAAAACACGCTCGAGTAAAAAGACTCTTTCTCTCCCCATCTCTCTCTCTCCCCGGCCAAACAAGTAATTGGAAGAAAGATGCAAACACATAGAAAGAAAGAAAAACCAATTCTCTCTACTTGCCGCGCTTCCCTTCCTTGCGCCTGACAAACTCGTCCTCGTAGCGAACCCCCTTGCCCTTGTACGGCTCCGGGGGCCTCAGCTTCCTGATGTCGGCCGCGAACTGACCCACCACGGCCTTGTCTGCCCCCGTGATGTGGATGGTCGTGGTCTTGTCGACCTTGACTTCTAATCCTTTGGGCACGTCCATCTCGATCGGGTGCGAGTAGCCCAGGTTGAGCGTGAGCTTGTTTCCCGCGACGGAGGAACGGTAACCCACGCCGATCATAGTCAGGGTCTTGGTGAATCCAGTCGAGGTCCCGACGACCATGTTGGAGGCCAGGGCGCGGACGAGGCCGTGCGTGGCGTTGGCGGCGCGGGTCTCGACCTTCTTGTAGACGCGGAGGGTGCCATCCTCGAGCTGAGAGTTGGTGGTGGTGGTTTTGAAGGGTGAGGTTGAGAGAGGAGAGAAAGAGGTTGGAGGAGGTGAGCGAAAGTTTGAGAGGCTTTCTTCCTTCCTTTGACGGCTTGTTGATTTCGCGACGCGAAGGCGGGGAAAATGATCTCTCGCGCGGAAGCATCCCACAGGCGCGACACTGGTTCTTTCACTTTCGAAATGCAGAGCCGCTCAAATGCGGATCATTGGTGGTCTTCGATTAACCGAAGAAGGCGCAGAAGCGTCTCAATTGCGAAGCCGAAAAAGATGGCAAAGCAGCCGTCGAATTTCTCGTCGTTTCACCGTCGTCGTCGCCGCTCCAACGTTTCCAACGTCGAAGATCTCTTTCCGCTTCTCTCTCGACCTCAATTCTTTACCTTTTTGATCTCAACCAGGTCGGGATAGTTAAGCTCAAGCTCCCCTTTTGGGCCCTGTGGACGGAATTGAGAGATTAGCGAGGAAAAAAGAGGAAAAAGACGTGAGCGAAAAAAGAGAGTTTGTCGGACCACGCCGCATCTCCCCTCCGTCGTGTTTTTTTCTTCCTCTTCAATTCCTTCTCGCGCGCTCCACGCTCTTCCCTCTCGCTCACCTTGACTTTGATGTACGCGTTCTCGAGCGTCACGTTGACGCCCGACGGCACGGTGATGGGCACCTTGCCCACGCGCGACTCCTTGGGCGCGCGGCCCTCCTCGAGGACCTGCGTGCGAGCCGAGACGCGGAGAGCCGAAGCGCGGGATTGCGCGGCCCTGCTCGTGGAGGCCACGCCGGCGGCGGGCATCGCGCGGCCGCGGAGCATCGCGGAACACTGCATCGCTGAGGAATGCAGAGAGGGAGAGAGGAGGCGGTGAGTGAGCACGCCCGAAACTGGCGTGCAATGATGAGGAAAGAAAAGAGAGGAAGTGATTTCGTTGGCGGCGGCGGCGGCTAGGGAAAAAAAATCGCGAGAGGAGTTGGACCTCCAACTCCCCGTCTTCCTTTCGAGATTTTTCATTCGCTTGACTCGAGGCTTGAGTTCCAATTTTTTTTCTTTTTTACAGCACCAGCCTCGCCGGCGAGGGAGAGGAGAGCGCGCGGCGATGAAGTGGGGCAATTCTTCTCCTCGGAGGAGGAAGGAGAGGACGAGAAAGGGGCAAGCGGCGAGGAGCGAGAGCTGCTGCTGCGGGCTTGCCGCCAGTTCCTCCTCCGCTTCCTCCCTCGCTCCCGCCTTCTTCTTCTTCTTCGACGTCCCGAAACGGCGAGTTCTTCGCCGTCTTCTTCTCCCCTTCTTCTTCTCCCTTATTCTCATGCACGGCATCAAACCCGACCCCGGGCTTGGGGGCAACCGCCGCTGCCCGGGCCTGCGCCGCGGCGCGCGCGGCGGAAGAGGGGGAAGGAGCTGCAGCCGCTGCCGCTCTCATTTCCACCTCGGCCTCCTCCTCCGCCCTCGCCGACCTCCTCCTCCCCGCCGAAAGGGCAGCCCAGCGAGCCACCAGGGAGATGGTCACGGAGGCAACCGAAACGGCCGCGGCGACGGCGGCGACCGCGGCGAGACTTTTCGTCGCCGTCGTCGTCGTCGTCGCCGTAACAGCAGAGACCGCCACCACCGCTGCCCCCGCCAGCAGCGGCGCCGTGACCGCCGACCACCCCGCCACGGAGCCCGCGGCGGCGTCGTTGACCCTGAACCTCACGGCGAGCCTCGAGAGGTCGACGGGAGCCGGGGAGAGGGAGCACGCGAGGACGGTGGAGGCCGCCGTGGCAGCTGCTAGTGGCGGCGTTGATCCTGCTGCTGTTGAAGTCGAGGCCAAAGCCGCAGCAGCGACAGCAGCGACGACTCCCGTGGCCGCTGCGGCGCTCGCGGCCCTCAGCCCCAGCGAGGCCGCCGCGTCGGCGTTGTTGAACGCGTCTCGGAGCGTCGTCGTCGAAGACCCGTCTGAGCTCCTCGAGACGACGCCAAAGGCCGCGGCGCCTGAGAGCAGGAGCGCGAGAGGGACGTGGGCGTCTGCCGCCGCTTTCGTCGCCACGTCGAGCAGAGCAGAGAAAGCAGCAGAAGCAGAAGTAGAAGAGGAGGAGCTCGACGACGCAGAGGAAAGGCCCAACGACGCCAAGAGGCCCGCGCCTTGCTCTCCCGAGAGAAAGCGCAGCAACCAACCGACAGCGACGCCCCAGAGCAACGGCTGCGTCGAAAAAGCCTCGAGCGCCGCCGCCAGGCCCCCACCTCCCAGGGACAGCTTCCTCGCGGCCCTCGCCGCGGTCCTCGCCCCGGCGGCGGCGTCGGCGCACTGCCACAGCGGCAGGGGCCCCTCGAAGGAGCCCCCACGCCAGAAGCCCGCCTTCAAGGAAGGAGAGGTGGAGGTGGAAGTTGAGTCTTTCGAGTTTTTCTTCTTGGAGAGGACCTTGACCCCGATGCCGTCTGGCACCCCCTCCCGCCACTCCCCCTCGTAGCGCCCTCCCTTCGGGAACACGTAGACCCCGCGCCCCGACTTGAGGCCGGCGTGCCACTGGCCCTCATAGCGGGCCCCCGAGGGGTAGCGGTAGACTCCCAGGCCCTGCTTGGAAGCCGAGGCGGGGGCGTCGGTGGTGGTGGTTGTCTGAGTTGCCGCTGCTGTCGTCGCTGCTCCTTCGCTCGAAGAAGCAGCTCCTCCAGCTGCTGCTCTCCCGATCCCGCCCCTGCCCCTCCCGGGAGCGCCCCACTCGCCGGAGTAGAGCCCTCCGTCGGCGTGTTCGTACGACTCCGGGAAGGCGTTCCCTCCCCGGGACCCCAGCAGCACTCGAGACGAAAGAAGCGAGGCCGCGGCGTCGGCGAGGCACCAAGCCAGCGCGAAAGGTAAAACCGAATCCCCTCCTCCTACCGCGAGGGCGAAGGCCAGGGCATGGCCGTAGCTCCCCGCAGGGGAGAGAGCCTGGATGCTGCTGGTGGCGGTGAACAAACCTCCGCCGGAGCCGACGGCCGCGGCGGTGAGCAGCGCTCGCTCCGGCTTGCGGCGGCCGGAGAAGACGGCGAGCGCGCCGAGGGCCGCGGCGAGCGCGGCGGAGAGGAGGGCGGTCGCCGCCACGGCCGCGAGCAAAGGGAGAGGGGGGAGAGGGAAAGCAAAGCTTCCTGATCCGGAGAAGACGCGGAGGGCGAGGCAAGGGAGCGTGAGGTAGGTCGCGAGGGCGGAGCCGGCCTGCGTCGTTGAGAGAGAGAAAGAGAGAGAGGTTGAGGTTGAGATTTTTTTTTTTTCGTTTTCGAATCAATCGACCAATCGCCTCTCTCATCTTCACGCCTTTCTCCAGACTCGCCTGCACTTCCGCTTCGCCTATCATCCCTCCGGCACGGAGCAGGGCCCCGAAGGAGAGCATCCCGAGTGCCGCGGCGACCCGGGACGCGGCGTCGAGGGACATTTTTGAGGGAGAAAAAAAGGAAACGTTTTTTTCCTTCTTCTTCAATGCCGATGGGTCGAACGAAAAAAAAATGAAAATCGGGGAAAAAATCGCGGTCTCTCTCTGTCTCTCTTTCGTTAACAAGCTCCACCCCGAAACAAACCCTCTCTCTCTCTCTCTCTCGTCATAAATCTCTCTCTTTCTCTTCCTCTCTTCTATTTCTCTCTCTCTGTCTGCAAAAAAGCAAATGAAACAAAATAAGCCAAAAAAGATTATCACTCGGCAGCAGCACCGGCCTCCATGAACTTCACCTTGGCCAGCGCCGCGCCCGCCGCGGCGTCGACCCGCTTCCTCAGCCCCTTCCCAGGCAGGGCCGCCGTCACCTCGGCGCCGAACGACTGGACCAGCACGCGGCGAGCGGTCACGCCGTCGATGCCTCGCGATCTGGAGAAAAGAGAGAAAGTTGGTCGTGTGTTTTTAGTTTAGGAAAAGGAAAAGTGAGCGAAAAGAAGAACAGGAAGAGGTGGAAGAGGAACGACAAAAAAAAATAAAAACTTCAAAAAAAAAGACTCACTTGAAGTAAAACATCTGGTCCTCTTCCAGGTCCGAAACGGCGCACCCGTGCGTGCACTTGACGTCGTCAGCCACGATCTGCAGGTTGGGCTTCACGTTGACCGTGGCGCGACGCGAAAGCAGCAGGTTGCGCGACAGCTGCTGCGCGTCCGTCCTCTGAGCCTGCCTGCCGACGCGGACGCCGCCGTCGAAGACCGCCCTGGAGGTCGCCGACGCCGCGATGGCCTTGTGGAGCTGGTCGGCTTCGCCATCGGGAAAATCCATGCTGAGCCTGGTGTGGAGGTCGACGAGCTGGTCCTCTCCGGCCAGGATGAAGGAGCGCATCGAGGTGGAGGTAGAAGGACCCAACTGCTTCACATCAAAGTCGGCGCGAGAGATTGACGCCGTGCCGCCCGTCCGGGCTTCGGTCAGCTTGTAAGTGGAGTCTTCCGATTGGTCCACGAACGTCTCCTTGGCGTGCCAGGTCCCGCGTGGTTCGAGCTCGACGTAGCTGTGGTTGAGCGTGGCGCCGGAGGAGAGGAAGA
>Ga0210003_1001992_pt1 | contig 17518 bp, 10 predicted proteins | sample LantaG_FD_182804 | JGI IMG/M metagenome (GOLD analysis project Ga0210003, IMG submission 182804) | Deep subsurface microbial communities from Baltic Sea to uncover new lineages of life (NeLLi) - Landsort_02402 metaG (SPAdes) (version 2) | ecosystem: Environmental > Aquatic > Marine > Oceanic >...
AACTTCTAGATATCCGGAAAAAGGATTAGGTTATCTTAATTTTGATGTTGAAAAGGCCAAAGAATATACTCGAAAAAAAGCAGATTATATCGCCGATATATTTCTTGAAGCTGTTAAAAGATGGAAGACGATAGAGGAGTGGAAATAGTCTTTTAAATTTTTCTTGATAGTTGGTGGTTTCTTTTTTAACTTCATGTTTTTCTTGTGTTATAAGCTTTTCATCTTGGTACTGATGAGTTTATGTCAATCTTTTTTTAAAATAACATATTAGCGAAAAAGCAGATTTTTAGGTCTAATTTGAAGGAGATTTTAAATGGCCAAAATGGAAGAAGCACAAGAAAGAACATGGGGAATGCTTGCCCATTTAGCAGCTCTGGCTGGATTTTCGTAGTAGTTGATTCTGTACGAGACGAATATAAGTTAGTTGATATTTTTAATAAAGATGGAGAATACCTGGCTCAGTTTGAGACAGATATATCAACTGATTGGCTATCTTTTAATAATGGAAAGGCCTATGCAGTGGCAGCGATAGATGAGTATAAGTTCATTACGCGATACAATTTTGAAATCTTGGGATATAGAGATAACTAATGATACGGTTCAGCGAAATTCGGACAACTCAACTCATGGATACCTGATGTTAAGGATGCCCGCAGGAGGCTGGCAGGGCTGTGGAATTTTCCTTCTTCTAACTTCTGCCTAAAGCCTAGCAACGTCCTCCTCCGCCCCAAGTTGTTCAACATAAACTGTTGATGGCAGCCGAATAGAGAAGAATATTTCTGAGCATCGGAAATCGTGCGATTCATAATTGATGGGATGAAGTCTACATCATTTTGAGCTTTCTTCATAATATTCTTTGTGAATCTATCTCTTTTCTCGATTTCTCTGTGTTTGACCAAAAGGTTTCTCTATGATATAGGTTGTAAGGGAACTCAGAGGGCGGGAGCTGTCTGATGATTTTTTACTTCAAGCTGACTTATTTGAAAAAGAGGCCGTTTTGAATATATATTTAATAAATAAGCTATTAAAAATATACCTTCTTAAAAATAGACTAGAGTAGATTTAAGAATATGCCTCATTTGATCTTAAAGGATGACGATTCCCAAGCAAAAATTTTCAAAGTAACGAAATCTGTAACGACTATTGGGCGAAGATCCGGCAGCGATGTCTACCTGACGGATATGAATGTGTCCCGTAATCATGCCAAAATCATAGCACTCGAAGATGGTAGATACGAGATACACGACTTAGGAGCCAAGCAGCCTACGAGAGTTAACGGGAAGATTATCTCAAAGTATCGATTAAAAGATGGAGATAAAATAGAGTTAGGCCAATCCAAATTAACCTTTAAATATGAGGATACATGTGACACGGCTCATGTTGAGTTTCTCGCCGCGGAAGACATGATCCAAGAGACGGTGGAAATCACTTCCCTGGACGCTAGAAAGACCTTGCCTTTCTCAGCCAAAGATTTAGCTGCTAAGGACCTCATATCGCTCCAAAGGGATCATCAAAGACTCATGCTTCTGTATGAACTCGGCAAAACTATGAATTCACATCTAGAAGATCCCCATCATCTGCTGGAAGAAATAATAAATACAGCTTTCAAAACGCTGAATGCAGAGAGAGGTTTCATTGCTTTGGTTGATGAAAAAACAGGAGAATTGACCTGTAATCTTGTTCGAGATTATGCCGGTGATCAAGAACCGACCAAACTAGAGGTGAGCAGAACCATAGTCCATAAGGTGGTGCATGATAGTGTTTCTGTTCTGACGGTCAATGCCCTCAAAGACAGCCAATTAGGGAAAGTAAAAAGTGTCCAGGAATACAATATAAGGTCGGCCATATGTGCTCCGTTGCTCTTCAGAGGAGAAGTTCTTGGGGTAGTCTATCTGGATAACAGAACGGCTGAAGGAAGTTTCTCAGAAGACGACTTGATGTTTTTGATGACTATGTGTCATCAGGCTGGAATCGCCCTGGGAAATGCGCGTCTGCACAGCCAAGTGGCCCAAGAGAATATTCGGCTGGGTAATGCCTTGAAGGGAAAATTCCAGCTGGTGGGAAATTCAGATGAAATGAAAAAGGTCTTTAGCACTATGAAAAAGATTGCTCCCTCGGATATCACAATCCTCATACAAGGTGAGACAGGAACAGGCAAGGAGCTGATAGCTAGGGCTATTCACAAAATATCGCTCCGCAGAGCAAAACCCTATATTCCTGTGAATTGTGCGGCCATACCAAAGGATTTGATTGAGAGTGAACTGTTCGGACATGAAAAGGGATCTTTTACTGGCGCCTTAAGCACTCGAGATGGGAAGTTTAAGTTGGCTCACAAAGGCACGGTTTTTCTTGACGAAATTGGTGATATGAGCCTGGAGACACAGGCAAAGGTGCTCCGGATATTGGAGGAAAAGGAACTCCAGCGAGTGGGTGGCACCAAAACCTTCACGGTGGATGTTCGAGTTGTTGCAGCAACAAACAAAGATCTAGGGAAAGCGGTAGAGGAGGGAAAGTTTCGCGAGGATCTCTATTATCGTTTGAATGTGGTCTTGCTTGAACTTCCTCCGCTTCGGGAGCGGAAGATCGATATATTTCCTCTGGTAGAATTCTTTATGGCTGGTAGAGCCAAAAAAATCTCCCCAAGTGCCAAGCAGCTATTGCTTTCTTATGACTGGCCAGGCAATGTGAGGGAGTTGAAGAATTGTATAGATCGCGCTGTTGTTATGGGAGACGGGAAGATCATTCAGCCGGAAGATCTGCCTCATAACATACGCAAAGGAGGCAAGGTCATCCCATCTCCCCTTGATTCCCTAGAAGATATGGAAGAGGATCATATCACAAGAGTTTTGAGATACACCAACTGGAACAAAAGCGAAGCTGTCAGGATGTTAGGCATTACCCGTCAGACATTGGATAATAAAATCAAAAAGTATAATATCAAGAGGTGGAATAAAAGCGGACATTTTTTGGAAAGATGAGGATCAGTGCTCCGGTTTTGCTCTATTTTTGATTAACAGTTCTATTATCTTCTTATGACTAAGCCTGGTTGCATGACTCAGCGGAGTCTGGCCCTTCTTGTTCTTTGCATTCACTTCTGCACCATTTTTAATCAGCATATCAACTATTTCTTTATGGCCACAATAGGCCGCTATATGAAGTGCAGTGTTGCCATCATTGTCCCTTTCATTGACTTTTAATCGCTCCCTGATTAACAACTTGACCATGTCTTTTCGGCCATCCCAGCATGCTAAGTGAAGAGCGGTCTGCCCTATAAAGTCTTTTAATTTTATGTTTGCCCCTTTTTCCTTGAGCACAAGGACGGCCTTCTTATGACCATTGCAGACCGCAACATGCATGGGCGTCATACCTATTATGTCCCTGACATGCTTCTTTGCTCCCTTTGTTATCAATAAATCAATGACGTCTTTGTGGCCATGCCATGAAGCGAGATGAAGGGGTGTTCTGCGTTTACTGTCTTCTTTGTTGACCTCGGCACCGTTGTCGATTAACAGTTCAACCAGATCTCTGTGACCTCCTAATGAAGCAAGATGCAGAGGGGACCAGCTGTTATATTTGGATCTTGCATTCACTTCTGCATGCTTCGCAATAAGCAATTGGGCGGCATCTCGATGGCCTGAATAGGCGGATAAATGAAGAGGAGTCAAGCCATTATTGTCAGTGGCATTCGCCAGATCAGGATGTTTTAACAATAGCTGTTTTAATAGAGTAATATTACCTAGCTGTGCAGCATCAAGAATTTTCTCTTCTAAGTCAGTTATAGCAGATGGATATAAAATAGCTATGAGAAAGCTCACTAAAATCAAAAGCAAAAATAACTTTTGATTCATTTTCTGTCCATATTAAGGGCTGATTCCGATAAGATCCCATAATAGAACTTCCTGATATATTTCGGTATAGTCATTTTTCCTGAAAAGGCCATATCAGCCAATAGGGAATAAAGCTCGGTGCCGAAAAATTTCTGATCTGTATAATGTTCTTTTTGATATCTCAATTCCTCAAATGGCCTGAAGTCTTTTAGGCGTAGAGCGTTTATGCCAATATTGCTGAGAAAAGTCATCTTGTCTTCTTTTGTCTTGGCCAACATGGCCTCCAAGGTGAATATTTCTGCATCCATCGAGAAAAGAAGCCTTTTTCGTTTGTCTAAAACGTTATACCAGAAGTCATGGAATAGCTCATGGACAAGGATAGCTTTGATTCTTTTATTTAATGGCGTGAGTATAAATCTGCCGCCAAAGCTCGGTTCCCAATGCCTGAAAAGTTTTTTATTTAACATCACTTTCTCATATAGCCCATCGACTTTGGCGTAGTAAGCGTGACGCTTTTTCAGTGAAGAAGAAAATAACCTCTTTTTGTGGAATAGCACGTAATCATTATTGAAGATCTCTTCCATAATGAGTTCGTTTTTTTGAAAAAATCCAGAATTCCACAATTCACCTAACAAACCTTCAATGGTTTTCTTATTGGCCATGCCTATGTAGTGAATATTGGATTTGAGTTCTATGTTTGAGAAGATCTCAGGTTCAATTCTTAAAACTCCAGAGCAACTCGATAGGGTTAAAAATAGAAGCAGACAGGCATTCCATGAATTTGGGCTTCGCATTTTAAGTACTCTGCCTTTAGCTTATGATTCTGCGATTATCACAGATTAAAATAATTCTTCGATTGGATGCTTGCAAAAATGGATATTATATTTTTTTACTTTTTTATTTAATGTGGTGTACTTTAATCCCAAATATTTTGCTGTGTGTTTCTGGTTCCCGTTGAATTTGGTTAGAGTCTTAACGATTATGTTCCGTTCTAAATCTTCTAAAAATTCCTTGATATGGACTTTTTCTTTTAGATAAAAAGACTCTACGAAGAAATTGAAAACTTCGTTCCTGAATTTTCTTTTAATCGATCTGGCTTCATAGCCGAAGTTCAATTCGTCACCATTTTCGAATTCGGGGCTTCTATGAGTTGTGGAACTCTGGAATGGAAAATCTTTTCTGACAGAAATTGAATTGTTTGTTTTTAAGTGTGACATCATTCATTGTTTTAGCAAGAAATATGCCATTAAATCATACAAGTTCGACAGCGAGACATTCTGAAAATTTGGGTAAAGATCCTTTTGGCTGACAACATGAGTCAGGTGTCCGCAATCAAGCTAACTATAAGTAAATCAATAAAATATGAATTTTGAGGGGAAGAAATACTTTTCAGGTTAAGCATCTAAGGGTGAATAAGAAAAAGAAGAGATTAAGATCAAAAGCAAAATTAGTGGCGCATCTCCTCTTAAGATGTATGAAAATTAGACAAATCTTCTTCTAATCCTCTATCGTTTTTATTATCAGTAAATTCCAAGGGTTTCGAAGTTTTTTACTCCTTATAGATGTCTAAAAATTAGACAATTATGAGCTTTTTAAATCCACACTTTTAGCGGCGTTGAAAGAACAAAAAAGCCGCTGAATAATTAGATGAATATTCTTTAGAGTTAATCAATATCATTACAATAGGGGGAGACACTCTTTTCCTTGGATATTTATCCAGTGCAACGTGTATCAAATGATTTTAGTGGCATGTTTTTCCTGAATATTAAGACAAACACCTGATATTGTTTTTTTGTGATAACCATCGACATTTTTTATGAGTTGTTCTGGTTTTAATGTGCATGGTAAAGTCAGGGCTGAAAGTAAAGAAGATGCTGAGCGAGTGGGAAAGTATATGATAACCACCGCCTCCCAAGGCTCAGCTTAATATGGCAGCGGAGGAAAGAGAGGAATATGTATAAAAACCGGAACTCCTTGAGCATCAATTAAGGAAGAAGTCTATTCAGTATACGCTTTATACAGGTCAATTCTATGAAAGTCTCTATTTCTTGCGGACTTCTCGTTGACTTGATATGTTTGTTCTGTGTAGTAATGAAGCAGCTCATAGGGTGAAAACTTATGAAATTTAGAGAAAATCGTCATGAACAAAAAAAAATTCCTTCTATGATGATATGATGCAAGTATTTTCTTTAGAAGCACCGAGTTTTTCGAGAACCTTGCATTGGAAGATTATCTTGTCTATCTTATCCTCTCTTCTGAACTTTCCTCAAACAAGCTCTTAAACCTTGGGTTCTCACGCAATGGATCCCACATTGGATCCAGCCGTAAGACAGGAATAGACACGATGTCCCCAGATGCGATAGACATTAGGTACTCCAATTGGTTTATGGCCTCCTCGTATTCACCAACAACAGTATAAATCATGGCTAAGCTATTGACGTAGTGTGGTGCGCACCGTAGGCGTCTTTGGATAGCGGGTAGCGGTCCACCGCTCGTTTCCCTTCTAGAATGGCTTCTTCTTTACGACCCATATAGGCATAAGCAAGACCGAGGGCAGCGTGAATTCTTGAATCTTCAGGATGCTCTTTTATGTCTTTTTCTAACGTGATGCGTGCCTCCTCGGCATGTGTCATCATTAACGACTGATTATTCATTATGTGATATACCATGGCATAAGTAAGATGCTTATAGAAATTAAAATATTCACCTTTAGCCACATCGTAGGATAAGGAGTCAAGCCGGCCTAGCACTCCCTGATAGTTCTGCTCAAGCACACCATTGAGAATCCACCAATAATCATTAAACTTATGCTGGGGTAATGTCTCTAACAAAGCTCGAGCCTCTTTCGTATTCCCCTTCGAGAGATAATAAACCCTTACCTTCCCGAATTGTGGAAAGGGTAAACTGAAATACACACCCAATGGTAAACAGAAATACATAGGTAAAGGTAAGCAGAAGTGCACTATTAAAGGTAAACAGAAATACACTATTCAGAGTGAGCAAAATTCCTTTTTTTGGGAAACTCCTGTAGGGTTTTAAAAAACCTTACAGGAGAGGAAATGAAAAAACGAAAAATGTACAAACAGATTAAAACATTTAAGCGGCAGGGGTATTCCAGCAATAAAATAGCTGAGGAGTTGGAAATAAACCGAAGGACCGCGGCCAAGTATTACAAAATGGAAGAAGCTGACTTCAGAGAGTACCGGGCAGATCATCTGTTTCGTGATAGAGCTTTCACAGAATATGGACAGGACATTCTGGAGGTTTATGAGAAGAATGATTTTCGGAAGTTAAATATGTCATCTGTATATGATTATCTGGAAGAAAGATACGGCGATCTGCCTGGGAATGAGAAAACGCTCCGCAACTTTATAAGTTATCTTATCCAGGCAGACAAGCTGAGGTTGAATAAGAATATACGGACCTATAGGAAAGTACCGGAACTTCCTTTTGGAAAACAGATGCAGCTTGATTTTGGACAATACACATGTAGAAGCGGTCTTAAGATTTTTATTTTCGCTGCTGTCCTTTCAGCCAGCCGGTATAAGTATGTCATTTTCCAGGGCTATCCGTTTAAGACAAAGGAAGTCATTGATCATCTACTTAATTGCTTTGATTATTACGGGGGGAAACCTAAAGAGCTGGTGATCGATCAAGACAGTTTAATGGTAGCAAGTGAAAATGCCGGAGACATCATCTACACGGATGATTTTAAGTTTTTTATCGAAGAGCAGGATATCCGGATGTATGTCTGCCGAAAGTCAGATCCTGAGACAAAAGGTAAGATTGAGAACGTGATAAAGTATGTAAAATATAATTTTTTTAACACCAGAGATTTTCTTAATATTGATGAAGCAAACGAAAGTGTCTTTAAATGGCTTAAAAGACGTGCTAACGGGAAAATATCTCAGACTACAAAGCAGATACCGGCCATCCTGATCGAAAACGAAAGAGAGCACCTCAGGCCGGTGCGAAACTCAATATTCAGGAAAGAATCCCTTATAGGCAGAGAGGAAAGGCTGGTAAACGAGAAAGCCTGTATATCGGTAGATGCATGCGGGTATCAGCTGCCTTTAAAATACCGGAATAAGACGGTTGAGATCTATGTCACTAAACATAAGCTGTTTATTTTCGACCTCTATACAGGAGAAGAGATTGTTGAATATGAGCGTTCTCCTATTCCAGGGAAAATACTCTGCAAAAGAGAGTACAAAAGAGAAACGGAGAAAACAGCACAGGAGTTGAAAGCGTTTGTTTCTGGTATGTTCGAGGGGGAGAACTGGAAAAAGTTTACAGCCAGGAACTTTAAGGCTTTTTCCAGATATGTGAGGGACCAATGTCTGGAGGCGAAAAGATACTTTTTTGATAACGATATTGACATTGAGATTCTGGAGCAAGCTCTGGAATACTGTTTGGAGAATGATACGCTGAGTTTCGCCAACCTGAATGATACCTATGCCTATTTTAAGCGTGAGCATGAGAGAGAAGATCTGGAAATCCTAACTCTAAGCACAGATTATCAAGGAGGTCATGAACCTTTAGATGTAAATGAAAGGAGCTTATCTGTCTACAAAGAGCTCATCAGCAGCAGAGGGACCAATGAAAGCGTATGAACATACTCTGAGCTATTTAAACACCCTGAATTTGAAAGGGGCAGCAGCGAGCCTCGATGAAATGATACATGACGCGGAGATAAGAAAAGACTCTTATATTACCCTTCTCAATTGCATATTTACCACTGAGATATCTTATCGAGTAAAACGCCGGATGGAAAGAAATATGACAGCAGCTCATTTTCCAGTGATAAAAAAAATCGATGATTTTGAGTTTGGCCGGGTCAAAGGGATAGGAAAATCAGAAGTAGTCAATCTGCTTGACTGCCGCTGGATAGACAATCAGGAAAACCTGTTATTTTTTGGCCCTCCTGGAGTGGGAAAAACTCACCTTGGGATTGCATTTGGAGTAGCTGCGGTTGAGAGAGGATATAAGGTTTGTTTTGAAAGAGTAACCAATCTTATAAAAATTTTAAAAACTGCTGAAGTGCAGAAGAAATCTGAATACAGGATAAAACGTCTCATGAAGTCAGCTCTGATTATAATCGATGAGATAGGCTACACCCCGATCGAGAAACGGGAGGCTAACCTCTTTTTCAACCTGATCAGTGAAACCTATGAAAAAACATCCATAATCGTTACATCCAATAAAAGCTTTGAATCCTGGGCGGAAATGATGGGCGACTCTGTAATGACCACTGCAATGCTGGACAGGTTGTTACATCACGCCAGAGTTTTTACCCTGGATGGTGAGTCTTATAGAATAAAAAATCAAAACAAGGAGGTATGATCATTTCCGGCTTACTGAAAATGTGTATTTCTGTTTACCGAAGCTTATGCACTTCTACTTACCGGGACTTATGCATTTTTCCTTACCTCAAGTTATGTAAAAGTCCTTGCCTTTTACAAATTGCGACCAAATATAATCCGAATTAATCGAAAGGGCTTTGTCGAACCACTCCACAGCCTTTTCGTATCTGCGTATACGCTCGTAGATGAGGCCTAAAAAATGGGCTATACCAGGATTACGCGGGTTGAGTCTGAATGATTTTTCATAACTTGCTGCGACTTGTTCCCAATTGCCCTGGCGCATATAGATTGGTCCAAGGTAAGAAGGCGCGAGGTTAGGGCGAGCTTTTTGAATAGATTCATACACTTCAATCGTCCTATCATAGTCATGGAGTACATAATAGTAATAACGTCCCAATGCCTGTTGCGATTCGGGCAAATCTGGCGCAAGATCAAGGACTTTATCCAGTGTTTTTCTTGCTTTCTCTTTTCGCTCCTCGGTCCGGTCAATTCCGGAATGATATGCTTGATCATGAATATAAACAAGACCAGTGTAAGCAAAGATAAAGTCAGGATCTAGCTCAATTGCTTTCTTCATCAAGTCAACAGCCTGATCTAGTTCTTCAGTAATTCTGCTCGCCATTCCAATTTCCCAGTGTTTCCAGGCACGAAGGTAAAGATCATAGGCTTCAAGATTGTCAGTAGGCTTGGCGTAGAGAGCCTTGCGCTCCGGTTCCAGAACCACGACGTCCAGTTGTTTGGCGACTTGCTCGGCAATCTCAGACTGAACTGAGAAGATGTCCTCAATGACCCGGTCAAAGGTATTGGACCAGAGGTTAGTATCATCTGAAGCACGTATAAGCTGAGGAGTCACTCTCACCCTTCCTTTGCCCTCAGAACTCCTATCCCAACGCACAGTTCCCTCAAGCATGTAATCAACACCTAACTCCTCACCTATCTGCCTCGTTGTCTTGGCGGAATCTTTATACTGTTTTGCACTTGTACGAGAGATTACTCCTAGTCTGTGCAAAGTTGACAGGCGACTGGTAAGCTCCTCAGTTATTCCATCAGCAAAATATCCATCTTCTACAGGCCCTAAATTCTCAAAGGGCAGTACTGCCAGCATTTTTATCTCTGAAGGAGGAAACACTGGCCCCTCTTTCCTGAAATATAGAAAAGCTATTCCAGCGACAACAGCCACCGCAAACAGCGGAACAATTATCCCCCAGTGCTTTCTAAATTTTACTGTCACTTCCTTTAAAGTGATAGGCCTTCGCGTAGGAACCTCTCTTTCTGCGGTTGGAGCCCCTCTCTCTGTCTTCTCTAATTCAGAAAGGAGCTCCTCAGCACTCTGATACCTTTTCTGTTTATCCTTCTCCATGCATTTCAATATCAGCCGGCTGAGATCTTCAGGAATCTGAGCATTGAACTGCCTGGAGTCTGGAGGTATCTCTATCTTGTGCTTCAAGGCAATGCTTAAAGAACTATCTCCTTCAAAAGGGAGCCTCCCTGTCATCATTTCATACAGGATAACTCCCAGCGAATAGATGTCAGAGCGCTGATCTGCTTCCTTCCCCTCCACTTGCTCTGGAGACATGTACTCAGGTGTCCCGATTATCACTCCCGCCTTTGTTATTCCTTTTGCCTGAAGAGAGTGGGCTATCCCAAAGTCCATAATCCGGGCATTCCCATGCTTATCTATCATAATGTTGCTTGACTTTAAATCACGATGTGTGATTCCCAACCTGTGTGCCTCAGCGAGCCCCTCACAAACATGCTTGGCGATGAATATGGATTGTCCTGGACTTAATTGCCCCATCATCTTGATCATGCTCTTTAAATCTTCACCAGGTACATATTCCATGGTGATGTAATGAGTTCCTTTTTCCTCACCAAGGTCATACATCTTGCAAACATTCCTGTGGGCGATCTTGCGTGCAAACTTCAGTTCATTACTGAATAGCTCGATCGTTTTCTTATCGGAAGCTATCTCAGGTCTTATAAGTTTGAGGGCGACTTCTTCATTGATCTTCTTGTCTTCTACCCTATAGATTTTGCCCATTCCTCCTTCACCAAGCTTCTCAATGACCCCGTATCTGCCTGCAAAAGTGGTTCCTCTGGTTAATTTTTCTTCAGGTGTGGCAAGAGTCTTTGTCGGAATAGAAGAGATGTCTTCAGATGAAGGAAGAGGCGTGGCGCACTTTTTACAGAATTCGGAATCAGAGGTGTTTTCGGTTTTGCATTTAGGACACTCTACTCCCATTGTTCCCTTGCATTGTTCGGAAAAAGAATATCAATTAATGAGGAAAGAGTCAAATTGAAGGACTAAATTAATACTGCGTATCTTATTGAACCGATAATTCGCCCAGGGTCTTTTCTCAATCCAGGGCTTTAGGGTCTTTGTCTTCCACTTGCCTCAATTACGCTTCAAACCAGCCAGCCTCTTCTTCGCATCTTCAACTTCAGCACTACCAGTGTCAGCGTCTTTCCAGAGGGAGAGGAATTTCTCATAATGATCGATGGCTTTGCCTTCCCATCCTTTCGCCTCATACAGGACTGCCAACTTGTAATGATACAGGGGATGAATCAGACGTCGATCCACACTTTCCGGATCAAAGGTAACCAGCTTTTCATATTCGGCGATGGCTTTGTCCAGATCTCCCCTTTGGGCATAAAACTGGGCCAATGTGTCTCTGAGGAAAGGAATATTGTAGCACAGATTATTTTCCGCATAAGGGGGTATGGACGGCCTTAAGATAGGGATCTGCTGCAAAACGGCAATCCCCCTTGCGAAATCCCCTGTGGCAAGCAAGGACTGTCCCAGGAGAGATTTATGGAAGAATATGGTTGTTTCTTTTTGAACCGTTGGTAGCTGAGGAATAGCAGCCTCTAAATCAGCCAGTCTCGTCCTGAATGGATCCATCTTCCTTTCTTTTAGGTCCAATGACCCAACGCTGAAGTTGTGAAAGGATTTTATAAATTGTTCGAACTGAGGTTCGGTTTCCAAAAAAACATCCAACCACCTGGAGTGATATTTTCTGCTGAGAGCAAATTCTCCTCTATCAAAGTAAATCCAACCTTTTATACAATTCACAATTGCAATTCCCCATGCGTCCCCGATGGCTTCTGCTATCTCTTTAGACTTCTGATAGGATAGGAGGGACTCAGCCCGGTTGCCCAGCCAATAGTGATAAAACCCTTTCCATAGATGTCCCAAACGTTCAAAGCTTGGTGAGGGAACCAGGGCAATGATTTTATCGATCCATTCCATGGCCGTGGAATAATCTTCCTTTAGAGCATACACATACTGGAGATTGTAGTAGGCTTGATAAAAATCACGTTTAACCTCGATGGTCTCTTTGTACTTCGTGATGGCCTCGTCAAATCGTCCCATGAGGAAATAAATCTCTGCTATAGAATTGCGAGGATTGGCTTCCTCAGGATAGGCTGCAGCATATTTTTGAAAGTATTCGAGCGCTCTCTCATAATTCTCAATCCACAAGTAGGCATACCCGATCTGATTTAGGGCATATCCGTAGTTGGGATCGAGTCCCAAGGCTTTGTTGAATTCCTGTATGGCTTTGTCGGTATCCCTTATTAAATGATAAACGCCCAGCATGTAGTGCACCAGTTTTTCTTTGGGATATTTCTCAGCCATCTCTCTCAGGATCTCAAAGTGTAACTCAAAGTTTGTTTCCACATATCGGGCATAAGCAGCTTGTATGTAGAGCCTCTCTTTTTCGGTGACCTGACCTGAATACGAATTGGCTGTTTTGAGGGCCTCGTCTCTAGACTTATAATCAATCAACCAGTGGTACGTTTCGCCAAGATAGCGATGAGCCACGGCGAAGTTCGGATCAAGCCCCACGGCTATTTCAAATAATCTACGAGCTTCATTATAGTAATGCTTTTCGAGAGCCTCTCTTCCCTTTAGAAATGTTTTGTAAGCTACTATAGACGGGGTTGTAACTTCGACGATCTGCAATGGTGTCGCATCTATTTGTTGTTGGGCCAAACCCATCCCTCGGGAAATCTCCTTGCTCAACTCATCGATCTGCTTTTTTAGGATGCTTTCCACCCCAATCCCTCTCGAGCTCGAACTTATCAAATATTTCTTGGTTCTCACATCCACCACCTTCACATCTGTAGCGAATGTGTCACCTGCTTTGATGAAACTGCCCAGGGCGATCGCATCTATACTTTCCTGTTGACATATTACAAAGCCCAAATCCCTGTCTATGATCTCTTTATCCTCCCTGTCCATCTCCTTGATAAGATCAAACAATCGCTCCCATGTGACAACATAGAAGTTTCCTGTCTGTTCCAGGTTTGTGATCAGAAGATTGGGGATAGCATTTTGTAAGTAATCATAAGAGGCGTCACCTGTCTGGTTTTCAAAACTGACCACGGCGAGAGATTTCTTGATCCTAGGAGCAAATATTGCTTCTTTTTTGAGCACTAATCGCCAGATAGCTATCGCAACGAGTGCCAGTGCTAGAATCGTTATTGCGGGGATAATAAATTTCTTGAGTCTCGCTGGTGATATTCTGATTGAGGGCAGTCCTTTTCGAACGCCCTTCCTTTTTGGAAGCTGCTGCAGCTTCTTTTCGAGGCCATCCAATTCAGCTATGATCTGATCAGCTGATTGGCACCTTTTCTGCTTGTCCTTCTCCAAACATCTCAAGATTAATCGGCTAAGATCCTCGGGAATCATGGCGTTAAATTTCCGGGGATTGGGAGGAGGCTCTGTCTTATGTTTAATGGCAAGGCCTAGCGAAGTCGTATCATCAAAAGGCAGCCGGCCTGTCAACATCTCAAACAGGATCACGCCTAAAGAATAGATATCCGAACGATGGTCCGCTTCTTTAGCTTCTGCTTGTTCAGGAGACATATATTCTGGCGTTCCTATTATCACTCCTTTACCTGTCATGCCTTTCGCTTCAAGCAATCGGGCAATCCCAAAATCCATAATCCGTACATTTCCTTTTTTGTCTATCATGATGTTGCTTGACTTCAAATCACGATGCACTACGCCTAATCTGTGAGCCTCAGCTAATCCCTCGCATATCTGTTTTGCTATGGATATGGATTTCCCTATAGGGAGTTGGCCGAAACGTCTGATCGAACCTCTTAAATCTTCACCAGGAACGTACTCCATGGTGATGTAGTGTGTCCCCTCCTCCTCACCAAGGTCATACATCTTGCAAACATTCCTGTGGGCGATCTTGCGTGCAAACTTCAGTTCATTACTGAATCGCTCGATCGTTTTCTTATCGGAAGCTATCTCAGGTCTTATAAGTTTGAGGGCGACTTCTTCATTGATCTTCTTGTCTTCTACCCTATAGATTTTGCCCATTCCTCCTTCACCAAGCTCCTCAATGACCTCGTATCTGCCTGCAAAAGTGGTTCCTCTGGTTAATTTTTCTTCAGGTGTGGCAAGAGTCTTTGTCGGAATAGAAGAGATGTCTTCAGACGAAGGAAGAGGGGTCGCACACTTGCCACAATAAATTGTCTCAGGAGGATTTTTAAAATTACACTTGGGGCACTCTATTTCCAATGTTCTTCCTCTTTTTTTATGTGTTTATAGAATAATGAATGAATAGGGAAGTGTCAAATAGAATAGATCGTAGAACTTATTTTATGATGATGTGACATGATGACCTAGAGGGGCAAATTGTAGCAATATTGTGAATCTATCAACCACAGGAATACCAGGATTAGCATTTTTCAGGAGATCGAGGAATTATGAGTAATGTTCCATGGCTTTTCCCTCCAGCTTTATTCTTGGTAAATTTTCACTTCTTCTGACTTCGCTATGTTTTTCAAGAACTTGGCATAGGAGCATTATATTGCCTATCCTTACTCGCCCTTTGAATTCGCTTTCAGCAAACGCTGAAACCTTTGGTGCTCACGCAATGCATCCCACATCGAGTCGATTCGCAAGAGAGGAACAGAAACAACTTGCCAAAGATATTCACAAGATGGGATGGTTAGGAAGTACTCCAACTGCTTTATAGACAAGTCATGATCCGTTATTACGGACTCTACGCCAATGCGCACAGAGGGAAAATGTGGAAGGCAGGAGTTGATCCCTCTTTGTCGCCCATTATTGCAGATGAGACCTCATTTGTTCCTTCCAGAGGCTGGGTTGAGATGATAAAAAGGGTCTAAGAGTCATAGACGAACTGCACCCGATACAGCAGGTGCGGCAAGAGCCTTCCAAATCACTCATCCCTTTCATCCATTTTCCAGTCAACGCTTTGAGCTTGTATCGAATCGTTGGAGTTGGGGTCAGGAATGGGTTTTCTTTCATGATGATGAAGGCCGGCTGAGGTCAGTACCAGTTGACTGGACAAGCCTCTGCTCACCTGATCCATTTGTAATCTTACTGGGAGTTATATTACGACAAAGGATGCGGGCATGGATAGAGGTCACTTTGGAATATGCTCAGTTAGAGCAAGACCCTGGCAATGCTCTCTCCCAAAAGAGCCCCCAGGATTCTCTCCTCCGTGCAAGCAGAGCTGACCATAATGCTGGCCAGTATTGTGCTTAAACACAGTCAGAAGGAGGTTGCATAATCATGGAGATAAAGTCAAAGATAAACGCCAAATATCTTAACCGAACAGCCTACTTGTGTGTACGGCAGAACACGGTCCGGCAAGTATTCGAGAATACCGAAAGCACACAGCGGCAGTATGGGCTTCGACAGTGCGCTATCGCCCTGGGTTGGCCACAGGAACACATTGAAGTAATCGATACTGACCTTGGTCAATCCGGTAGTTCGGCAGTAAACCGTCAAGGGTTTCAAAAGCTGGTGACGGAGGTTGGCCTGGGACGAGCGGGCATTGTTATGGGGCTGGAGGTTTCCCGACTGGCACCGGCTCATTGAGATCTGTGCTCTGAGCAATACGCTTATTCTTGATGAGGATGGTATATACGATTCCACAGACTTCAACGATAGGCTTTTACTCGGTTTGAAGGGTACCATGTCAGAGGCAGTCTATGACATCAAAGCACGCCAGTCTGTACATTTGACAGAGATCGCCAGATCTCTGGAGGAGAAGATTGCATTGTGAAAGACACAGTACCGATTGTCTCATCAGTTAGGACGGTGGGGACTTTGGGCAAAGATAACGGATTCGGTATGCCGGATGGCTTCCTCCAGGGTGAGGGAGGATACTCTTCTGGTTTTGGATATATCTGACATCGCGAAAAAGTATGCCCGGAAGATGGAATATTTAGCCATGGTACGTGATTCGAGCGAAGGGACATTAGCCAATGGGTATTGGTCATGTTCTGTGATAGGCGCTGAGGTGGGAGAGAAGGTGTTAACACCTCTTTACATCCGTCTTTATTCCCAGGCAGGACCGGATTTTAAAAGCGAAAACGTAGAGGTCCGTAAAGCGATCTCTTTTGTCTCCGAGCATACAGAGAAGCGGGGCATATGGGTGTTGGATAGAGGTGGAGACCGGAGGAAGATCATTCATCATTTAATAGAGGAAAAGCTGCGTTTTATTATTCGGTTCAAGAGAGATCGCCATCTGGTTTATCGAAGCAATAAGAGGTCGACTTTGGAACAGGCTTTAAGCTGTCCTATGCTCTATTCGGAAAGAGTCATCAAAGAGGAAAGAGGCAAAGAGAAAATCTATCATCTACAATTTGGATATCGGCCTGTAAGGCTCCCAGAGAGAAAAGAGCAGCTCTCGATGGTTGTGGTTCGAGGATTCGGTCAGGATCCGATGATGTTGTTGACGGATGTGCGGATAAAGAAAAGCCAGAAATCATTGTGGCAAATCATCGAATCTTATATCACTCGATGGCGCATTGAAGAGACGATCCGGTTCATGAAACAGAGCTATCAGGTAGAGGACATCCGTCTGCTTACTTACAGGAGGCTGCAAAACATGATGGCTCTGGTGCTGGCTGTAGCTTATTTTGCTATGGTTTACTTGGGAATTAGAACAAAACTGAAGCTTTTAGCCGGGCATGCTTTAAAAGCAGCCCAACGAGTGTTCGGAGTAGCGGATTTTCGCTTCTATGCCATTGCCGATGGTATTCGTGAGTTCCTTTTTAGCCAAAGAAAGGGCTCTCAGAGCCTTAAATCTATGCTTAAAACTCAAAGCTTGCAACCAAGTCTCTTCGATACGTAAATTTTTGGGGGAACTCCAGAGTTTTATTGATTATGTACTCGTTCAGATACATTAGTGACACATTGGAGGTACGATGCGTGGAATTCAAGCAAAGTTACAAAGGCTAGTATTACTTTAATCCTTCAATTTACTTTATATCTATTTTTAAATATGAAATAGGCGGGGATTCCTGCCAACACAGTAAAGATTGCTATCGAAG
>Ga0210003_1001994_pt1 | contig 17502 bp, 8 predicted proteins | sample LantaG_FD_182804 | JGI IMG/M metagenome (GOLD analysis project Ga0210003, IMG submission 182804) | Deep subsurface microbial communities from Baltic Sea to uncover new lineages of life (NeLLi) - Landsort_02402 metaG (SPAdes) (version 2) | ecosystem: Environmental > Aquatic > Marine > Oceanic >...
GTACAGCGGCATGTACGAATCCTGCGCCCTGGCGGCCAGGCAGCAGTGGGGCAGCAGCGGTATTTATATTCCCGAAACGGTCGCGTTTGACGGCCTGGAAAAACTGCCGGAGCCAATCGCCGAAGAAATGCGGGATCTCTACCTCTCGAAAAAGCCCTGGGCCGACAGGTCCGAAGAGTTTTGCGATTTCGCGTTTACCAGGCAGCCTCATTCCAGCCGCTGGAACTGGAAAGCAAACGGGAAATGGCAGCATGGCCAGTGGCATTATACCGACAAAGGTGCCGGCCCGTATGCCCAGGTGAATCACATCTTCAGCCGAGGCGCAAGGATTGCCTATAAATATTGGCTCAGATACGAATACACTAAAGACGTGAAATGGCTCGGCAACCGTGCCTACCCGATTATAAAGGGAGTCGCCGAGTTCTATCGCAATTATCCGAACGTCAGGAAAGGCCCCGATGGCAAGTATCATATACACAATGTCAACAGTAACGAGCCGGTCTGGGGCGGGCAGGATACGGATGAAGAAATATCGGCGATGCGAGGAATCCTGCCGGTTGTTATTAAGGCTTCGGAGATATTGGATGTCGATTCTGAGATGCGGCCGGTATGGCGGGAGTTTTTGGATAATCTGGCGCCCCTGCCCCGAAGTGAGGATGGAGGAACCGTTTGGATAAAAGCACTTGAACCCGTAATGAAAGGAAGGGGAGATTCCCTGCCGGACCGCAACACGATGCCGATGTGGTATTTTGATTTGTGTAATCTCGAAAATGAAGATCCGAAAGTTTTGGAGATAGCGAACGCTACATTCGAATCCTTCTTCCGTAGCGGGGTAGATGCCGAGACGCGAATAGGGGTCTTATCAAAACTGGCTGTCGCCGCTGCTGTTTTAGGGCGCTGCGATGATGTTAAGTTCCTGATTCCGAATCAAATTCATACCGAAGAAACACCGGTACTGGCAAATCGCATGACGCTTAGAGAAGGCGCCCAGACGACGGGCCTTCAGCGTATCGGCAGGGCGGCGGATGCACTGCATTTGGCGCTGTGTCAAAGTGTGCCCGCCGGTCCGGGCGGCGAGCCTGTTATTCGTGTTTTTCCCGCCTGGCCCATACAGTGGGATGCATCGTATACCCTGCTGGCACGCGGGGCGTTTCTGGTTGGCTCCTCAATGAAAAACGGCAAGATTGAATTTGTTCAAATCCAATCCCTGGCCGGCGGCGAATGCCGCCTGCGCAATCCGTGGCCGGAAAAGGAAGTGACACTCTATAGAAACGGCGAGAAAGCCGAGAACATCTCCGGCCCGTTGCTGAAGTTCCACACTGTCAAAGGTAAGACCGTTATCATCATTCTCAAAGGGACCATGCCGTCTCGGAAGGAGATATTGTGAGAAACGTAAGCCGTAAAATCGTATTTGGTTTACTGGCATATTGTGCTTTTATTTCTGCCGCTCCGGCGGGAAATCCGACAGAACCGGCTCAACCGGATCCGGATCGTGTCGTAGTGCTGACCTTTGACGACGCATCCGCCAGCCATGCTACATTTGTTGGCCTGTTATTGAAGAAATACGGTTTCGGCGGAACTTTCTTTATCTGCGAGTTTCCGCCGGACTTCGCGACCGACAAGACCAAATACATGACATGGGAGCAGATTCGATCGCTGCACGAGATGGGATTCGAGATCGCCAACCACACTCGGACTCACAAGCACGTCAATAGGATGAATAAACAGCAGATGATCGAGGAACTGGAATATATCGAGAACCGCTGCAGTCAATTCGGCATCTCCCGGCCGACCACTTTCGCATATCCCGGATATGACACTCATCCGACGGCGTTTGGCACGCTGAAGGAAAAGGGCTATCGTTTTGCCCGCGTCGGGGGCGACCGGCCGTATCGCCCGCAGGAGGATGATTCGCTGCTGATTCCGAGTTTCAGCACGGACGGAACGGACCGAGAGCGGGTTTTGAACGCAATCAGACAGGCTCGAAGCGGGCGGATTGTCGTGCTGACAATTCATGGCGTTCCCGACACCGCCCATCCGCATGTGAATACTCCGCCGGAGCTGTTTGAAGAATACATGCTGTTTATGCATGACAATAACTATACTGTTATTGCCCTGCGCGATCTGCCCAAATATATCGAAGCTGAGGTGCCGCCGGGCCGTAAGATAGACCGTCGCGCACTTGTCGGCCGGCATAATGTTACGCTGGACAGGCCCGACCCGCTGACCCCTCTTAGTGTGGGTAACGGTCAATTTGCTTTCACCGCCGACATCACCGGCCTGCAAACATTTTCCAAGTTTCATCAACAGGGCATGCCGCTGTTTACTCAATCCCAGTGGGGCTGGCATACGTCGCCCAATCCGAAAGGCTACCGGATGGCGGATGCCCTGGAGGATTATGATGTCGCGGGGCGTAAGGTGCCGTATGCATCGGATGGAAATTTCCCCAGCGGATATTCGCCCGCCGCCTCCTGGCTGCGCGCCAATCCGCATCGTCTGCACCTTGGTCAAATCGGCTTTCATCTGACCAAATCCGATGGCTCTCCCGCAGGTATCGAGGACTTGACTGATACCTCACAGACGCTGGACTTATGGAGCGGATTACTGAGCAGCCGGTTCGAAATCGACGGCCGGCCCGTCAAGGTCATGACCGTTTGTCATCCGGAGCGTGACTTATTGGCGGTTCGCATCGAATCGGAGCTTCTGCCGGAAGGCCGGCTGCTGGTCTCGCTGGCATTTCCTTACGGCAAAGAAGATTGGAGAGACGCGGCGGGCTGGGATAATCCGGACCGCCATACGACCCGGCCGCAAATTACCGGTGGCTTGGCCGAGTTGACCCGGATACTCGATTCTGACCGTTACTACGTTCGTATTGCCTGTTCGGCCGGAGGCGGGATTCGAGCCAAATCACAGCACGAATATGAGATTGCTCAGCAGGACGGTCAATCGCTGGAAGTTGTGTTTTGCTTTTCGCCGACAAAGGTCACCGGACCGCTGCCCGATTTTAAGGCGGTGCGTAAAGCGGCGGCAAATCACTGGCAGCAGTTCTGGGCAAGCGGGGCGGCGATTGATTTTTCCGAATGCACCGATCCGCGTGCTGCGGAACTGGAACGCAGGGTTGTGCTCTCGCAATACCTTATGGCGATTAATTGTACTGGCTCGACACCGCCCCAGGAGACGGGGCTGGTTCATAACAGCTGGTTCGGCAAATTCCACCTGGAGATGCACTGGTGGCACGTGGTTCATTTCGCCCTGTGGGACAGGCCGGAACTGCTGGAGCGAAGCCTGCCCTGGTACGAGTCGATTCTCCCGACGGCCAGAGCCACCGCCGAGCTTCAGGGCTATAAGGGTGCTCGCTGGCCGAAGATGACATCGCCCGACGGCCGGGATAGTCCCAGCACGGTCGGCGTGTTTTTGATCTGGCAGCAGCCGCACCCGATTTATTACGCCGAGCTTTGCTACAGGGCTCATCAGGACCGGGCGACCCTGGAAAAATACAAGCGGATTGTATTTGAAACCGCCGAGTTCATGGCTTCGTATCCAGTGTGGGACCAGGCATCTCAGCGTTATGTGCTGGGACCGGCGATGATCCCGGCACAGGAAAGCTACGGGCGCGAGAGGGCCTGCAACCTCAATCCGACCTTCGAGCTGGCTTACTGGTACTGGGGACTCCAAACGGCACAGAAATGGCGGCAGCGGCTTGGACTTCAGCGTGACCCGAACTTCGATCGTGTGATAAAACAGCTTTCCCGGCCGACCGTGCGCGATGGCGTCTATACAGGAATCGAGACACCACCCTATACAATCTACAAAGACCATCCATCCATGGTGGCCGCACTCGGATTCGTGCCTCCGACCCCGCTGATAGATCCGGACACAATGAAACGGACGCTGGATCACGTGATTCAGAAATGGGACTGGCCGAGCACGTGGGGCTGGGATTATCCGATGCTCGCGATGACGGCGGCGCGCCTGGGCGAGCCGGAAAAAGCGATCGATGCCCTGTTTATCGAGTCGCAGAAGAACCGGTACTTAGCCAGCGGGCACAACTACCAGTCGGCCCGGCTACCGTTATATCTGCCCGGAAACGGCGGGCTGCTCTCAGCGGTTGCTATGATGGCGGCAGGATGGGACGGCTGCCCCGAGAATCCGACGCCAGGTTTTCCTAACAATGGAAAATGGAACCTACGATGGGAAGGACTAAAACGCATGCCCTGAAAGATACATTAAGTACAATTAGGATCGAAGGAGCTAAAGGAAATGAAGAATACAAAAAATATATCAAGGAGCATGATTGCTCTGCTGTTCTTGTTATTCGGTTGCGTCACGACATTATGTGCGGTCGAGACGCTGCTGCGCATGGCGATTATTGGTGACTCGACGGTCTGTGAATATCCCCCCGAACGGGACTGCCGGGGCTGGGGACATTATATCCAGGACTATTTCAAGGATACTCTGCGTGTGATCAATCTTGCAAGGAGCGGGCGCAGCACCAAGACATTCATCAACGAGGGGCTCTGGGCCAAAACGTTAGAGGAAAAGCCCGACGTTCTGCTGATTCAGTTCGGCCATAATGATTCGCACAACTCCGACAGGCCGGAAGCTACCGATGCCGCGACGGATTTCCGGGAATATCTGAGGCGGTATATTGACGAGTCACGGGCGATCGGCGCAACGCCCATTCTCGTAACGCCTGTGCAGCGGAGAACGTACGGCTCGAACGGTAAGCTGAATAACAGTCTGATTATCTATGCGGATGCGATGAAAGCGGTAGCGACCGAGAAGAAAGTGGACGTTATCGATCTTAATGCTTCGAGCGGGAAGTTGTACGAACAATTAGGTCCCGCCGCCAACGATATTGTGGCGAGTACACCCGATGACCGCACACACTTCAATGAAAAAGGCGCTCGGATGATGGCGCATCTGGTCATGCAGGAGTTGACGCAGGTCGAACCGCGCATGGCGAAGCAACTGGTGCCGCAAGGGCCGGCAGCGCTTGGCAGGATCGCTGACAAGCCGCTCTTTCGCGATCCCGTGTATGATGGCGCGGCCGATCCTGTGCTCTGCTGGAACCGCGCCGAAAAGAAATGGTTCATGTTCTATACCAACCGCAGAGCTAACGCGCCGAACACAAAAGGAGTCTCCTGGGTCCATGGCACGAAAATCGGCATAGCCGAGTCCTCGGACGGCGGAGCAACCTGGAAGTATCGAGGCAACGCTAACATCGACTACGGCCAGGGCGAGTACAGCTATTGGGCGCCGGAGGTGATCGAACACGACGGCACTTATCACATGTATCTGACTTTTGTGCCGGGGATGCACACCGACTGGTCCGGTACGCGTGACATCATCCATCTGACGAGTAAGGATCTGCTGAACTGGAAATTCGAATCCGTGCCGAAGCTCTCTTCCAACAGGGTCATCGACGCCTGTGTAATGCGGCTGCCGGACGGCACGTGGCGCATGTGGTACAACAATGAGGTCGATGGAAAATCAATCTACTATGCCGACAGCCCCGACCTGTACAAGTGGGACGATAAAGGCAAGGCGATGGGTGAGCGCCCGGGCGAGGGGCCCAAAGTATTTTCATGGAATGGTGACTACTGGATGGTTGTTGACGTTTGGAAGGGCCTCGGAATCTATAAATCGCAGGATTGCCTGAAGTGGGCAAGACAGGAAAAGAATCTGCTGGAAGAGACCGGGCAGGGCCCCGACGACCAGGTCAAGGGCGGCCATCCGGATGTAGTTGTCAGCGGCGGACGTGCCTACCTGTTCTATTTCACGCATCCCGGCAGGCGGAGTTCGAATGAGAAAGGCAATGCGTCTGACATGAGACGCAGCTCGATCCAGGTCGTCGAGTTGGAATCTAAGGACGCCTGGCTTAGCTGCCGGCGCGACGAGCCGACTTATATAAACCTGCAACCGGTCACCGATACTGCTAAATGATCGCGAGACTAAAAGCAATTTTTGCCGCTGTCTTTTACGCCGTGATGTTGACGGCTCTTGCGGTTGGTGCATCCTGCCGTGATACGACGGCGATTGAAGCCCGGCCAATCCCGGAAGTTCTCGATCTTGAGGGAAATTTAAGGGTGCATGACCCGGCTGTCATTAGGCAGGCTGATACATTCTACCTGTTCTCGACCGGTGGGCGTCGGCGAGGACCGGGTATTATACCCATTCGATGCTCTAAGGACCTGTTCAACTGGATTCTTTGCGGCAGCGTATTCGATAAGCTTCCCGAATGGGCGTTAAAAGAAATTCCCGGCGCCAGAGGTGCCTGGGCTCCGGATATTTCCTTCTTCAACGGCAAATACCACCTCTACTACTCCGTTTCCCGGTTCGGCAAAAACGATTCCGCCATCGGACTGGCCACAAATAAAACACTCGATCCGAACGATCCTGATTACAAATGGGTCGATGAGGGTCTCGTTGTCCGGTCGTATGAAGGCAGGGATAATTTCAACGCCATCGACGCCAATCTTGTCATAAAAGACAAACACAATATCTGGCTATGCTGGGGAAGCTTCTGGAGCGGCATAAAGATGAGGCGCGTAGATCCCGGGACGGGAAAGCTTTCGGCTTACGACACCACGCTGTACTCTCTGGCAAGCCGTCCCCGAACGGATTCTGATCCGGCGCAATCTACGCCGGACGCAATCGAGGCCCCGTTCATAATTCGCCGCGACGGTTATTGGTACTTGTTCGTATCCTTCGATTTATGCTGCCGGGGGGCGGACAGTACGTACAAAGTCATGGTCGGTCGTTCCAGCCGGATTACCGGCCCGTACGTGGACAGAAGCGGCAAGCCCATGACCGAGGGCGGCGGGACGCTGGTTATCGAAGCGGCGGGTTCGAACTGGCGAGGCCCGGGCCACCCGGCCGTGCTGCAGGAGTCCGGCGGAGATTTCCTGCTGTTTCACACTTATAACGGGCAGACTGGCAGGTCCGAACTAAAGATATCAACGATGGAATGGGAAGATGGATGGCCGCGAGTCGGAAAATTGCCCTGAATCGCCGGAAGGCAGGTAGTAATACAAAGCTAATTGAAATATCGAATTTATTGCCGGTTGTAGCGGCGGCTTGTTGAATTTGCTCTTCATGTAGGCTATAACATGTCCGGACTCGGTCTGATGTGAGCTAATATTCATATTCGATAGAGGAGGACACTTTATCAATATGTTGATCAGAAATGGAATTGATATTACATTCGGGAGGCAACAGATCGTGAAAAGAGTTGCTGTACTTTGTATGCTGTTGATTTGTATTCTTGCCCGCAGTGTCTTTGCACAGAATCAACAGCGGCCGCGGCGAAGCTCGACTCGCCCGCCGGAGTCTAACGACCGGGAACTCAGGGAACTTACTGACGAGGAGATTCCGCCGAACCTGAACTTTTACGCAATGGATCCGTTGTATAATCCGGATGCGGTATTGGGTTGGGCCGAAGAGCGGATCGAAGAGAAACTTAACCGCGGAATGATGGCCTTGTCGATGGAAGGAGGAAAGGTTTATCTGGGCTGGCGGCTGCTGAAGACGGATCCCGCAAGCATTGCCTTTAATGTTTATCGTTCTATCGCAGGCGGCGATTCGGTTAAGCTCAATGCCGAACCGATTAAGGCAACGACGGACTTCGTTGATACCAATCCGCCGCCGGACCGGCTGAGCGCATGGTTTGTTAAACCGGTGCTGGATGGCATGGAGCAGGCGGCATCCGAGCGGGCGGAGCTTCCGGCGAATCCGCCGGCGCAGCAGTACAAATCTATCAAGCTGAAAGAAGATGTTCGAGGAGTTTCCATTGTCGGCATTGGCGATTTGAACGGCGACGGTGTTTATGATTTTGTCGTCAAGCACCCTCGAGGCGGCAAGGATCCCGGTAGAGTCGGCCCGAATCGCGGCACATACAAGTATGACGGCTACGACGGCAAGACAGGTGAATTCATGTGGCGAATCGATCTGGGCTGGAATGTCGATATGGGCATCTGGTGGACGCCGATGGTCGTGCGTGATCTGGATGGCGATAATAAGGCCGAGGTATGTGTCAGGACCGCGCCTTATGCCGCTACTTCCGAGGATATGTTTCCGAGTGGTAAAACCGGTTTTATTCTGGAGGGCCCCGAATATCTCGCTGTGTATGACGGCCAGACCGGCAAAGAAATCGACAGGGTCGATTGGATCGAACGCGGCAAGGTTCAGGATTGGGGCGACAACACGGGCAACCGGGCGAGCCGTCATATGATGGGCGTGGCCTGCCTGGACGGCAAAACCCCCGCCGTGCTGGCGGTCCGCGGCATCTACGGCATGATGAAAGTGGACGCCTGGGTGTTGAAGAACAAGAAGCTCGAAAAACTCTGGCGATGGACCAACGAGAGGGCTCCATTTATGTATCAGGGGCAGGGCCAGCACAGTATCAAAACCGCCGACATCGACGGCGACGGCTGCGACGAGATTCTTGTCGGCTCCAACGCAATCGACAACGACGGCCGGACTATGTGGGGCACCGGCTACGGGCACGGCGACAGGTTCTACCTTGGTGACATCGATCCGGACCGTCCCGGCCTTGAGGTCTGGTATATCTTCGAGGAGCCGCATCCTCATAATGGTGCCGGCCTGTGGGACGCCCGTACCGGTAACCTGATATTCGGTATTCCGGAATCGAACCGGGACAACGAGCTCGGTGGGGCCATGGCCGGTGATATCGATCCGAACTATCCCGGCATGGAATGTGCAGGCGGAAGGCATTTCTATACCGCCGCCGGCCGGAAACTGGATGGCCCGGTCCCGCCCCAGAATTTCCTTGCCTGGTGGGATGCCGATCTTCTGCGGGAGATTTGCAGCCGAAGAGGAATTTACAAGTGGAAGGGCGGCGTATTGAGTGACATTCCGGGCAGCGTGCAGCAAATAGCAGACATTCTCGGCGACTGGCGCGAGGAAATTGTTACATATACTGGCGGCGAGCTGCGTATCTACAGCACAGTTATCCCCGCCGCCGACCGCCGCGTCTGCCTGATGCAGGACCCGCTCTATCGCAACGACGTGACTCACAGGTCGATGGGCTACCCTCATTATCCGATGACGAGTTATTATCTTGGTATTGACACAAATGGTTCGGCCGACGCCGGGCCTGTTATTAAGAAGGGTATGAAAACTTATGCAAAATAATAGAAGACGGAAATCAACTCAGGGTGAACTAATGAAAACAATTTTTAGCTATCAGGCTTTGGTAATCGGCATTCTGCTTTTTTCATCGAATTTTGCGCGGGCTGAAAACTGGCCCGACTGGCGTGGCCCGCGCAGTGACGGCACCTGTATCGAGCAGGGCGTTCCCACCAATTGGGATACTGCCGGCGCGCTTTGGAAAACCGAACTTCCGGGCAAGGGGCATGCGTCCGCGATAGTCTGGGGCGATCGCGTGTTTACGGTTACCGGCATTACTGAAACGAAGCAGCGCATCCTCCTGTGTCTCGACCGCACCAGCGGAAAGATTCTTTGGCAGCAGACCGTTGTGCAGGGGCCTTTACAAAAAATTAATAAGGAAAACAGCTATGCTTCCGGCACGCCGGCCACCGACGGGCAACGAGTCTATGTCACCTTCCGGGTCGGCGACGATATCGTTGTGGCCGCGCATGACCTGGCCAGCGGCAAGCAGCTCTGGCTTATTCGGCCGGGAACACACGCCGGCGAGTGGGGATTCAGCAACTCGCCTGTGCTGTACAAAGACAAGGTTATCATCGACGGCGACGGCAAAGGCGATTCCTTCCTGATTGCCCTTAACCGCGCTGACGGCAGGACGCTCTGGCGCAAAAATCGCACTAACAAGGGGATCAGCTATAGCGCCCCGTTTATCCGTGAGATGGCCGGGCGTACTCAGTTGATTCAGTGCGGCGACCGTTGCGTAGCAAGTTTCGACCCTGACACCGGTGAGCAGATATGGAAGGTTGACGGTCCCTCGCAGGAGTTCGTCGCCACGCCGGTCTACAGCGAAAAGGCCGGACTGATTTTCATCAGCAGCAGTTGGCCCAAGTGCTGCTTGCTTGCGATACGACCCGATGGCAAAGGTGATGTTACGGAGACACATGTCGCCTGGTCCGACACAAAAGGAGCCCCATACGTCCCTTCTATGATTGTTGCGGGGGATTTCCTGTTCAGTATCAACAGGGGCGGAACGGTTTTCTGCTACGAGGCCGCTACCGGTGAGGTGCTCTGGAAACAGAAGCTGGGCCGGCATCATTCTTCCCCGGTTCTGGTGGGTGGGCGGCTCTTCTTCATTAACGACGACGGCCAGGTGAACGTGATCAAACCCGGCAGGAAATTCGAGTGCATCGCGACGTATGAACTGGGTGAGTCGTGCTATGCCTCACCGGCAATCAGCGACGGCCAGGTCTTTATACGCGGCTTCAAGCACCTGTTCTGCTTCGGCAGCCGTTAAGTGAACACGAATCCCCAAAAAGGAAAAAACGATGACTAAGTCACTTTATAAAACAATGACAGCTTTGGCCATTACGGCGATGCTTTTTTTTACAGGACCTGTGCAGGCGCAGCGGCAGATGGAAAAACTTGGACGCGGCATGGTGGCGATAAATCAGGGCGATGGAAAGGTGTATGTAGGATGGCGCATGCTGGGAACCGACCCTGATGATATCGCTTTTAATCTCTATCGAACCACCGGCAATGGTCAGGCGGTAAAGCTTAACGATCAGCCCATAACGCAAAGCACGAATTATATCGATACCGGCGTAGATTTGAGCCGGTCCAATTCTTATTTCGTCAGACCCGTGCAGGATGGCGAGCAGCAGCAGGCATGCGCTGCTTTTACGCTGCAAGCAAATGCCCCGGCACAACCTTACATTTCAATCCCGCTCCGGACTCCCGAGGGCTGTACTCCGAACGATGCCTCGGTTGGCGATCTGGACGGTGACGGAGAGTATGAGATCGTATTGCACCAGTCGCCGAGAGGCCGCGATAATTCGCAAAGCGGGACAACGGGTGAGCCCATATTCGAAGCTTACAGGCTGGACGGCACGTTTATGTGGAGGATTAATTTAGGAAAGAACATCCGTGAAGGGGCTCACTATACTCAATTTATGGTTTACGATCTCGATGGTGACGGCAGGGCCGAGTTTGCCTGCAAAACGGCGGATGGGACGATCGACGGGCAGGGTAAAGTCATCGGCGATGCTGACGCGGATTACCGCAATTCGAGGGGTTACATTCTGGAAGGGCCGGAATTTCTAACAATATTCGACGGCCGTACCGGTGCCGCACTTGTCACGACAGATTATATCCCTCCCCGCCATTCGGAGACACTCAATCCGACGCCCCAGCAGATCAAGGACATATGGGGCGACGATTACGGCAACAGGGTAGACCGATTTCTGGCGTGCATCGCATATCTTGACGGCGAAAGACCGAGCCTCGTTATGTGCCGCGGTTACTATACGAGAGCCGTGCTGACGGCGTGGAATTTCAGGGACGGCCAACTGACGCAAGTATGGACCTTTGACAGCGAAGACGGCACACCCGCCAACAGGGACTACAGAGGGCAGGGCAATCACAATCTAAGCGTCGGTGACGTTGACGGCGACGGAAAAGATGAAATCGTCTACGGGGCGTGTGCGATCGATCATGACGGGACGGGACTTTATACGACGGGTTTGGGGCATGGAGACGCTATGCATCTGTCCGATATCGATCCGGACAGGCCGGGCCTGGAAGTGTGGGCCATTCACGAAAGGCCCAGCCACCCATACGGTGCCAACCTTCGTGACGCCGCGACGGGAAAGGTTATATGGGGGCAGCAATTGAAGGACCCGGGAAGAGGCGTATCTCTGGATATCGATCCGCGACATCGGGGCTATGAGTGCTGGGCAAACAGTTCGGATGGCCTGTATAACTGCAAAGGCGAGAAAATTTCCGATGCCAAACCCCGGTCGTGTAATATGGGGATATGGTGGGACGGCGATGTGGTTCGCGAAATCCTTGACGGTGCCAGAGTTGATAAGTGGGATTATATCAACGGTACGACAGAAAGATTGCTTTCAGGTGAAGATTACGATTGCGTCAGAAATAATGGATCAAAATCCAATCCATGCCTCCATGCCGATATTTTGGGCGACTGGAGAGAGGAAGTAATCTTGCGAACGAGCGACAACAAGGAGCTGCGGATTTTTACGACGACAATACCCGCCGACCGGCGGTTCTATACCTTAATGCATGACCCTGTATACAGGCTGAGTGTGGCCTGGCAGAATGTTGCGTATAACCAGCCGACTCAACCCGGATTTTATTTCGGCGAAGATATGGCGCCGCCGCCCCATCCTGACATAGTATTGGTCGGCGTTGGTGATTAGACTTTCGATAGAAAGGAGCGGTTTTTATGATTGAACGCAAGCTGGTACTGCGTGTTGCCGTTATTTTGACGGGCTTGCTAACGGCTCAGCTTTATGCTGAAACTTTTGATGTAAAGAAATATGGTGCCGCCGGCGATGGAGAGACGCTGGATACGGCGGCAATCAACAAAACAATAGAAGCGGCGGCCTCTTCCGGAGGCGGAACCGTTTACTTTCCGGCGGGTACATATCTGAGTTTTTCTATACGCCTCAAAAGCAACATTGCGCTGTATCTCGATCACGGTGCTACACTTTTGGCCGCCACTTCGGGCGAGCAGGGCGGGTATGACCCAGCCGAGCCGAATCCGTGGGGAGATGAGCACAAGTACCAGGATTTCGGTCATAGCCACTGGCATGACAGCCTGATCTGGGGTGAGGGGCTCGAAAATATATCCATCCTCGGTCCGGGCATGATCTACGGCAAGGGCCTGGGCAAGTGGGATAAGCCGCGCGATAAAGGGGCGGGCAACAAAGCGATCGCCCTGAAGCTCTGCCGCAACGTTATTATCAGAGACGTTACGTTCCTGATGGGCGGCCATTTTTGCATCTTGCCGACCGGTGTGGACAATTTCACAATCGACAACGTTAAGATCGACACCAATCGCGATGGAATCAACGTCGATTGCTGCCGTAACGTGCGAATCTCGAACTGCACTATCAATTCGCCCAACGACGATGCTATTGTTCTCAAGAGTTCTTTCGCGCTGGGCTATGCCAGGGCTACGGAAAATGTGACGATAACCAACTGCCAGGTCACCGGATACGACGAGGGCACATTTCTGGACGGTACCTTTAAGCGCACCCAGCAGCAGGCACCCGACCGCGGCGGTGTCACCGGGCGAATTAAGTTCGGCACCGAATCGAACGGCGGCTTCAAAAACATCACCATCTCCAACTGTGTGTTCGAGCGCTGTCGCGGGCTTGCTCTGGAGACCGTGGACGGCGGGCTGCTCGAAGACGTCACAATCTCCAATATCACCATGCGGGATATTACGAACTCTCCGTTTTTCCTGCGTCTGGGCCGGCGCATGCGGGGCCCCCAAGGTGTTGCCGTGGGCAAACTGCGCCGTATTAATATCAGTAATGTAATTGTGTACAACGCGGAACCTCGATATGGCTCGCTCATCATGGGCATTCCCGGCCACGATATCGAAGACGTGAAACTCAGCAATATCCGGATACTGGTCAAAGGCGGCGCTCCGAAAGAGCAGGCCGAAACGGAAGTTCCGGAGCTTGAAGACGGTTACCCCGACCCGAGAAATTTTGGCGAGATTCCGGCCTACGGCTTTTATATCCGTCATGTCAAAGGAATTGAGCTGAATAACGTGGACGTTGGCTTTATGACCGACGACTTCCGGCCGGCATTCATTCTCGACAATGTGAAGGACGCTGAGTTCAACAATGTCACGGCGCAGAATACCGAAGGCACTGCGACCTTTGTATTGAAAAATGTCGAGAATTTTAAAACCCATCAATGTACACCGGTGCCGGATACACAAATTGAAAGCGTCGAGCAGAAAAACCTTTAGCTGCTCATTTGGGCATTATTTATATAGAAAAGGAGCTGTTATGGAAAAGAACATGCATGGCTTTACGAAACAGATTTACGGCCTGATATTTATTCTGCTGTGGCCCTGCCTGATTCAGGCGAACGAATGGTCTCTTGTCTGGTCGGATGAGTTCGATTATACGGGGCTGCCTAACGAAGCGAAATGGAATTACGAGCAGGGCTTTATCCGCAACGGGGAATTGCAGTACTACACAAGCGATCGAAAGGAGAACGCACGGGTCGAGAACGGCCATCTGGTCATAGAGGCGAGGAAAGAAGTCTGGCCTAATCCGGATTATAGAGACGATTCGTCGTCGAGAAGGCCGCAGCGATCACGTAAAGCAGCCGACTATACTTCCGCCAGTCTTATAACGAAAGATAAAGCGGTCTGGACCTACGGGCGCATTGAGGTTAAGGCGAAACTGCCGACCGGAAAAGGTGTGTGGCCGGCCATTTGGATGTTGGGTACCAACATCAGTGAGGTTGGCTGGCCCAAGTGCGGCGAGATCGATATCATGGAATACGTCGGTTTCGATCCAAATACGATTTTTGCCAATGTTCATATGGCCAAATACAATCACGCCAAGGGCACGGGAAAAGGTTCGAAGATTAAAGCAGACAAACCTTACGCATCATACCATACGTATGCCATTGAATGGACGCCCGAAAAAATGGACTTTTTCTTCGATGAGCACAAGTACTTTTCTTTCAGCAATGAGCACGGCGGTGTGGACGTCTGGCCTTTTGACCAGCCGCACTACCTGATTCTCAATCTGGCGATAGGAGGTTCCTGGGGCGGTCAAAAGGGAATTGACGAAAGTATCTTCCCCCAGAAGTTCCTGATCGACTATGTAAGAGTGTACCAGAAGAAGCAGTAAAACTTTGTGAAACCCTGCGTGTCGCTGTGCCTCGTTTTCGCTCGGCATGAAGAATCTCTTCACCCTGAGCGGAGTCGAAGGGTGGGACGGGAATAAACTAAGCCGATGGTTCGGCAATACTATTGGAGAAAGAAAGTCATGAATCGCAAAATGTTCCAATTATCGTTACTTCTGTGTCTTGGCGCAATACTCTGCGTCACTTCATCTTCCATATATGCCGCCGGCGATTCGGGGGTCAGGATTTGGGAGCAGGACATCGTAATTCCCACTTATATGGCCGGGGCTCCCGAGCCCAATCCGATGTTCTATTTCGGTAGCGCCTCCCAGGGGGCCGAGGGAAGGGTTTATCCCTATCCTCTTTATGACAAGCTTACCGGCGTTAAGCAGGACAAGACCTATAAAATGGTCTACCTGGAAAACGAGTACGTGAGGATCGGCATTATGCCGGAGATAGGCGGCCGCATCTTCGAGGGCGTCGATAAAACCAACGGCTACAACTTTTTTTACCGCCAGCACGTTATCAAGCCTGCGCTTATCGGCCTCATCGGCGCCTGGATTTCCGGCGGCGTCGAGTGGAACATTCCGCACCACCACCGCGCCAGCACGTTCATCCCGGTACAATATCTTCTTGAAGAGGGTAAGGATGGCAGCAAGACCATCTGGGTGGGCGAGCTTGAAGTGCGTCATCGAATGAGGTGGGCCATCGGCTATACGCTCAGGCCGGGCAAGTCTTACCTTGAGACTTCCCTGCGGATACTGAATCGCACGCCCGTGGTCAATAGCCTACTTTGTTTCGCCAACGTGGCGGTTCACACAAACGAGAACTACCAGGTCATCTTTCCTCCCAGCACGCAGTATGCCACCCACCATTCGAAGCGTCAGTTTACTACCTGGCCGATAGCGACCGGTAGATACGGCGGCGGCGACTTCAGCGGCGGCGTGGACGTGAGCTGGTACAAAAACCATATATCATCGAACTCGATGTTCGCCTGGAACTACGAGGACGATTTTTTCGCCGGTTATGACCACGGCAAAAAGGCCGGGACGATGAGCGTCGCCGACCACCATATCGTGCCGGGCAAAAAACTCTGGACCTGGGGCAACGGCGAGAACGGCCGGATGTGGGACGACATACTCACCGACGAGGACGGCCCCTACATCGAGCTGATGGTCGGCGCCTACTCGGACAATCAGCCGGATTATAGCTGGATGCAGCCCTACGAGGTTAAATCGTTCAAGGAATACTGGTATCCGTTCCGTGACATCGGCGGCGTGAAGAAAGCCAACCTCGATGCCGCCGTGAACCTCGACGTGGTCGAAGGCCTGACAGCGAATGTGGGATTCTACACCACTTCGGCCCATGAGGCGGCAACGGTTGTGCTGAAGGCGGCGGATAAAGTCCTGCTCTGGGAGGTAGTGGCCATCAATCCCGGCACGCCTTATCTGAAGCAGGTTGCAATCCCGGCCGGAATAGACCAGCATAATCTCCGAGCTTCGATATCAGCAGACGGCAAGGAGCTGGTCGCTTACTCGCCGATAAAGCTGGAACCTGAGCCGATGCCCGAATCGGTCAAAGCGCCGCTGTCGCCGGAGGATATCAAGACCAACGAGGAATTATATCTTACCGGCCTGCGGATCGAGCAGTTCCACAACCCGGCCCTCGACCCGGATCCATACTGGCTGGAGGCCCTTCGCCGCGACCCGTGCGATATACGGGTGAATACCGCTCTCGGCATTAACTACCTGAAGCGGGCGCGGTTCGAGGAAGCCGAGAATCTTTTCCGCAAGGCACTTGAGCGGCTCACAGCAAAATACACAAGCCCGAAAAACGGCGAGCCGTTTTACTATCTTGGCGTGGTTTTGAAAGCGCAGGGCAGGGACGATGAGGCCTTCGACAATTTCTATAAGGCCACCTGGAGCGAGGCATGGCGTGCGGCGGGATATTACTCGCTGGCCGAGATAGCCTGCGCGCGGGGTGACATGGTTGCGGCTCTCGATTTTGTGGGCTGCTCGCTCAAAGCCAACGCGCTGAACATCAGGGCGCTGAATCTTAAATCCGCCGTGCTGCGCCACATGGGGCAGGCGGACGAAGCTCTTAAGGTATTGGTGACAGCCCGGAAAAAGGCCGATCCTCTCGATGTGCGGATTATGGCCGAACGGTGGCTGGCGAAGAAGGGTCCCAGGGTTGCACAGGCTATGGCTTCGGTAATGAATGAACATCCCGCGACGGCCCAGGAGACGGCGGCTGAATACTTCAACGCCGGTCTCTGGCAGGATGGCGCCGAAGTGCTTTCACAAATGATTGCGGCTGCTCCGAATAAGTCCGAAGTCTCGCCGATGGTCTATTACTATCTGGGTTATTTCGCCCGGAAAATGGGACAGGCACGTAAGGCTTCAGAATACTATAGCCTTGCCGTGAAAATGTCGCCGGACTACGTTTTTCCATTCCAGCATGAAGCGATAACAATCCTGCGCGAGGCGATGAATGCACGGCCGAACGATGCGATGGCGCCTTACTATCTCGGAAACCTGCTGTTCGACTGGCAGCCCACCGAGGCGGTGGTGTTGTGGGAGAAGTCCGTTTCGCTCGGCGCTAAGTTCCCGATTGTGTACCGCAACCTGGCAATCGCCTATTCGCACCAGGAGAAGGGTATCGCTCTCGACAAGGCCATTGCGAGCCTGGAGAAAGCTG
>Ga0210003_1001995_pt1 | contig 17501 bp, 9 predicted proteins | sample LantaG_FD_182804 | JGI IMG/M metagenome (GOLD analysis project Ga0210003, IMG submission 182804) | Deep subsurface microbial communities from Baltic Sea to uncover new lineages of life (NeLLi) - Landsort_02402 metaG (SPAdes) (version 2) | ecosystem: Environmental > Aquatic > Marine > Oceanic >...
GAGCGGGGGAGGCGGGAGCGGGGGAGGCGGGAGCGGGGGAGGCGGGAGCGGGGGAGGCGGGAGCGGACCGTCCTCGCCTGCCCCGTCGGTCCTCGACGACCGCCTCGGCGGCGACGAGGGGGAGGGAGGAGGGGAGGTCCTCACGCGCACCTCCACGCTGCAGGCCCCGCTCGACCACGTCCCACTGCACCTGGCGGGAGGAGCCGCGCTGCTCTCCGCAGCGGGGGGCGAGGCGTTCGTGCCGCTGACGACGGGGGAGGCCTGGAGGGCGCCGCTCGAGGCGACGGTGGCGCTCCCCGATTCCGACAAAAAATCTTCCTCTTCTTCTTTCGGGGGCACCTTTTCGCGCTGCGGCGCAGGATCGGGGCCCTCTCGCGGGTCGCCGCACGCTCCGTCATCACCAAACTCGCGAGTCGCGTGGGGTCGCTCCTTCCGCGATGGCGAGCGCGGCGACGACGCCGACGCTTTCGCCAGGGGCAGCTGGGCCCTCGTCTCCGGCTGGGAGGAGGAGGGAAAAGGAGGGGGAGTCCGAATCACGCTCTCGAGATCCGGCAACGGCTGGAACAACGAAGGAGGAGGAGGAGGAGGAGGAGGAGGAGGAGGAGGAGAAGAGGGAGGAGGCCAGGGGGTCGAAGACAACTGCTCCGGCGGGCCGTGGCCTCTGCTCGCGGACGTGCGGGTCCTCGGCGTCGAGGCGGAGCCCGACGCGTCGTCGTTCGAGCTCTCGAGGTTTACAAAAGCTTCTTCGTTTTCTTCTTCCTCCCCTGTCTCGCTCAAGCCGAAGCAGGTCTCGTTCGACGCCGAGTCGGGCGTGCTCTTCGTGCGGGGCTTGAACGCGAGGCTCGAGTGCGGGCGCAGGGGCGAAGCGGCGGGCGCGGAGCTGCGGTGGAGGGCGAAGACGAAGGCAAAAGGTTCTTCTTCTTCTTCTTCTTCAAAGGACGAGCTCTGATTTTTTAGTATCCCTCCTTCTTCTTCTTCTTCCCCCTCTTCCTGATCTGATAGTTTATATCTCCTCGTTCTTTGTCTTTGGATGCGTCATCGATGCGGCGCGTGCGAGACGCGTGTGTTTCTTGATTTTGTAAAGATGGATGAGTTTTTAAATTAAATATTGCTGATTTTTCGGTTTTTCATTTTCGACCGCTCTCTATCTCTTCTCTCTCTTTCTCTGGATTTCAGAAGGCAAAAAAAGCGGCTCCAGAGAGAGAGAAAAGCGAGAGGGCCTTGGTGGCAAGCTCACGCTGTGAGAGTTCTCTATGAGAGCGAAAAGTAAAATCTCCACCAGGTGCTCCACTTTTTTTTTTCACCTCCACGTTCAAAAAACAAAGGAAAGAAAAAGCAAAGAAAGATCTCCGCGCGCCACCCTCTTCTCAGCTCTCTCTCGCTGTTGTCACCTTGATCTAGGACACACGAATTGAATCGAACCTCTATGGCACAGGAAAGTGGGGACGCACCCGCGGGTGAGCCGAGCCAGAGGCCGATGCGAGGTCGTGAGGCGGGCGGAAGCGCCTTCGATGCTGCTGCTACCTCGCATCTTCCGCGCCCTCTCCCAGGTAAATTCCTTCTGTTTCCTTGTCTCCCAAACGCGTCGTCGATCGAAATTGATATCTCTAAAGCTTTGCAATCAAAAGCGGATCGAAGGGTGCCAGAGCGAGACAGAACGCACCGAGCCCCCGCTTTTCTTGTTGTAGTAGGCGTTTTCCAACGTTCATCGACGACCTCAAGTATCTCCTCCCTCTCTTTTTTCCACCCTTCTTTGCTCACCACGCTTCTCTCTCTTGCTTTTTCAAACGTCCTTTCCGCAAAACTGACGAAACCCAAAAAACAGGGAGCAAAACCGCGACGGGAGCAACCAGCGGGATCGAAGCTGCCGGAGCCGCCGCAGCCACTGCCGCTCACGCCCTGGCTGCCGCGGCTTCGGCCGCCAACGACGCCGCCGAGGCCCTCGCGGCGCTCTCGGCCGTGGCCTCGATCTCGATGGGCGGCTGGGACTGCGACAGGAGCGCCGCTTTCGCCGCCGCCGAGGTGGCCAGGAGGACGAGGGTGGGGAGGAGGAGGAGGGCGGGCGAATCCTGCGGCGGGTCTTCCTCTGCAGGGGAGGAGGAGCCGACCGCCCCCGCCGCCGCCGCCGCCGCCATCGAAGCTGCTCTCCCGCCGCTGCCTCCGCTGAAGAGGAGAAAGGCGCCGACGCCGCCAGTCTCGGCTGCTGCTCCTGCTCCCGCTGCTGTGGTTTCCACGGCCCCGCCGACACCGACGCTGCCGCAGCAGCCACCTCCCCTGCTCGCTGCTCCTCCTCCTTTTGGAGCAGCAGCAGCAGTAGCAGCAGGAGCAGCAGCAGCATCAGCATCAGCAGCCGCGAGGACAGCAGCGGCACCGCAAGCGGCGGAAGCAGCCGCCGCCGCCGCCGCCGCTCCTCCCACCCCGCCCCCCTCTTCTCCCTCCTCCTCCCTCAGTCCGCTGCTCGAGCGCGTCTCCCAGGCCGCGGCGAGGCGCGCCGCCTCGATCGCCCGCTTCCGCGCCAAGAGGGAACGGCGGGTCTTTGGCAAGGTCGTGCGCTACGAGTCCAGGAAGAGGCTCGCGGCCTCGAGGCCGCGGGTTCGGGGCCAGTTCGTGAAGGTGTCAGCGATGCCTGCCTACCTGGCGTCGCTCGCCGCCGCCGCCAAGGCAAAGGAAGAGGCCGCGGAGGCTGCGGAGGGAGAAGCGGAGGAAGAGGCAGAGTCCCCTTCTTCGACGACGACCACTTTCGGCAGAGAGAGGAGTCGGAGGGGAACGGGAGCAGGAGATGCTGCTACAGCTGCTCCCTCGCTGTTTGTGGGCTCTTCTTCGGAATCCGAGGAGGACGAGTTTGCAACGCTGGCCGTCGTCAAGGCGTTTGTCGGGGCCGCCGTGGCCAAGGCTGCCGTCGCGGCTGCGTGATATGATGATTTTCAGATCTTTAGATGCATTTTTACCCTTCCCATTTTTTAGTTTAGGTTACCCTCCCTCGAAGAAGTGCGTTCGATTCATTCCATTCCACATTCATTCTTTCCCCCTGAAGTGTCGCAGATATGTAGCAGTCTCCCCCCTTCTTTTTGTTTGAAGGGTCGAGAAAAAAAAGGAAAAAAAGAAGAAAAAACCTGTTGCTCCTCTAGCTCTGCTCTTCTTCATCACTTTCGACTCTTGACTTCTTCTCCGAGCAGCGAGTCGATCCCCTTCCGTTAGAGGAGAGAGAGGGCCCGCTTTCGCTTTTTCTTTCTCTCTGTTGCTGCTCCGCGCTTGACGCCTTGGCCTTCGTCTTGCGCCATGGCCAAGCTCCAGACGATGCGAGGCCTGCAGGTACGAAAGAAGGGAGAGAGAGATGAGCAAGCGACGCTCGCGATGTTTTTTTTTCCGCTTCCGTCGATGCCCGTGCCCTTCGCTCGTCTCTCTCTCTTTCTCTCACCTTGTCCCTTCCTCTCTTCTCTTGCCCTCCCCCCCCCTCCTACAAACTCCCTCAGGTCTTCATCTCCGACATCCGCGCAGCTACTAACAAGGAGGCCGAGCAGACGCGCGTCGAGAAAGAGCTCGCCAAGATCAGGAAGAAGTTTGCGACGGGCACGGCGGTCACCGGTGAGTTTTGATGGTTTTTTCCATCTCTTTCTTTCTTGTTTCTTCTTCGCTTCTCTTCTACTCGGCCCCCTCTCTCTTGCTTTGGCATGAGATCCCGGCGACTTTCTCTCGCTCTGTGCGAGCGAAACAGAAAGAGAACGGGGAAGGGAGACTCCCAGAAAAGAGAAAACGAACGAGAGAGTTGAGAGAGCGATGAGAGAGAGAGAGATGCTCGAAAAGGCTCTCGATGCCTCTATCGTTTTCGCTCCCGCTTTCCTTCCCTCGGTCGTTGCTCACGCCCCTCGCACCCAAAAAAAAAAACCCGACCCCCCCCCAAACCCTCAAAAAGACTACGACAAGAAGAAGTACGTCTGGAAGCTCCTCTACATCCACATGCTGGGCTACGACGTCGAGTTCGGCCACCGCCAGGCCGCGGACCTGCTCGCGGCCCCGCGGTACGCCGAGAAGCAGGTCGGGTACCTCGCGTGCTCGCTGCTGCTCTCAGAGCGCGACGAGTTCCTGCGCCTGGTGACCAACTCGGTGCGGTCCGACCTGGTCTCGCGCAACGAGGCGTTCCAGGCCCTGGCGCTGACGTTCCTGGCCAACGTGGGCGGCGCGGAGATGGCGTCGCTGCTGGCGCCCGACGCGGCCGCGGTGCTGCTCGACGGCGGCGCAAGGCCCGGGATCAGGGGGAGGGCCGCGCTGGCGCTGCTGCGCGCGGCGCGCAAGTCGCTGGCGCAGGACGAGGATCCCCTGCCGGCCGACGCGTGGGCCCCCAGGCTCGCCGCGCTGCTCGACGACGAGAAGGACGTCGGGCTGCTGCTGTGCGTCTCGGCGCTCGTCGTCGGCGTCGTCGCGCGGTCGTACGCGGGGTTCGAGTGCCTGGCCCCGCGGCTCGTCGCCCTCCTGGCGCGCCTGCGGGCCCGCGACGTCCCGCCCGACTGCACCTACTACGGCATCGCCTGCCCCTGGGCGCAGGTCAAGGTGCTGCGCGCGCTGCAGTACTTCCCGCCGCCGGACGCGCCGACGCGGAGGAGCGCGTCTGCGGCGCTCAGGTCGGCGATCGACGCCGCCGCCGCCGTGTGGGGCCCTTCCGCCTCTTCTTCGTCTTCTTCTTCTTCTTCCGCTTCCGCTTCTGGTCAGCCTGCTGCCGCTCAGCCCCCCAAAAACGTCAACAAGTCCAACGCCCTGCACGCCATCGCCCTCGAGGCCGCTCCCCTGGCCCTCGGGGGCTGGGGCGACGACGAGACGGCCGCGGCGGCCGCGGCGCTGCTGGCCAAGTGCGCGCTCGGGGGGAGCTCCGGGGGCCGGGGCGCGGGGATCCGGGACGCCAACGTCCGCTGCCTCGGGCTGGACGCCCTGGCGCGGCTGGGAGGCCTCCCTGCGGCGGCGGCGGCCGCGGCCGCGGCGAGGCCGGCGCTCGCCGAGGCGCTGAGGGACAACGACACGTCGATCCGCCGGCGCGCGCTCGACCTGCTGTTCTCGCAGGCAGATGCCGCCGCCGCCCCCTCGCCCTCAGATCGGGGCAGCGGGAACGGCGGCTCTTCTCCCCCCTCCTCCTCCTCCCCCGCCCCAGCCTGCGGCGGCGTGGCGGCCTTCGAGCAGCTCCTGGCCTACCTGAGCCCGGGAGGAGGCTGCGCCCCCGACATGCGCGAGGAGGTCGCGCTGCGGGCGGCGGTGCTGGCCGAGCGGTTCGCCCCCGACAGCAGCTGGTACGCCCGCTCGCTGCTCGCGCTGGTCGAGGCCGCGGGGGAGGACGCGCCCCCGGACGTGTGGAGGTCGGCGGCGCACGTCGTGGCCGCCGCGGACGCGGGGGGCAGGGCCGCGGCGGCCGGCGCGGCGCTGGCCGCGCTGCGGAGGAGCAGGAGCAGGGGGGGCGGGCGGGGCGGCGGCGGCGGCGGCGGCGCGCCGGATCCCCTGGTCTGCGCCGCGGCCTTCCTCGTCGGCGAGTACGGCCGCCTCGTCGCGGGCGAGACGCCGGCCGCGGAGCAGTTTGCGCTTTTGAGAGACTGCCTCGCGGGCGCGGGCAGGGCCGCCAAGGGGATGCTGCTCACGGCGCTGCTCAAGGTGGAGGTCGCCGCTCGCGCTGCCGGCGCTGCTGCGGCGGGGTCCCCTTCTCCGCTGGCCGGCGAGCTCGACCTCGTGCTCTGCCGCTACGCGTCCTCGGCGGACCCGGACCTCCAGCAGCGCGCCGTCGAGTACCGGGGCCTCGCCGCGAGGCCCGAGGTCGCCGCCCGGGACGTCGGCCCGCAGCTGCCCCCCTGGGAGCAGCGGAGGAGCGGGCTGCTGCGGCGGATGGCCGCGGGCGGCGGGAGCGCCGCCGCGGTCGCCGCGGCGAGCGGTGGCGGAGGGCAGGGTGCCTCCTCCGAGTCCGCCTTTGCTGCCGGCGCCGGAGTGGAGAGCGACGAGGTTGCTGTCGCCCCGGCGTGGCTCGCGGAAGACGCGGCAGCGAACGCGTCTCGTTCCGCTTCGGGGAGCGCCGCCGCTGCGACGCCCGTTGCCGCTTCGGCGGCGGCGGCAGAGGACACCACCGGGGACTTCTTCTCCGTCGCGAGCGGGGACGGACGAGGCGCGGCTGCCCCAGCCGCCGCCGCTGCCGCGCGAGACCCGCTCGAGGACCTGCTCTCCCTCGACGTCCCTGCTGATGGTGCTGCCCCCGCTGCCGCTGCTGCTGCCCCCGCTGCCGCTGCTGCTGCCCCCGCTGCCGCTGCTGCTGCCCCCGCTGCTGCTGCTACTTCTGCTCCCTCGGCGGATCCCTTCGCGGCCGACCCTTTCTCGGCTGCTGCTGCTGCTGCTCCGGTCGCTGGCGCCGCTGCCGTCGCGGCAGCGCCTTCTTCGCCGGCGGCGGCGGCGGCGGCGACGCCGAAAGCAGCGGCAGCCCCTCCTGCTGCCCCGGCCGTCGTCTCCGTCGTCGCTCCTCCCTTCAGAGCCAAGTCCCCCTCTCCCTCTCCCTCCTCTCCCGCCCCGGCTCGCATCGTCGCCAAGGAGCCCGACGCCGCCGCCGCCGCCGCCCGCGCCCTCAAGCTCTCCTGCTCTTCCTCCAGCTCCTCGGGCTCGGGCCCGGGCGCCGCCGCCAGGAACAACAGCGGCGTGCTCTTCGAGGACGCGAGGGTGCAGGTCGGCGTCCGGTGCGCGTTCGACGCCGCCACGGCTACGGGCACGCTCGCGCTGTTCGTCGGGAACAAGAGCGCGACGGCCGCGATGGGGTCGCTGAGGCTGGAGCTCCCTTCGAGCTCCTCCGCTCAAGGGATCGAGGTCGCGTTCGCCGACGCCGCCGCCGCGGCGGCGGCGCTCCCTTTGTCGGTGGGCCCGAAGCAGCAGGTACAGCTCCCGCTCCTCAAGGCACGCTGCGTCGGGGCCTACTCGGCAGCTCCCAGGGCGACGCTGGTGTTTTCCTCCTCGACTTCGACTTCGGAAGCTCTCCACCAGATCGAGACGGCGATCGAGCTCCTGCTGCCGCTCGCGCCGACCAAGTTTGCGTCCCCCCCTGCGGCGCCGCTCGCCAGGGACGCCTTCTTCGCCAGGTGGCGCTCCCTGGCGTCCCCGCCGCAGCGCGTGGCCCTGCGGGTCGAGAGGAGCTCCCCTCTGCCCGCGGAGGCTGTTGACGCTGCCCTGAGGGACATCGGCCTGGGGGTCCAGCCGGGCCTCGACCCGGAGCCGGCCAACGCGGCGGCCGCGGGCTCGTTCGCTCACCAGGATGCCAACGCCTCTCCTTCCCTTGTCCGCGTCCCCGTCATGGCGCGCGTCGAGGTCGAGGCATCGACGAGGAGGCAGGCGCAGGTCACGGTGGCGTGCCCCGAAGCGGCGCTGGCGAGCGGGCTGCTGGATCTGTTGGCGAGGCTGCTGAAGGTGGAGTGAAGGAGAGAGTCAGGGGAGGAAGGGAGGTTGATGAAGATGAGGGAGAGAGTAGAGAGACGAGAAAGAGATCAGAGAGAGAAGAAACGAGAACGAAAACTATTTGATGTGTTTTTTCTTTTTGACCTTGTTTGTATTGACAATTAAAAAAGTGCCATTCATTGTACGACGATCTTAGTCGAGAAGCAGCTGAGAGAAGAGGAGAAGCAAGATCGCGCGGAAGAGAGAAAGAAGAGAAAGGAGAGGAAAAGAAAAAGGAGGTTTGAGAGAGAGTTTTTTTTTTCCGGTTTCACTTTTTTACTCTTTTGCGAAGGAGAAAAAGAAAATTCTCTCCACCTCCTCCTCCTTCCGTCCTTTCAGAGCAAAAGCCCCAGAAAGAGTCATCCACAAGATGCAAGACCCCTCCGAGGCGGCACGCGAGGCCCTCCTCGCTGCCTCTGCGTCTCCGGGGAAGAATGGCGAAGACAAGAACAAGGAAAGCGACCTCGACTCGGTCGCCGCGGTGCTGCCGCCGCCGCCTGCTGCCAAAAACAACGCAACCGCCGCGGCGCTCGCGCTCGCCCGCGCCAAAGCTGCTGCCGCCGCCGCCAACGACGACATCGAGGTCTCCTCCTTCGCAGCGCCGTGCGGGAACGACGTCCGAGGCGTGCCGTCGCACTCGGTGATGAGCTTCGGAGCGACGACGCTCGGCCTCTCCCGCCAACCGCCGTCGGCCGCCGCTGCTCTTTCCGCCTCGGCCCTCCCTCGCGGGAACGCCAACGCCGCCGCGGCGGCCCTCTCCCACTTCGCCGCCTCGGCGGCCATGCCTCAGGTCTCCGAGAACTCTGTGTGGCAGCCGCAAGGCGGCGAAGCGAAAGGAAACAAGAACAAGAACAAGAGCAAGCGCTCCTTGAGCGACGACGACGACGGCGACGGCGACAACGCCGCCGCTTCCGAGGCCGCCCTCGAATTCGAGGGGGCCTCCCTCTTCGAAGGCGGCGACGGGTCCGACGACGACGGCGCGTCTCGCAACAAGAACAAGAAGAAACAGAGGCGCACCGCCGCCGCCGTCGCGCTGCCCGTCAAGGTCGTCGTCGTCGCCGTCGAGGAGGTCCAGCCGCAGCAGCAGCAGCCGCGAGAGCGCCCGGCGCCTCTCCACGCCCTCGCTCCACTCGCGCGCCGCCGCTACTCGTGGCCCTCCCGAGCCGCCGCCGCCGCCGCCACCGCGACGCCGCTCTTCAACAACAGCGGCGACGCCTCCGGGGCCGAAGGCGACGACGAGGCCTCCCTGCAGGAGGGAGCGCAGCAGCAGCAGAATCAGGGACAGCAGCAGCAGGCTCTGCTGCCGCGCCCTGCTCGCTCCCGCCCGCCCGCCCGCCGCGCCGCCGCGGCGGCCGCGGCGGCGCGCTGGCCCGCCGACCTCCGCGCCGGCAGCGCCCAGCAGCAGCTCGTCTCCGCCGAGACCGTCCCCTACGCTTTAATGCAGGATGCCGCGCCGATGCCGCGCGAGCAGGCTCGCCGCGTGGTGCTGGCGGCGGTCGAGCCGGGCCACCCGCTGGACTTCGAGGAGTAGAACAGTTCAAAGAGGAGGGAGGGTTTGGGAGTTTTTCTTTTTGTGTGGGGGCGGGAGAGAGACAAGGGGGAAGGAAAAAAAATCTGGTTTTCACTTTGCAAGAAAAAAAGCGGCAGTTCTCGCTGTCTCTCTGAATTCGAACACGCGCGCTCGTCCGCCCATACGTTCTCGCTTTTCCCCGAGCTTCCTCCTCGAGGCAGACCTCCTTTTCAAATTCTAGCCGTCGGGACAGGGGAAGCCACTCCGGGTGGCGCAGCGGAGGCCACAGCGCGAAAAACCTCATTGGCAAAAGAGCAAGCGAGTGCTCCCTCCCTCTCTCCTCTTGTTTTGAATAATCTTCCCCTCGTCAACGACTGCGAGAATGAACGCCACGGCCTCTGCTGCTTCGACGCTCGGGCCCGCGACAGCGGCGAGGCCGTCTCGCGTGGGGCGTGGCGCGAGGTTTCTTTCGGCAGCAGTTGCGCCGCGCCCCTCGTCTTTTTCACCGTCACCGTCGCCGATGACGCTTTCGAGCTCCGGCGTCGTGGGCTCGTCTCTCCTTCGACCCGGCGCAGCTCTTGTTCGCCCCCGCCGTTCCGACACCGTCGCCGTGCCTTGCCCCCCCCTCTCGTCTTCTCCTCGCGCCGCTTCCAGGAGGCAGAGGCCCAGGTCCGCGGAGGCTGCTTCTGCCGTCACGACAGCAGAAGCAGAAGCAAAAGCGACCCCTTCTCCTCCGCCCCCCACTCGATACTACGCGACGGACAGGAGAAGGCGCGGCCCCAAGGTCCCGGGCAAGGGGGGCGGCGAGGAAGTCGAGGAAGAGTTTTCGTCTCCCTCTTCGCCGTCGTTCGCTCCGCCGCGAGAGAAAGTCGGCATTGCCCTCCCGCTGTTCAACGACGCGCCCAAGGCCATGGAGCTCCCGCGCGCGGTCGAGTCCCCGGCGGACGACCCCACGCTCGCGAATCCTCTGCAGAGGCTCAACAGGATGTCGACGGGGTGGATGGGGGTGGGTTTTGAGTTTTTCGAGTTCCGACCTCGGATGCATTCCGTTCCGACCTCTGGTCGATTGTTCCGTTCCTTTGCCACGCGGGCGCGCGCCCGCCTCCCTTGGACTCCTCCTCCTTCTCCTCCTCCTCTTTCTCCTCCTCCTCACCTCGTTCCCTCCTCCTCCCTCCCCCTCCCCCCTCAAACCCGACTCCAAAAAACTCAGGTGATCTTCGAGTGCGACGGCGTGACCCTCCCGGCCACGCCCCAGCTCCACGACGCGGCCTGGCTCGCCGTCGCGCGCGCCGAGGGCAGGCCCGCGCCCAAGCGCTGGCAGCTGCGCAGGGCCGACGGGATGAAGGGGGAGCAGGCCGTGTCCGAGGCGTTCCACTGGGCGCGGGCGCCGGCCGAGGTGCGGAGGCTGGCGAGGGCGAAGGAGGAGGCGTTTGACGCGGCGGAGAGGGAGGGCGAGGAGGCTGCCGCTGCCGCCGCGGCGGCCGCGGTGGGGCTGCTGCTGCTGCCGTCGTCGCCCTCGGGCGAAGCCTCTGCGGCGGCCACTGGGGCCGCCCCCTCTTCTTCTTCTTCTTCTTCTTCTTCTTCCACTGCGGTCGCCGCCCCTCCGGCCTCCTCGGACCAGAAGAAGGCGAGGGCCCGGATCTTCCCCGTTCCGGGAGTCACCCGCTTCCTCGAGACCCTCGCCGCCCACGGCGTCCCCGCGGCGCTGGCCTCGCCCGAGCGGCTCGAGCGGCTGGAAAAGACGCTCGCGGCGGCCGGCCTCGAGCGCGCGTTCGCCGCCGTCGTCGCCGGCGACGACGTCGCGCGCTGCAGGCCTGACGCCGAGCCCTACCTTTTGGCCGCCGCCCGTCTGGGCAGACCTCCTTCCCGCTGCGTGCTGATCGGCAACAGCAACGCCAGCGTCGAGGCCGCGAGGGACGCGGGGATGGCGGTCGTCGCCGTGGCGCCGCGGTCGGCGAGCGACGCCGCGTCGGCCGCGACGGCCGCGGCCGTCGCCGCCGGGGCCGACGCCGAGACTGCCGCTTCGGCAGGGAGGGCGGCGGCTGCCGCCGCGGAGGCCTCCGCTGGGGGGCCACGAGCGTACGAGCTGGGGGCGGCGGACCTGGTCGTGAGGGGCGGGCTCGAAGGGATGACGATGGACGTTTTCAAGAGCCTGTTTGCGAACGAGGCCGCGGTCGAGGGGAGGATGGGCGGCGACGGCGAAAACGCCGCCTCTTCGTCCTCCTCTTTGAGCGACGACAGGTTTGACGACCTGGACTCGAGGGCCTCTCCCTGGTCGAACAGCTCTTCTGCCCCTTCTTCTTCTTCTTCCTCTGCTGCTGCTGTCTCCGACTACGGGGGCCTCTTTGATGACGACGACGACGAGGACGACGACGGAAACGGAGGGGACGGGGACGCCGACGACGACTGGCGGCGCCGCTCGCGCGACGAGCTGCAGCTGCGCCGTTGAAGATATTTGTACACTGTTCTATTTCCTCTTTTTAGGTTAGAGCTCTTCCATAGCCCCGCCTTACTACCACCACCATTCGTTTTTCTAATAGAGCGCATCACGCACAAGGGAAAGGGGAGAGGAAAAAAAAAGAACTTGACAGAAAAGAAACACGATGACGACCGCAAAAAATAAGAATTAAGATTTGAGAGGGAGAAACAAAAAACAAAAATGTTTTATTCCCCTCCACCTTTGTACTTTTAGATCCGTTGCTATGATGCATTGCGCTGAGAGTTTTCTCTCTTGTAATTTGACAAAACGAACAGAGAAACATTAGAGTTAATCTTCTCTCAAAGATAGATTTTTCGATCTCTCTCCTCCCCATCAAGTGTTGCCTCTCCACGCTGCCCCGACACCCGCGGCTAGCGACTGCTGCGCCGCCGCCGCCGCCCCGGCGGCGCGGTCTCCGATGAGCGCCCCGAGGGCTCCAAGGCGCTCGAACGAAGGCAGAGCCGCGGAAGAAGAAGAGGAAGCCACTTGCTGCTGCTGCAGCTGGTGCTGCTGCTGAGCGTTGGTGCTGCCCCCCGCCGCCGCAGAAGAGGCCCCGCCGGACAGCGAAAACGACTCCAGGAGCGCAGACAGCAGCTCGTCTCCTCCTCCCCCTCCAGCGGCGTCGCCCAGGCCGTCAAAGGAAAAGCCGGGGAGACCCCCGGAAACCAGGGCGGCGGCGGGCGTCGTCGCCCTCCTCCCGGAAGAGAGGGCGGGGAGCAGGGCGGAGATCGAGACGCTTTCGGGGGTGCCCTCGCCGCTTCTTCCTCCTCGGCCGAGCTTCCTCTCCCCGTCTCGCGCTCGCCCTCGCTCCCGCTCTTCCTGCTGCTCCAGGGCGGCCAGGGGCCTCGAGAGCGGGGGCGCCTCCTTCGGCAGCCTCCTCTCGAGCCCGGAGGCGGCGAGCCTCGCGGCCGAGGCGGCGACGGCCGAGGGGGCGAGGGCGCCTGCGGCCGCCGGAGGCACCGGCAGCGCGGAGAAGCGGCCGCAGGGGGGCCCCCCCGCGGGCAGGAGGACGTTGGCGTCCCCTCCCGCCGGGGAGAAGGCCTCCGCCGCCGCGGCGCTGGCGGCGGCGGCGACCGCCGGGGAAGGCCTCCCCCCCGGGGAACGGGACAGAGGGAGCGGGGCCGCCGCCGCCCTCCCCCTCGCCGCCGTCGCGGCGGCGAGGGCCCCGAACAACGACGCCGTCCTCGGGGCCGCCGCTGCCTCGAGCGCCGCCAGGAAGGGCTCGTAGGAGGCCCAGTCGACCGGGTCGAGCGGCGCCGAGAGGGCCTCGGAGGCCGCGGAGAGGGGGTCCGCGGCTTCGGCCGTCGCCGGCGGCAGCGCCCGCGACAGCGCGCGGCAGTCGAAGAGGAGCTGCAGCGCGCCTCGCTCGCTGGGGCGGCGGCGGCAGCCGGAGGAGGCGAGCCTCAGCAGCACGGCAGCCGCTTCCCTCGAGGCCGCGGAGGAGAGTGCAGGGCCCGAGACGGCGGCGGCCGAGGTGTCTGCAGAGGCGGAGGAGAAGGAAGAAGAAGAAACGGAAGAGCTCGCTCCGGTTTCTTCTTCTTCTCCCGCTTCTTCTCCTTCTTCTTCTTCTTCGCTCCCTCCGACGCAGCCTCCTCTCACGGCCTCCCTCGTCACGGACATCAGGAAAGCAGCCACGGCGGGCGAGGGAGACGCGGGCAGGCGGAAGGAGACGCCGGCAGAGGGGCTCAGCAGCGCCCAGCCCCGGGGAGGGAGCGCTCTCGCCGCCGCCGCCGCGGCCCGGGCCTCCTCGCCCGTCCCCTCTCCCTCTCCTCCCACGACGAAGAGGTCGCCGTCGCCGTCGCGGGCGACGAGGGCCTCCTCCAGCGACCCGCTCAGCCTGCCAGCGACCCAGGAGGCCCACGCGGCGGCGGCCTTCTCGGCGACGGCGAGGAGCGGCGCCGTGGCCGTCGTTGTCGGAGAGGAGGAGGACGAGGGAGGGAGACGAGAGGCAGAAGAGGAGGTGGAGGCCGAACGGCGAGCAGCAGCAGCAGCAGACGAGGAACCAGCTGCCGCTTCCGCGACGACCGCCTCCCAGCTCCCTCCTGCCACCAGCGCCAGGGCGCCGGAGGGCGACGCCAGCGCTGAAGCGACGTAAGCGACGACGAGGCACGCCTCGGCGGCCCTGGCGGAGCGCGGGAGAAGAAGCTGCTGGTTTCCGCTCAGCCTTTCGCCGCCGCCGCTGCCGGAGACGACAGAGTCGAGCGCCGCCGAGAGGCGCTGCGTCGCCGCGGCGACGGCGGCCGCCGCTCCTGCCTTGGCTGCCTCCGCGGCCGCCGCTGCGGCGGCGGAGGTAGCGGCGTCCCATGGGGAAGAGCTGGGCCCGGAAGAAGAAGAAGAAGAAGCGCCTCCCCCTCCGACGAGAGACTGCCAGAGGCTCGGCGCTCGCTTCGCCTCCGCGGCCGTCGGACCCGCCGCCGAGATGAGCCCCGCCGTCGTCCGCAGGGCCCCGCGGGCCGCGCCCAGGGCCCTGGAGGCCACGGACCTCGCGGCTCGGCGCCAGGGGAGGGGTTTCTGAGGGGCATGGTCCGCCGCCGTCGACGGACCCGCGACTCGGGCGACGGCCTCTTCGAGCCCCTTTCCGAGTGCGGACTCAAGGCCGCCGCCGCTTCCGGCTCCGCTCCCGCTCGCGACCTCCGCGAAGGCTCGCGAGACGAGCGCTGCCCCTCGCGCGCCGACCGCGGCCCCCACGGCAGCAGCCGCAGCCGCGTGGGCTTCCCGTTCGGCCGCGGCGCTTCCTCCAAAGGCCGGGTCGTCGGGCAGCGGGAGCCGAGAGGAGAAAAGAGAAGATTCGCCGCGCGGGGAGCAGGAGCCTGCTGCTGCTCCCCCGCCGCCGGACTCGCGGTGGGGCGTCGGCGGCGCCTCGGCGTCTCCTCCTCCTCCCCCCCGAGCAGCAGCAGCAGCAGGAGCAGACGACTCGTCGTTGTCGTCCTGGTGCTGCAGCGGCGACCAGGAGGCCGCGGCCTCCCGCGCCGCCGCCTCAGCGAGGGACAGCGCCCCCGCGTCGGCCGCCCCGGAGAGAGCCAGAGGAGTCGCGCCCCCTTCTCCTCCGACTCCGGCGGCGGCCTCGGCCGCCGCCCTCGCCCACCGAGCGACGAGCGCCTCGACCTCCGGGTCGGGCAGGGGCCCCGCCCTCGCCGCCGCGGCCTCCGCCACGGACCTCCAGGCCTCTTCCTCCTCTCCGATCATCTCCCCGCCGCCTTCGCCGGCGCCGCTTTCAGCGGAGGCGGAAGGAGGGGGCGGACTTCCCTCGAGGGGCGGGAGGTCGAGCGGCCCGTCGGCGTCGCCGGCGGCCAGCACCGCCGCGGCGAGGCCCGAAGTCGAAGGCTGCTCCTCCCCTCCTCCTCCTGCTCCGAAGAGCCACCACAGCGCGTCGGCGCCGTCGAGCACGGCCACGGCGAGCGAAGCAGCGACTGCTTCTGCAGAAGAAGAACCGGGAGGAGGTGCTCCGGCAGCAGGGAGGAGGAGGGAGGCCCCGAGCGCAGCGACGCGCCCCTTGAGGAAGGCCTCTGCCGCCGCCGCCGAGTCCGCGCCCGAGAGCAGCACGATCGCCGCCAGCGCGCTCGCCGCGGCCGAGCGCGAGAGGCGCCTCTGCTGCTGCTGCTGGTGGTGGTGGTGGTGGTCGCCAGGGGAAGAAGCAGAGGCAGAAGGAACAGCGCCCCTCGAGAGCGCGGCCCTCGCCGCCGCAAGCACCTTGGGCTTGGTCGCCTCGACGGCCTGCGCCGCCCTGGGCAGCAGCGGGAACCGCGAGCTGACCGGGACCGGGCCCGCCAGGGCGCCGCCGTCCTTGGAGACCAGGAGGCGGTGGACCTCGGAGGCGCGGAGGAGCCTCGCCGCCGCGGTGGCGAGGTTGAGGTTGGTCGCCGAGGAGGAGCTTTTGCCGCTCCTGCCTCCTCCCGGAGCGGCAGCTGCGGCGGCCGCGGCCGCGGCCGCGGCGACGGCGGCGGCGCCCTTCTTCCTCTTTCCCGCGGCGTCTGCCGCGGCCGCGGGCGCGTCGGTGATCAGGCGCACGCGCGCTCCCACGGCGAAAAGAAGCCTCGCGGTGTCGCCCGCAGGGTCGGAGGCGGAGGCAGAGGAAGCAGCAGCAGCAGGAGAAGAGGACGAGGCCTCGGCGGCGACACTGCGGGAGAGCGCGGCCGTCCCCGTCGCCAGCGCCCCCGTGGCCGCGACTAGCCTGCGCGCGTCCCTCTTCATTGCCGCGATGGCGTCCGCCGAGGCCAGCACGTCACGGTAGGCGTCTCCCACGAGAGCACGGAGGGAGCGCTTGGCCTCGTCGATCTCTGCGCGGGTCTTGGCCTCGATCTGGGGGGGAAGAAGGTTCGGTTTTTGGAGTGGAGAGGTTGAGAGAAAAATGGAAAAAGATTCGACATCGTTTTTTCCCTCCCGTGGTGCGGCGCCTCCAATCATCGTGTCCCGTTTGCGACTCTGCTGGATCTTTCACTCGATTCACTCGTCGTAGCCACGATGGAAAGATCGAGCTGAATCCATTGAGCGACGGAGGCGGCACAGAAAAACGACCGCAAGGGTGGAAAAAGGCAGCTTGCGAAACAAAGAAAACCAATCAATTCGATCCCATCGATTCACCAGTCTCACCTCGCGGATCTCCGCCACGCTGTGCGTCTCGAAAACGTCCTCGACCTCTCGCTCGACGTCGCGGAGGCTGAGGGGCTGCGATGAGGAGGATGTTTTCCCGATGGCGCCGACGCCGACGCCGCCGCGCCGAGGGCGAGGGTAGCTCGACGAGACCATGCTTTCGAGCTTTTTTCCTTTCCTCGTTCAATCGAGAGAGTGAACGAGCCAGAGGTCATACTTTGCTGGGTTTTTCTTCTCCGATCTCGTCTCTCTATCTCTCACTCTCACTCTCTCTCTCTCTCTCTCTCTCACTCTCTCTCTCTCTCTCTTGAGAGAGCGAAAACGCGTTTCAGTTCTATCTCCGCCTGAACGCCCCGCTTCCTGATTGCAATCCCCCTTTTCTCTCCCAGCACGGAGCAGGAGACCTCCTGGTGCCGCTGACCTCCTGAAGACGCCCAGCCCAGAAGACAGACAGAGAGACAGATTGTCCAACTCTGTTTCTCTTTTTTCTCTCTCTGCATTTGGCCGGCCGCTTTCTCTCCGCTCGCCCGCTCTCTCTCCGCATTTCTCGCCCTTCAAATGGGCGGCTGGCGCGCCCTGACGACCAGCGCCTGGAAGTCGTACGAGCTCGCGCTCCGGCGGAGACCACTGGCCACGCAGGTGGTGACGAGCACGGCGCTGTGGTGAGGAGGAGGGACTGGCCGATCTCGCTTTTTGCTCCCTCTCTTCCTCTCTCTCCTCCTTCTCTCTCATCGCCTTCTTGCTCTGGCCCCCCCTCTCTCAACCGCACCCAAAAACAACAGGACCCTTGGCGACCTCCTCGCCCAGCGCCTCGACTCCTCGGCCCGGAGCAAAAAGGCCTCAGCCTCGGCAGCAGCAGCAGCAGCAGCAGCAGCAGCATCAGGATCCCACGCCTCCTCCTCTGCCCGCGGAGGCAAAGCGTCCTCCTCTGGCAAGACAAGGCGAGGCGGAGCAGCAGGCCCCGGAGGAGAGCAGCGCCCCCGCGACCCTCGCTCGCTGCCCCCCGCCGCGCGCCACCTCGCGGCCTCGGCCCTCTACGGCGCCGCCGTCGTCGGGCCCCTGGGCCACGCCTGGTACCGCTGGCTCGACGCCTTCGTCTCGGCGCGCCTCGCGCGCGGCTCGGCCGCGTTCGTCGCCTCGAAGGTGCTCCTCGACGAGGTCGTCTTCGGACCGGTCCACGTCGCGGGCTTCTTCGCGACCGTCGTCGTCGTCGCCGAGGGCGGCGGCGCCGCCGAGGTGGCCGCCAAGGTCAGGAGGGACTTCGCGTCGACGTACGCGGCGGAGCTCGCCTTCTGGCCCGCGTTCCAGGCGCTCAACTTCTGGCGCACGCCCGTGCGGCACCAGCTGCTCGCCGTCAACCTGGCGTGCCTGCTAGACGCGACCTTCCTGTGCTGGGCGTCGGCGCACGACGACTGGGTGGCCGCGGCGAGGTCGGCGCTGGGGATGGAGGCCGCGGCGGGAGGGGGGGGAGGCGGCCTCCAT
>Ga0210003_1001996_pt1 | contig 17500 bp, 15 predicted proteins | sample LantaG_FD_182804 | JGI IMG/M metagenome (GOLD analysis project Ga0210003, IMG submission 182804) | Deep subsurface microbial communities from Baltic Sea to uncover new lineages of life (NeLLi) - Landsort_02402 metaG (SPAdes) (version 2) | ecosystem: Environmental > Aquatic > Marine > Oceanic >...
AAAAAAAAAAAAAAAAAAAAACAGGAATGAGCGACGCCGTGGGCCCGCGCTTTGTCGACAGCGACTCTGGAAACTCCGGAAGCTCCTCTGGCTCTTCAAACCCGGACACGGCGCGGATCGTCGACGCCGAGGTCGGCGCCTTCCTCCGCGAGGCCAGGGACCGCGTGGCCGCGCTGCTGAAGCACCGCGAGCGGGACCTGCACAGGCTGGCCGGGGCGCTGCTCGAGCACGAGACGCTGACGGGAGAGGACGTCGCCGCAGTGCTCAACGGTTCCTTCTCGAAAGCGCCGCCCGTCGCTGGAGGAGGTGGTGGAAGCGGAGGCAGCGCCACGACGAAGGAGGACAAGGAGGTGCTCGCTGCGCTCGGGGTCGACGTGGACGGCATTGGGGAGATGGCGAGGGTGAACAAGAGGGGGAGATAGGGGCTTAGCTTTTGTTTGGAAGGTTTCGGGAGGAATTCAAAAAAATATGTAGAAAAAATAGCAATGAAAAGAGTTTTTTTTAATTTTTTTTGGATTTTTTTTGTTTTTCTTTTTACAAGCTGAATCTATTCTTTCTCGTCCCCGCAGAAACAACGACAAGGACACCCTCAGCACCTGTGGCCTGGGACCGCGGAGGATAAGAACAAAGATACGATTGAACACGTCTCCCTTCGCAGCTTAGCAAGGGCGAACCCGGGGAGCCTGCGGCGGCAGGAGGAATTGCAGGCGTCTTCTGGGTCCGGACGAGAGAAGGCCTGTGGATCACGCTGTACAAGGAAGGGAAGTTCAAAGTAGCGCCCTAGAGATAGCCCCCGGCAGCTCCAGCCAGCTGTGCTTGTGCTCCTGCCGCTTCCTCTTCAGAAGAAGGAGCCTTAACAATCGTCGCCGTCGAGAGCAGCATCGCCGGCCTGGAGCTCGGGAGCAGCCTGCGGCGGGGCCTCTTCGCCGCCGCCGGTTGCGCTTCTTCTTCTTCTTCAGCGGCGGCGGCCGTTGCGGCCGTTGCGGCGGCGTTGGCGTCGGCTTCCGCCAATGGTCTTCTTCCTGCCGCCAAAGCTGCCGCCTCCGCGGCGAAGCGGGACGACGCGTTCTTGCCGCGCCTGCCTGCAGCAGCAGCGGCAGAGGCGGCAGCAGCCGCAGCAGCAGCTCGAGGAGCCCGCTGCCGCCTCTGCCTCTGCTGCCTCTGCCACCGCCGCAAAGAGCCCGGGTTTTCGTCTTCTTCTTCCGCTTCTTCTTCAAAGTCGCCCGGGGTGCTCGCGGCCCCAGGGGTCCAGTCCGAGGCCGGCTCCTCTTCTTCTTCCTCCGAGGAAGGAGAGGAAGGGATGTCGGAGTCTTCCTCTTCTGTTTCTTCAGATTCTGAGTCTTCCTCATCGGATTCTTCCTCGCTTGCTCCTTCATTTTCCTCTTCCTCCTCGTCGGCGGCGGCAGCAGCAGCAGCCTCGACCTCTTCGGCTGCTTCCTTCTCTTCTTCTTTTTCTTCTTCTTCTGCTTCCGCGCCAAGGAGCATCGCCTGCAAGGAAGGAGAGCACTGCTTTGCTTTTTCGTCTTCAGCTGGAGGGAGAGAAGAAGCAGAGGGCGGAGCAGCCGCAGCGGCAGAGGCAGGAGCGACGATGGAGGTGGTAGCGGCGGCGGCGACCGAGGGAGTAAGCTCGAGCTCTGTTGCCGCCGCCGCCGCCGCCGCCGCTTCCCCGAGGGGCAAGGTGTCGTCTTCGTCGCCCAAAGCGCCGTCGGGAGGGGTGACGCCAGCCCACGCGGGAGGCCAGGCGCCGCTGCCTCCTCCTCCGCGGGCATTGAGAAGAAGAGCTCTGCCGCTCCCACCACCGCTTCCGTCGCCGCTGCCGCTGCCGCTGCTCCGGTAGCGGCCTCTCCTCTCTCCTCCTCCGCCGCCGCCGTCGCTGCTCCTCCTCAAAGCAGGGTTCGACAGCTCCACTTCCGGAAGGATGCGGATGACGCTCCCCGGGGTGAAGGCCTGCATGTCTCGGGGCGAAGGGGCCGGGAAGACCCAGCGGGGAGTCAGGGAGGCGTTTTCATTGTTTTGGTTTTCGCGGCGGCGGCGCTGCTGCTGCTCCTGCTGCAAGGAGCGAGGAGGCAGCTGCTGCTGCTGCTGCGGCTGCCTCGAGGCCTGCAGAGCGTTGGCATTCGCTGGCGTCGAGGAAGAGAGCGCGAGTCTCGTCGGGCCTCTGAGGCCGCCGCCGCGCTGCTGCTGCTGCTGCGGAGCAGCGGCAGCAACAACGGGAGCGGCAGCAAAAGCAGCAGCGCCTCCTCCTCCTCCGTTGTTCGGCGTCATCTCTCCGCCGTTCTGCTGCTGCTGCTGCTGCTGCTGCTGCTGCTGCTGCTGCTGCTGCTGCTGCTGCTGCTGCTGCTGAGCAGCGGCGACAGCTGCTGAGGCGGCGGCGGTGGCGTCCTCGGCGGCGACGGCCTCCCTCGCACGAGCGATGGCGACGGCGTGCGGCGTCGACGAGAGGTTGTTGTTGTTCCTCGCCCCGCTTCCTCCTCCGCTTCCGCTCCCCGTGCCCCTCTGCTGCTGCTGCTGTTGCTGGACGCGGGCGAGGCTCGAGCGCCTCGGCGCTGCTGCTGCAGTTGCGGCAGGAGCAGCGACAGCGGCACCTTCCCCCTCTCCTCCCGTTTCTTCCCCGCCGCCACAGAGCACCGGCGCCGTCGTCGCCACCCTCGGCGGCCTGCTCGGCGGCGGCGCCGACCGCGGCTCCGCGTCGCCCCTCCCCCCGGCGGCGGCGGCCCTCCTGGCCAAGGCGAGAGAGTAGCGCAGGTCGCCGCAGTCCCTGCGGGCCTGCTCGAGCTGCTCGCGCAGCATCGACAGCTCCATCGCCGCGTTGGCCCTCGCCTGGACCACTGCCCCCGTTGCCTCCCTCTTGGCCCTTCGAGCCTCCTCCTCCCGGGCCGTCCGGGCTTCCTCTTCGGCTTCCTGGAGGCGCTGCTGGGCCAGGGAGAGCTTGAGAGCGAGCTTTTCGTTTTCGACTTTTAAAGCGTCGCGCTCGTCCTCGGCCGCGGCCGCCGCGGCGACGGCAAGCTCGAACGAAGAGTCCGTGGCGGTGGTGGTGGTTGTCGCAGCAGCTGCTGCTTCGGCTTCCGCCTTGGCAGCCCTGGCCTCCGCGCGCGCCACGCGGGCGTCCGCCGCGGCCGCGGCCTCGCGCAGCAGCCGCTCCATCTCTCCCGCGACCTCTGCGCGGACGGCGAGCTCCAGCGACGCCGCCGAGGCGCGCGCCGCCTCGAGCTCGCGCTGGAGCTGGATCAGCTGCTGCTGGAGGGGCTGGAGGGAGGCTGGTGGTTGTTGTTGCGGGTCGGATTCTGAAGCTGTAGGAGGAGGACGCGGGTCGAGGGGTTGCTGCTGCTGCAGAGGAGGCGGAGCGAAGCGGGAGGAGCGGCGACCTGCTCCTCCGCTGCCGTCCTCGTTCGCGGTGTTTCCTCCGCCGCCGCCTGTCGAGCGCCGCGACCTCTTGCGCCCGCCGCCGCCGCTCGTCGACCTGCCGTTCGTTCCCGCTGCGCCGGTCCCCGGGTTGCTCGGCCTGCCGCCGAGGCTGCCAAAGGAGAGGTTGCTGTTGGTTGTTGTTGATTTTGTTGTTGTTGTTGGAAGAGGTTGAGAAGTGAGAGAGCGGAGCAGAGGAGGAGGTCGACGAAATTCAATTCCCTTTTCTTTCTGCTTCTCTCTCTCTTTCTCTCTCTCTCACCGTGGGTACAGCTCCGACAGCCTCCCGGCGTCGTCCTCGTCGTAGTCGTCATCTTCTTCGTCGTCGAGGCTGCCGCTGCTCCGCCCGGCGGCGACCAGCGAGGAAGAGCGCGTGGCGCGGGAGGGATTGGTCGTCGTCGTCGCCATCGGCATCGTCGGTCGTTCGCGGCGGCGTAACTGTTGTCTTCTTCTTCTCCTTTTTTTTCTCGCGTCTGGCGCGCCTCGGGAGCTCCTCCGCTGGACGTGCACGCACGCGAGAAGGAGAGAGGCCTAACGTGCGAGACTCTCTCCTGTTGAGAGGCGCGGCGCCGAGCCTTCGAAGAGAGAGAAGAGAGACGTTGCGTTTGTGAGAGAGAGCAAAGAGAGAGAAAAGAAAAAACTCTTGCTCTTTCTTCTTCTCACTCTTCTTCGATTGTTTGAAAAAAGAAGAAAAGAAAAAAAGAAACGTCGATGGCCGCTCTCGCCGCCTCTTCCCGCCTCCAGGCCTTCGCGGCCGAGCTCCGCCTCCCTCCCCCGCCGCTCCCGTGCCTCGAGCCCGACGTGGACGACGTCGACGCGGCGCAGCAGAAGGAAGCGCGGTAAGGAGAAGATGCTGGCTCTTTGAGAAAAAGATGAAGAAAGAAAAAGAATCATGGCGGGAGAGATGATGCTTCCTTTTCTTCGCTCACCTCACTCTTCTCCTTCAACCTCAACCCAAAAACACACAAAAAAAACAGCGAGGCCTCTGACCTCTCCGAGGGCGCCGTCCGCCTCGCCGTGCTCGAGCGCGGCGAACCACCCACGGGCTCCAACAAGCCCGTCGAGGGAGACTGCGTGGTGTTCCACCTGGAAGTGAGGGAGGCCCCCAAAGAAGGCCACGGCGGCGGCGGCGAGGGGGGCGCGCCGCCGCTCTTCTCGACCCGCGACGGCGGAGCTGAAAGCGACAACCTCGGAGCCCCTTTCGTGGCCCTGCTGGGCCCGCGCGGCGCCCCCTTCCGCCTCCCGCGCGCCTGGGAGCTGGCCCTCGGGGATTCCACCCCGGGCACGAGGCTGGCGGTCAGGTGCAACGGCGCGCTCTACGGCTGGGGAGGCGAGACCTGCGGTGTTGCCCTGCCCTCTTCTTCCCTTTCTTCTTCTTCTTCCTCTCTTTCTTCCCTCGACCCCAGGGGGGACTACCTCTACGACCTGCAGCTGCTGCGGTTCTACCCCTCCGAGGCAGTGGTCGGGGTCCCTCTGAGGCTGCCTTCGGCGAGCGAAGAACCCTCTTCTCTCGTCGGAGAGGGAGAGGACGAGGGAAGCGCTGCAGCAAGGGCCGGACGCGCCGCCGCCGCCGCCGCCTCGCTTGCGGACGCCTCCGGCAACCCCGCCACCCTCAAGCTGACGCTGGAACCGGGAACGACCTGGGAGAGCCCCCGGGCGCCCTTCGAGGTGTCGTTCTCGCTCGCGGCCTCTGCCCCGGCGAGCGACGGGCGGCTCGGCAAGGGGGAGGTGTTTTGGAAGAACAGCAACAGCAACGAAGGCAAGGGCAAAGCTCCTGCTTCTGATTCTTCTTCTGCTGCTGCCGGTCTCATCACGGCGACAATGGGCGATGGCTCCTTGCCGGAAGCGCTCGAGGCCGCTCTCTCCTGCGTCTGCCAGGGAGAGACCGCGGTCGTTTCCTTGCCGCTCGCCGCGTTTTCTTCGACAAACAAGAACACCAAGAAAAAGAAACCGCTGCTGTTCTCGCTGCCTTCCTCTTTGCCCCCCTCCGTCTCCGCCTCGCGCCGCGTCGAGCTGACCCTGCGCGTGGCCGCGATGGTTCAGGTCCGAGACCTCGTGGGACCCGAGAGCGGGAGCGGGAACGAAAAGGCTGGTAGCGGAGGAAGAGTGACGAAGAAGCGCGTCAAGGAAGGGAGGGGCGAGTTCCCGGCCGACTGCCCCTTGGGGGACTGCGCCGTGAGGGTGCACGTGCGAGCCGTCGAGCTGGTTTCTGGTACAGAAGGAGAGGAGGTCGAGGGAGAGGTGCTGTGGGACACGCGGAAGATGAAGAAAGGGAGCAGCGACGGCACTGCCGGCGGTTCTGCTTGTTCTTCCTCCGTCACGGAAGGAGAGGAAACTTCTCAACCCCAACCTCCTCCTCCTCCTTTCGAGTTCGTCATCGGGACCGGGGCGGCCCCGGACGCCGTCGACCTGGCCGTGTGCCTGATGACCCCGGGCGAGGTCAGCGTGGTCGACTCGGACTGGGCGCACGCGCGGTTTGGCAAGAGGGGCAGCGGCGAGGCGACGCCCGAGGGGTTGCTCCTCGACGACGACGACGACGAAAAGAGCGAAAACGGACCCGAAAAGAGCGACGAAAACGAAACCCGCCAAACCCGAAAGAAAAAAGTCCGCTTCGAGCTCGAGCTGGTGGAATTCGACGCCCCCGACCGCGATCCTCCCCCCGCGGCCAGGCTCCTCCGCTCCGACGAGCTCCGGGCCCAGGGGAACGCCGTTTTAGTCTCCGGAGTGCCTCGGGCCCTGGAGCTCGCAGCGGGGAAATACAGGAGAGCTGCCCACCTGCTTCAGTCCGCTTTGGACTTCGACACCGAGGAGCAGCACGAGCTCGCCTCGAAGGGGAGGGCTGCCGCGCACGCCAACCTCGCCGCCGTCGCGCTCAGGCAGAGCCAGTGGGGACAGGCGCTGGAAGCCTGCACGAAGGCTCTCGACGACGAGCCGAGGCACGCCAAGGCGCTGTTCCGGCGCGCGACGGCGCTGGCCTCTCTCGGGAGGTTCTCCGAGGCCGACGAGGCCTTTAACTTGGCGGAAGAGGCGGACCCGAGCGCCGCCTCGGACGTGGCGAGGGAGAGGGCGAGGGTGGCCGCGAGGAGGAAGCGGGCCGGGGAGAAGCAGCGCAAGGAGATGAGCGGGTTTCTGTAAAGAGAGAGTTGAGGTTGAGAGGTTGAAGAAAAAAAACGAAAGACGAAGGAAGGCAAAGCACAATTGAAGAAAAACTCTCGCCTCTCCTTCTTTCTCTTCTCCTCCTCCTTCTCCGCAACTATGAAGCTCGCCGCCGCCCCCAACGCTCGCGCCGCCGTTGCCGCTCGCACCTCTTCCGTGCGCGCCGCCGCCGCCACGCCGGCTGCCGCCTCGCCGGCTCCCTCGCGCCGCTCCGTCGGCGCCGCGCTCTTCGCCGCCGTGCCTGCGGTGATGCTCTTCGCCGCGGCGCAGCCCGGTGAGTTTTGAGGTTTATTTCGTGCTTATTATCATGCTGAGACATGCGCGCGTGTCTTCTCTACGCATCTGCACTCGAGGGGGCTATCGAGCGAGCAGAGGCGCGGAGGAAGAAACAGTACAAGCGAGTCGGAATTCGATTGGCCAGACCGGGGGGGAGTGGCGTTGCCTCTGATCGACGAAAGCAAATTTGCGGATGCGCAACCGCCTTTCACACGCCTCTCACGCCCTTGAATCCACAATTGCCTACTATCGCAACGCGCATTCCGCAACGCTGCGTCGATCTTGAGCGATGGAAATCGCCCTTCTGCTCGAACAAGAGAGAAAACACGCGCGACGCAATCAGTCTTTCTACTTTTTCGATCTCAAGCTTTTCCGACTTTTTCCGAACGGAAGGCGTGGCCTCGCTCGCTCGCTTCTCTTTTCGTTCACTCACTTCCTCTCTCTCCCTCTCTCTTTCTCTCTAACCACAGCCCTCGCCCTCATCCCCGACGACGACGACCTCGAGCTCATCACCAAGGCCCGAGCCAACCGCATCCAGCGCCTCGCCAAGGAGAAAGGTGCCGAGGCCGCCTTCACCAACGTCGAGGGCTTCAAGGTGTCTCCGCTCGCGGGGGCGCAGGCAGCCGTGTTCACGCTGCAGCGGGCCGGGTCGCAGCTGGACTCCGGGGACGCGTCGGGGGCCGCGGACACACTCAACTCCGGCGCCGACTTCGTCCAGGCCTTTGCTTCCTCGGCCGCCAAGGTCTCGGCGACGGCGGCGGCGAAGGCGAGCGCCGCCGAGGCCGCCGCTCGGCTGTCGGCCCTCAGGCAGGCGAGCGTCTCCGGGGACGCCAAGGCCGCGTTCGCCGGCGCCGCCCGCGCCGTGGCTGCGTGGGCCAACGACGCCGGGGTCGCCGGGAGCTTGCAGGGGCTTTGAGGAGTGGGGGGATAAAAAGGAGGAGAAGAAGGAAGGAGGGGAAAAAAAGCTTCGTTTCATTTTTGTTTGTTAAAAAAATTTCCGAGTGATTACAAAAAAAAAAAAAAAAACTCTTTCTCTTTCTCTTTCTCTCTCTTCCTCTTCAGCGCTTCGACCGCTTGTCACCGCCCTCCATCTCTTTCTTCTTCTTCTTTTCGCCGCCAGAAGAAGCCTGGGGAGAGCTCGGACCGCCAGCGGTGCTCTCTCTCGCTCCATTTTTATTTCCATTTCCACCACCACCACCTCCATCAACTCCTTTCATCTTCTTCGCCGCCGTCTCCTTCCTCCTCTTCCCGGCGGGGCCCCAGTCGGAATCCGCCTGCGACCCCTCCCCCTCGAAGGCCTCGTGGTCACCGAAGAGCTGGGCGTTCAAAGCTGCGTAGTCGACGCGGGAGACGCCGCGACGGCGGCGCTTCTTGGACCTCGAGGTGGAGGAGACGCCGTCGGCGGCGGCAGAGTCACCGCTCTTGGCCGCCGCAGAAAAAGGTTTCGTTTTCTTCGTCGACGTCCTCTTGCCGCTGACGCTCTTCCCGCCGCCGCCGCCACTCTCGCTGCTGAGAGCTCCGCGGCAGCCCGAGCGCACCACGGGCGTGTCATCCCTTGCGGAATCGGAATCGGAGGAGGGAGAGGCGTCGGAAGAGTCGGAGGAAGCGGAGGAAGCGCCTTTCTTCGGCTTCGACTTTTTCTTCTTCTTCTTGTCGTCGTCGCTCTCCGAAGAGTCGGTCGGCTCCGACCGGTCCCCTGAAGACTCCCCTTCGTCGTCCTCATCGCCGCCAAAGTCCTCGTCGTCGTCGTCGTCGTCGGAGGGGAGGTCCTCTCCCGCCAGGAGCAGCGCGGCGTTGCCCGTGCCCCCTTTCCCTTCGTCGCCGCCTTCTTCGTCGTCATCGTCGCTGTCGTCGTCGCCGTCTCCCCGTTTCCGGCTCCTCGTCCGCAGCGAGCTTTCCGGCGGCGGCGGCGGACCCGCAAAGATCTCCCCCCATTTCACTTCTTGTTCGTATTCGTACCCGAACTCGGCGTTGATCGCGCGCAACACGTCAGCCTTCGCCTCGCAAGCGGAACACAACCATCCGTCGTCAGGGTCGAGTGTTGCGGTCTCGACGGGTGGGACGCAGCAGGAGAGGGCGTGGTAGGCGCGGGAGCAGCCGCCGTCGCAGAGGATGATGTCGTTGTTCTGGTTTGTGTTTGTGTGTGGTTGTTGTTTTTGAGGAGGGTTTTTGTAGGTGAGCGAAAGAGGTTGAAAAAAAAATGAAGAAAAAAATCAAAGGAAAAAAATCAAAAAAAATCAAAAAAAAACTCACGTCGCTCGACTCAAACTCGCCGCACTTGCCACAGAACACGTCCTCCTCGCCCACCTCCCCGGTCTCCGGGTCGAAGGCCTCCTCCGGGATCCTTCTGTCCCCGTTGGCCTCCTCGAGAAGGCGGACGCATTCCACCAGAGTGGCCTTGGCCTTGTCGCACGCCGCCCTCGCCCGCTCGACCTCGGCCCCGAGCCTGATCCTGCGCCCCCCGCCGGCGCCGCGCGCCGCGTCGGCTTCAAAAGTTTCGACGAGCGTGGACTCGCGGCGCCACCTGCTGATGGCGGAGCGGGCGCGGGTGATCAGGGGGGCGTACTCGGACCTCATGTTGCGCTCCTCGCGCCTCTCTTCCTTCTTTACTTCTTCTTCGGCTTCGGCCGCGGCCTTTGGCTGCTTCTTGGTCTTCTTTTTGTCGTTGTCGTCGTCGGCGTCGGCGTTGGCGGCGGCGTCGGCGTCGGCGTTGGCGTTGGCGGCGCTCGCCTTCTTCTGCTTCTTCTCCTTCGCCGCGGCTTTGCGCTTCGCCTCTGCGCGATTTATTTCGATGATTGATTGTGGTGAATAAGAGTGGATAAAGGTGTGAGGAAGGAGGAGAAGAAAACGGAAGGAGGGAAAGGAAACAGAAACAGGAAAGAAAAAAGCAAAGAGAGAGACGAAGAAAGAAACTCGGGGAAACAGGGTCCCCCGAAACCTCTCTTTTCTCTTTTCGATTTTGATGCTTCTTTTTTTTTAGTTGTTGCGCGCGCGCGCGAGCCGCAGGGGGCTTCGAGCGCGCGCCAGGGAACAGAAAGTGAAGTCAGGGATTCAATTTTTCAAAAGGGGTGTGAATTTCGGAAAAACAGAACAGGAAAAAAAAACATCTGAGTTTTGTGAAAGGAAAAAACAAAAAACTTTTTTTTGAAGGGATTTCTTTTTTAGGAGAGGAGAGAGAGAGAGAAGACGCGGCCACAGGGGACCCGTTTCGCTCTCTATATCTCTCCTCTCCCCGGGGATATGAAGCTCGCAAGAAAGGAAAGCACGCGAGAGCGAAAAAATGTCTTGCTTTTTTTATTAGGAGGGGCAAAAAAAACACTTTCAGCAGCGCACCCGCTTCGCTTCAACCTCGCCTCCTCCTCCTTCTCCTTCGCCGCCTCCTCGCTCCCTCTTCTCCCCCCGCGCCCCCTCCTCCTCACCCTCCCCTTCCATGGCGAACGCGATGTCGGCAGCCTGCTCCATCAGGCCGTAGTCGGGGCGAGAGGCGTTCTCCCTGCGGGGCCTTCCCGCGGCCGCTGCCACTGCCTTTGGCGAGCAAGGAGCTGCTGCTCTGTTGTCGTCGTTGTCGTTGTCGTTTTTGCTGCTGTCGTCGTCGTCGTTGTTGCCGAGGGAGGAGCGCCTGCGGGGCCTCTCTTCCTCTTCGCCGTCGTCGTCCTCGTCGGTCTCTTCTTCTTCTTCTTCCTGCTCCTCGGAGTCGTCGTCGGAGGCCGACGCGGCAGCAGCAGCAGCGCCATTGTTGCTGCGGCGGCGGCGGTTTTCGTCATCGTCGTCGTCGTCGCCGCCGCCGCCGTTTGCGCGAGCGCTGTCGCCGCCGCCGCGGTTGCTCCCTCCCGCGCCACCTCCGCCGCCGCGCTCCGCGGCCTTGCCGCAGCCACCGTTGGAAGCAGCAACAGTGCGGTAGGAGCCCCCCTTCCCTTCTCCATCTCCTCCGCCGCCGCCGCGGGCGTGCTGTCGGGTTCCCTCGGCGTTTCCGTTTTCGTTCTTGTTGCCGTCTCCGTCTCTGTTCTCGTTCTCGTCGCTCGAGCGGGCGCCGGCTGCGGCGATGGCAACGGGAGGAGCAGCACCAGCGGCGACGACGACGACGGGAGCTTCGCGCTCCTGCCTCTCCGCTTCCACCACCACCACCTCAGCAGCAGGAAGAGTAGCAGCAGGAGCAACACAAACAGAAGGAGGAGCAGCAGCAGCAATCTCCCCGCTGCCGCTTCTACTCCCGCTCCCGCTCCCGCTCCCGCCGCTCGACCTCGACAGCCTCCCTCCTCCTCCTGCTCCTCCACCTCCGCTCGAGAGCCTCGAACCGGGCGCAGCCCTGGGAGTCGCCCTCGGCACCAGCCCGATCGAGCGCAGCGCCTGCGCCACGGACCGGAACCGCGCCCCTCCCGGGGAATAGTAGTAGATGTCCGCGGCGCCCTTGCTGCCCCCGTCGCGCCGGGTGCGGACGTCTGCCCTCCACCCCTGCGCCAGGGCCGCCCCGGGCCCTCCCGCGGCGAGCACGGCCGCGGCGAGCCTCCGGAGCTCCAGGGCCGCGGCTCCGGCGTCGGAGGCTGTGGCGGGGGGGGGACGGGAGCGGGGGATGGGGATGAGGGAGGCTGCGTGGTGTTGTTGGAGGTGGGACGGGGCGGAAGAGGAGGAAGAAGAGGCCTTTTTCGTTCGGGGCGGCGGCGGCGGCGCCGCTGCTGCTTCAGAAAGCTGCTGCTCTTGCTCTTCCTTCTCCTGCTGTTGCTGCGATTGCGAAGAGGGCATCATCAGCAGGTTCAGGCGCGGCATCGAGGAGCCCGAGGCAGCCGAGCAGAGCTGCTGCTCTTCCGTCGCCGTTGCCTCCGGAGCAGTTCTCGGCTTCGGCGCCGCTTCGGTCGCCGCCGTCGCCGTCGTCGTCGCCGCCTCTCTCGTTGCTGTTCCGGTTCCCGCTTCCGCTTCCGCTTCCACTTCCTCCGGCAGCGCCAGCGACTCCGTCCTCAGCGCCGCGGCCTCCCGCAGGCGAGGGGCCGCGAGCGCCGTGGGCGGTCTCGGAGCGGCGGCCAACGCCAGAGAGGAGGCGGCTGTCAGCGAGAAGGCGGCGCGCAGAGGCTGCCCCTGCTGCTGCTGCTGCTGCTGCTTTTCGGGTTCTTTGAGAGCGGCCGCGCCGCAGGAGAAAGGCGTCGCCGTCGCCGTCTCGTTCCAACCCCCTCCGTTGCTCCTGTTCCACGCCGAGACGGGCAGCTCGAGGAGCATCGCGGCTGCAACCGTAGACTTGGCGTTGAGTGGAGAAGTCGCGGGATTGACAGCTCCTTCGTTATTACCCTCCCTCTTCTTCCTCTTTCGCTCGAGCCAAGATAAAACCTCGGCCTTGGTCTCGAAGCGCCTTCCACCCGGAGACAGGTAGCCTGCAGAGTGCTTTCCCTCCGCTTCGTCAAAGGTCACCACGGCTCTCCAGCCCGGTGGCAAAGGGAAACCGCCTCTGCTCCTCGCGGCGACGTAGGAGCGGAGCCTGGCGGCGAGGAGGTGAGAGGCGAGGTCCTCGACGGAGGAGGACGAGGAGAGGGTTTTGTTCTCGGTTTGTTGTTGGTCGTCGCGTTTGCCGGCGTCGTAATCGCCGTCGTCGCCGTCGTCGCCGCTCTCTTCGAAGTCGTCGTCGTCGTTCTCCTCCTCCTCCTCCTCGAGATCGGCTTCTTCGTCCGCTCCGGAAGGCCTCTGGTGCTTCCGGTCGGTGTCTCCGCCCCTGTGGTAGGCTAGAGGATTGCCTTGCGCCTCGGAGGGTCCCTGCTGGCGCCGGCGGGAGCTGCGGGGGAGATCGAGCGGCTCGGCAAAGGTCGTCGCCGATGCGTCGTTGTTGCTGTTGATGCCTCCACCAACGCCTCCTCCGCCGTCGCTGCTGCTGCCGTTGTTACCCTCTCTCCCGCTGAGGACCTTGAGGACCTCTGCCCTGGACCGGAAGCGGTGGCCGTTGGGGCCGTAGAAGTACTGAAGGTGGAGAAGAGAGAAGAGAAAGAGCGAAGAGAAAGAGCGATCGAATTATCGATGTGAGAGAGATCGAAAGGCGGAGAAAACTTGAGGTCGAGGGGAAAAAGAAAACAGGAGGAAAAAAACGAAAGAGACTCGAAATCAAACTCACCACGTCGTTGGTGCCCTTGGACGCGCCGTCCTTCCGCGTTCGCAGCCTGACGAAGAAACCCGGCGGGAGGGTGATTCCTGAGGCGGTAGAGAGAGGGAGAGAGAGAGAGAGAGAGGAGTGGCGTGAGAAGGAGAAGAGAGAGAAGAAGGAAGGTCGAGAGAGGAAGAAGAGGTCGAGAGAGCTCTTTTTCCTTGGAACGAGAGAAAGAAAGAAAAAAACAGTCGCCCCCGAAACCGACGTTTCTTCTTTCTAATTCTCTCTCTCTCTCTTCGCTTCTCTTCTTCTCTTCCTTCTTCTTCTATTCGTACCTTGGCTCCGCAGGTAGGACGCGAGGCCCGAGAGAGCAGCCCTGGAGATCTCGGGGTCCTGTTCAGTCGGCGGAGTGTGAGAAAGAGAGAGAGAGAGGTGAGAGAGTCGGAAAGAGATGCCGTCTCTTCTCGGTCAACAGTCGCCTCGCCGATCCTTTCCCCCTCTTGCTTCCCCTCTCTCCCTATCTTCTTCTTTCGCCCCAACTAAACACGCGATCTAATCACCACGAAGCCCACGGGCGGGCGGCGACCGGCCCTGGCGTCGGACGTTTTGACGATGCTCTCGACGACAACGGCAGAGGTGTTGAGCGCCGACGAGTCCTGTTTTTTTTTGTCGTTTTCGTCGAGAAAAAAAGGTCGAGAGAGAGAAGATCGACGGGGAGAGAGAGAGAGAGAGAAAGTTTCTCTCTTCCGGTGAGCACTCGAGCTTTCTATTCCTCTTTTTTTGGTGTGCTTGATCATGTCGCGATGTCACAGAGAGCAACAGCAGAAGAGAGAGAAGAGAAAGCGGAAAGAAAGCCTCTCCCGAGCGTGAAACCGTTGCTGCAAGCAAATCTGGCTGTTTGGCCGGCGCTCCCTCGATTGCGAACAAGGCCGGCGCTCTCCATCCTTGCTCTCTTCCGGGTTCCCTCTCTCCTCGCCTGTTTTTCCCCTTCAAAGACGCACCATCATATCCAGATAATCAGAAGCTGTCCCCGAAAAGTGAAAAAGAAAAAAGAAAAGACTTGAACTGAGCTCTCCCTCTCTCCAAAAAGCGAAAAAAAGGACCTCTTTGCTGCTCTCTCCGACGTTTGTGAGAACGACGAAAAGGAAGACGAGAAAAACAGTCATCCTCCTCGGCTCTCTCTCTCTTCCGCCTTTTTTTCTCTCTCTATCGAACTTCAGATGGAACTAACTTCTTCTTCTTCCCTCGCGGCGGAACGGAAATTTACAAACTGAAAAAAACTCACTTCGTTTTCTGATTTGGGGGGAGAAGAAGAAAGAAAGGAAAACTCTTCTCTTCTCTTCCTCACTTCACTTCTCGGGCTCCTCCGTGAACTGGTCCCTCGGCCCTATCTCCTCGTACCACGAGTCAAACCCGCCGCGGAGGATGGAGATCCTGACCGGAGGCTGCTGCGCTGGGGTTTCCTCCTTCTTTGCATTTGCAACCGCCGCCGCTCTGTTGGCGAGCCTCGCTGCGCACGCCGGCCCCCGCACCTGGCTCAGAGCGCAGTGGAAGACGACCTCTTCCGCGCCCGCGAGGTGCGCCCGGCGCAGGAGGGCGTCAAGGGCCGCGTCGCCCTCGGGGCCCTCGGCGCGGAGCTCGTAGGCCGGGGCGTGGAGCGCTCCCTTGATCGCGTGGGTGCGCTCGGACTGTGCTTTTTTTCGTTTTTTTTTCTTTGGGCGTCAGGTCGAGAAAAAAGAAGGGGGAAAAAACGGTTGCTCAATTTCGATCTCCGCCTTTCTTCTCCCTTCTTCTCTCCTCCCTCCCGATTCCCGCAATCACGCACCTCGTCGCGAACGTCGACGATCATGATCTTCCTCTCCGCGGCCAGCAGCGTCGAGCGCAGCTCCGAGGGGGTCACGCGGGGCAGCGAGTTGGGGCTGGTGAAGGAGGAAGATGATGATGCCATCGTCGTCGTCGTCGTCGCTCGAGGGGCGGCGATCGGCGTTCTTCTTCTTGTTCCGGAGAAGAAGAGGGCTCGGAGCGGCGCGCTGCTGCTGCTGCTGAGCCCGGTGAGGCAGGTTAAAGGGAGTATTTTATCAGACACGGTCGGAGACGAGGGGAGAATTGGAGAGAGACGGGAGAAGAAGGGCGCGAAAAGAAGACGAGAGAGAGCGAGAGAGAGCGAGAGAGAGAGAGAGGGTCGAGGTGAACGAAGAAGAAGTGAACCCTCTCGCTCTTCCTCTTGTTTTCTGATTTCGAAAAAATTGACTTTCATTTTTACAAGTGGTGTTATCATTGCTGTTGTTGTTATTGTTGAGAGCGAGTGTATGTGCGTATTCGAAAAGGGGAGTGGAGAAACCACAAGGTGGAGAAAGCGCCAAGGAAAGATGAGGAAGAATAAAAGAGATCTCCTTTTCTCTCTCTCGGGTTTTTTTTTCGGGGAAAAAATGTCTTTCTAAGAAGAATTTCGAAAAGAGAAAAAAAAACACCCCAAGCGTGAGGCAGGAAAGCTATGCGGTTTGAAAAGAATGAATCAATCAATCAATAAAAAATGAAATGCGGTTGTGATCAAGGCAGGGTGGTGGTGGGGGCGGAAGCAATCGGGGTCGGGAATCAGGCGGCGGTGGCGGTGGCAAGTTTTTTTTTTAGTTTTCGTCGAAAGCGAAACGAACTTTGGGGAAAAAAAACTTTTTTCTTCTTCAACTCGTCATCCTGTCGCCCTCCCGCTCCTCGCACGACCTGCGCGCCGCCTTCCTGTCCGCGGCCGCCCCGCCGTCGCAGAACAGTCTGGAAGAGGCCACGGCGGCAGCGGCGGCGGCGGCGGCGCGAGGGGTGCCGGCCTGCGTCGGGCCGTGGGCCCCCGCGGCCGAAGCGAGAGACGCGCGACTTCCGCCGCCGCCGGAACCCCTCGTCTGAGGCCTTGCTCCTCCGGCTCCGACTCCGGCAAGAGCGCTGTTGAAGAGCGCCGCGCGCGCGTCGAGGTCGGCGTTGGAGAAGACGCCAGCAGCTGCTGCTTTCGCCCTGCTGCCGCCGCTCCCGCCGCTGCCGCCGGAGGAGCCCCCCGAGGATTGCCGCCGCGAGGAGCCGCAGCGAGAGGGAGCGGAGACGGCGCCGGCGGCAACGGCGGCCGAGGCGGCGGCAGCGGTGGCGGCGAGCGACGCCCTCCTCGCCGCGGCAGCAGCGCTGCCGCCGCTGCTGCTCCTCCTGCGGTTGGAGGAGGAGGAGCGCCGCCTCTGGCGGAGGGCGAGGGCGGCAGCCGCGGCGGCGGCGACAGAGACGGAAGGGAGGAGCAGAGCTCCTCCTTCGCTCGCTGCCGCCGCGTGATGAGTTGGAGGAGAAGAGGCGGCGCTCTTTGTCGATCCGGGGGGAGAGGTCGAGGAGACGACCCCTGCGACCGCCGCCGCGGCGACGGCCTGGGCCCAGGCGGCGTCCGCTCCGGCGCGGCGCCTGCGCGCCAGGGAGGCCGCGGCCTTGGCGCTGCCCGTCCCTTCGCCTCCGGAAGAGAAGTGCACCGAAGAGAGTGAGGCGCCGCGGCTTCCTCCTCCTCCTGCGCCGCCGGCGGCGAAGACCGAGGAAGACCTCCTTCCTCCTCCGACGACGGGGACCGGAGGAGGCAGCTGGTTGTGGTAAACCGGCGGCGAGCCGCTGACGCGCTTGCGGTCGACGGCGCCGCCGCGGCGGATCACGGAGGAGAGCTCGCGGTCCTTGGCGGCAGTGGCGTTGGAAACCGAGGAGCGGCGGCGCTGACCGTGGGTTCCCGTCGCCGCCGCCGCCGCCGCCGTCGTCAAAGAAGGAGGAATCGGCGACGGGATCCTCGACGCCGGCGTCGCGGTCCCCCCCGTCGTCGTCGTGGTCGTGCCCGTGTCGAGCTCCCAGGAGGCGCGCGGCGCGTGCCCAACGAGCCCTTCGCTGGACAGTCTGAGGCGGGACATCCCGGAGGGCCCGGCCCCGGCGAGGAAGGAGGACGAGGGAGTCGCTGCAAGACCGGCAGCAGCGCCGCCGTCGTCGACGCCCGCATCTCCGGCGTCGTCGCCGCTAGTAAACGCGTTCCTCGCGCCTCCGCCTCCGTTCGCGCCTCCCTGGATCCTCGCCCGCAGTCGAGAGAAGAGAGATCCGACGGGCATTGTTTGGAGCGTGAACGTGGCGCTCATCTACTGAGGCGGGGCGAGAGGTTGGAGGGAGGGAGGGAGAAGAGGAAGAAGAGGGAAGCGATCGAGAGCGCCCTTGATTTTCGTTCGAGCCCGACACGCCCCTTGGCGGCACTCGAAAACCCGCAAGAAATTCGCTCTTCTTCGCGAGAGCGATGGGGAACGGCCGTCTAGTCCCGCAATCGAGCAAGGACAGAGGCGAAGACGGAGCCGGAGAGGGAGAACTCGGAGATTGGTCTTTGTTGGAGAAATTGCTCGAGAGAGAGAGTACGGCGGAGGACCTCGGTTTTTTTTTTTTGAAATTCCGCGGCAAACCGCTCTCCTCTCGTTCGCAAAGGAGGAAGTGCTCTTAGAAACGTTTCAGACGCGTCACGCGTTGTGAAAAGTGTGCTTTTTTTACAGTGTCGCTTGTGTTACAGTCAATTCGAATCTCATCAACGGAGAAGAGGTCAAAACGAAGAGACAGGACGAGGGA
>Ga0210003_1001997_pt1 | contig 17498 bp, 11 predicted proteins | sample LantaG_FD_182804 | JGI IMG/M metagenome (GOLD analysis project Ga0210003, IMG submission 182804) | Deep subsurface microbial communities from Baltic Sea to uncover new lineages of life (NeLLi) - Landsort_02402 metaG (SPAdes) (version 2) | ecosystem: Environmental > Aquatic > Marine > Oceanic >...
CCTTACCTGTAAGTCGGTAACCATCTGAAATCTCCTGATTTATGGAAATCCAGATAGCTTATTATTTCCGACTAATATCCGGAACTTTTAACTGTCGCCGGACGGTAAGAATGATTGTCGCTGATCACTTAATCCTTAAAAAGAAGCAACGTGAATTGATGCACTTGGCTTATATACTATTATTTGTCAGAATGATGTGTTCTTCAAATCGACCTGCAATCCACGAAAGTTTTAGCTTCTTGGTCGCTGCCTTTAATTCAGCAAGAACACCATTTGTTTATATGATACTGCTCAGAAGTGTCAGGAGTGAAATGAAAAACGGAATACTGGCAAGATTTTTCATCTCGTCAGCGGTGAAGTTCGCGAGTATAATCTGCATTATGGTCTTGGAAACACATAAATATTCGCTCAACAGGAGGCTTTTATCGTGATTGAAAAACATACGAAACTACTGGTGTTAATCCTGACCATATTCGGTAATGTGGCTGTTGCGGCCGAGCCGGCAATGGTCAGTGCTGACGCTCCCAAGTTGCCCTTTGCCACGCCGCTGAAGTGGAAGTCCACTGACATCCTGATCAAGCCGATCTCCGACGATACGCACAAGATCGTATCCATCAAAGATCCAACGGTGGTCTACTGGAACGGTCTATGGCACATTTACGCCACTGCCTACTCGACGTCCGCCAGAACCTGGAGCATGGTGTATTTGAACTTCAAGGACTGGTCCGAGGCCCCCAAGGCCAAGTTGACCTATATTGATGTCAATCCGAATTTAAGAGGATATCATTGTGCGCCGCATCTGTTCTATTTTACCCCGCACAAAAAGTGGTACTTTATCTTCCAGTCACAGCAGCCCCAGTATTGCACCACGGATGATATTTCCAAACCAGAAACCTGGACGGCGCCAAAGAACTTTTTTGACAAACTACCCGCGAGCACCCCGAGGCTTCCGATCGACTACCATATCATCTGTGACGACACCCACGCGTATCTGTTCTTCACCGGCGATGATGGTCGTTTTTATCGCAGCCGGACCACACTCGATAACTTCCCCAAGGGCATGAGCGATCCAGAGATTGCCATTGAAGACAATCGAAACAACCTGTTCGAAGGCAGCATGACCTACAGGATCAAGGGCACCGAGTCCTATATGACCATCATCGAGGCCCTGAGCCCGGCACGATATTACCGCGCCTGGATTTCCAACGATCTCAATGGCCAATGGACACCCGTGCCCGGTGCCGACTCATGGGAAAAACCTTTCGCAGGGATCAACAACGTCACCTTCGAAGACGGAGTGGAGCCCTGGACAAGGGATATCAGCCACGGAGAGTTGCTTCGTGATGGATTTGACGAAACACCGACCATCGACCTCAAGAACCTGAGACTTCTTTATCAGGGACGCGATCCGAAGATTAACGGGCGATATGAGATGTTGCCCTATCGGCTTGGTCTGCTGACTTTGGAAAGTTCGCGGTAATTGAGAATTACAGTGCGATGAAGCATGTGCTTTATTCGAACCTGTTCGTTCGGCGTGCAGGAACTGCCTTCAAACTGATTGGGCGAAACAGGCAATATAAAAGTGAACATGACTGAAGCCTCTGTCGGGTTTCGGGCAAAATTGAGAGAAAAGGAATGGGAAAGAAAATGGATCGATTTAGTGCGTTTCGGCAGGTGTTTAGGTTGTCCGGATATGTGATGTTGGCTATCTTGATGCAACTTGTAGTTGGGTGTCAAGCTGTCGACGCGCCTCGTGAACGCATTTCCATTAACGATAGATGGCGTTTTATGAAATATGGTCCGGACGAAAAAGTTGACGAGCTGATCTACGATGTTCGTCCGGAAGTGAGGCGAAGAAGGGAAATCATTCTTGGTGAAGACGCGGCGACTGCAGCGGTCGATGTCAAAGCGGAAAAGCCTGTGCTGAAGTCCTGGGTTATACCCACCGGGAACGACTTTATCAGCGATCCCACAAAGCGTTACTCGCGGCCCGAGGGAAATCCGGGCAGCGACTTTCCATTCGTTCAGGCGACATTTAACGACGCATCCTGGGAGCAGGTTGATCTGCCGCACGACTGGGCGATCAAAGGGCCGTTTTATGAGGGGTGGGGTGCAAAAGTCAGTGGTGGTATGGGGCGTCTGCCCAGTCCCGGTGTGGCATGGTATCGTAAAAAGCTGGATATTCCTGCTTCCGATGCGGGAAAATCCCTCTTTCTGGATATCGACGGAGCCATGTCATACGCCATGGTCTGGCTGAACGGAAAACTGGCTGGTGGGTGGCCCTATGGCTATAACTCTTGGCGCGTTGATCTGACGCCGTATGTGGTTCCGGGAGGAGAGAATCAACTGGCGATTCGTCTGGACAATCCGAACGACTCTTCGCGCTGGTATTCGGGCGGCGGGATTTATCGTAATGTCTGGCTGGTGAAAACGTCGCCGGTGCACGTGGCCCACTGGGGAACCTACGTGACCACGCCGAAAGTCTCCAAGTCACAGGCCAAGGTGGACTTGGAAGTCACGATCGATAACGACTCCAAGAAGGATGCACAAGTAGAGGTGTTCACACGCATCTTTGCCCTCGACAAGGCAGGAAGACTCAGTGGTAAGGCTGTTGCCACGATGGCGCCGACTCAGGTTTCTATCGATGCAGGCAGCAAGGGAACCGTGAGCGGGACAGTCACGGTCAAGAATCCTCGTCTGTGGGGGCCGCCGCCGCAGCAAGTACCCAACCGCTATGTAGCTGTCACCGTTGTGGCCATGGACGGGAAAGTACTCGATCAGTACGAAACCCCCTTTGGTATCCGTTCTCTGGAGTTTAATGGTGACAAGGGATTGCTGGTCAACGGAGAACATGTCTTCATTAAGGGGGTTAACCTGCACCACGACCATGGGGCACTTGGTGGCGCGTTAAACATGCGCGCGGCTCAGCGGCAGCTTGAGATCTTGCAGGAGATGGGATGCAACGCCATTCGCACAGCGCACAATACATTCGCGCCTGAGTTCTATCAACTGACGGACAAGATGGGATTCCTCGTCATGGACGAAGTGTTTGACGTCTGGAATTTCAAGAAGCCGGCTCTCGACTTCCACCTGATTTTCCCGGAGTGGCACGAACAGGATCTTCGCTCTATGATCCGTCGGGACCGTAATTCTCCCTCGGTCATCATGTGGAGCTTTGGGAACGAAGTCGGCGAGCAATACCGCGGTGCCCAGGAGGCACTTACCGGTAAAGCGCTCTATGAGATCGCCAAGGATGAAGATCCGACCCGGCCCGCGACATCCGCCATGAATGTGGCCAAACCCGATTCGGCGTTTGCTCAGATCTCTGATGTCATTAGCTTAAACTATCAAGGCGAAGGCATGCGGTGGGATGGTGCCTACGCCAAGTTCAGGGGCAACAAGTCTGCTACCCAGTACCAGCCTTTTCACGAGAAGTTCCCCGATAGAGTCATCCTTAGCAGTGAGAACTCGTGCGTCTTCACGAGCCGTGGAGAATACTTTTTCCCGGTTTTTGAGGGCATCAGCGCCCCGTTTCACAATACAGAGGGTGCCGCAGATTCAAAAACTCGCCACGTCAGTTCCTACGAGCTGTATACCGAGCAGTTTGGTGCGAGCGCTGACAAGGTCTTTGCAGCCCAGGAGAAACACCCATTTGTGGCCGGTGGATTCGTGTGGACCGGTTGGGACTACCTGGGCGAGCCGTCGCCTTTTTACGAGTCCCGCAGTTCCTATTACGGGATCGTGGACCTCGCCGGGTTCCCCAAGAACAAGTACTATCTCTACCAGTCTCACTGGCGTCCGGACTTGCCGATGGCCCACATCCTGCCGCATTGGAACTGGCCGGATCGCATAGGAAAGGTCACGCCAGTGCATGTATTCACGTCCGGTGACCAAGCGGAACTGTTCCTGAACGGCAAGTCGCTTGGCAGGAAAACCAAGGGCCAGTACGAATACCGCCTTCGTAGGGACGACGTAACCTACGAACCCGGCGAACTGAAAGTGGTGGCATATAAAGACGGTAAACAATGGGCGACCGATACCGTCAAGACGACCGGCGATGCTGCCAAACTGCTGCTCGAGCCGGACCGGGCCACCATCGCAAGCGACGGGTATGATCTGTCCTTTGTCACGCTGACTGTTGCCGACAACGATGGACTCTTGATCTCGCCGTCGAAACATCCGATCACGTTCGAGATTTCAGGCCCGGGTGAAATCGTAGCCACCGACAACGGCGACCCCACGGACATGACCGTCTTTTCCTCTCATGAACGAAAGGCGGTCAAGGTCAATCGTCAATATCTCCTGGCCCATAATCCTGATCGGTTGCTCGCACCGTTTCGCCGTGAATCCGGGCTGGAGCCCAAGGCAAAGCCGTATGGCAACTGGGAGAGCGACGGACTCGACGGACACTCCGCGGGTCACTATCTTTCGGCACTGGCGCTAATGATTGCATCGGGTGCCGATCCGGATGGGGAGTTCAATCGTCGTCTTGACACCATGCTCGATGAACTGGAGCAGTGTCAAAAAGCCTATGGCGACGGGTACATGGGTGGCGTGCCACGAAGTCGCCAACTGTGGAACAGGATTGCTTCCGGTGATGTTGATGCGATCCGCAGATACTGGGTACCGTGGTACAATGTCCACAAGACATTCGCCGGTTTGCGTGATGCCTATCAGTTGGCTGGCAAGCAAAAGGCACGCATTCTGCTCATCGGACTTGGCGATTGGTGCGTCAAGATTACCTCGGGCCTGACCGATGAGCAGATGCAACGCATGATCGGTATGGAATACGGCGGTATGAATGAGGTGATGGCCGATGTCTATGCGATCACTGGTGAGGAAAAATATCGTATGACAGCCACGCGATTCAACCATCGAGCCGTTTTTGATCCGCTGGTACGTCACGAGGACCGTCTGACCGGGCTGCATGCCAATACCCAGATTCCCAAGATTGTCGGCATGGAGCGGATCGCTGCGCTGACCGGGAACACCGAAGAACATGCCGGGGCCGAGTTTTTCTGGCAAACAGTCACAAAAAACCGCTGCGTCGCATTTGGAGGAAACAGTGTTTCCGAACACTTCAATGATCCCCAGGACTTCAGCGGCATGATCGGGCATCGGGAGGGGCCGGAGTCCTGCAATACTTATAATATGCTCAGACTCACCGAGTTACTTTTTAAGGCGGAACCGAAGGCCGCTTATGTCGACTATTACGAGCGTGCCCTGTACAATCATACCCTGGCCTCCATCCACCCGATGCGGCCCGGGTATGTGTATTTCACATCCATCCGTCCGGACCACTACCGGGTCTATTCCCAGCCCGAGCAGGCCTTTTGGTGCTGCGTGGGTACGGGCATGGAGAATCCCGGACGATACGGTGAGTTCATCTATGCCCAGGCCAAAGACGGACTGTATGTGAATCTCTTTATCCCCTCGGAACTCTCAGTGCCCGATCACGGCATGGTGCTGAGGCAGGAGACTACGTTCCCGGATGAGGCGTGTACGCAGCTTGGTCTTCAACTCGAGAAACCGACCACCTTCACGCTGAATATCCGCCATCCCGCCTGGGTCGAAGCGGGCGATTTTTCGGTCAAGGTCAACGGGCAGTCTATTGCTGTCGAGTCGACCCCATCTTCCTACGCCGCAATTCGGCATCAATGGAAGAACGGTGATACGGTTGACGTGGCGCTGCCGATGCACACGCGCGTGGAACGTCTGCCTGACGGCTCCGATTGGGTGGCCATCCTATATGGCCCGATCGTGTTGGCCAAGCCCGACGGTACGGAAAATATGGACGGTCTGTTTGCCAACGATGGTCGCATGGCGCACGTGGCGCATGGTCCGATGGTGCCGCTCGACAAGGTTCCGGCCTTGCTGACTACGGAAGAGGAATTGCTCAGCCATGTGGCTGTTGATCCATCTGCCGGGCCGCTGCACTTCCGCATCAAGGATGTGATCGAACCGGCCGAGCCCGGGGGCTTGCCCCTGGTGCCGTTCTTCAGACTGCACGAACGACGCTATCAGATGTACTGGGAACTCACAACCGCCGAACAGATGGCCGCGCGTAAAGAAAAACTGGCTGCCCAGGAGCGGGCCAGCGTTGCACGCGAGGCCGCAACCCTTGACTGGATCGCTGTGGGCCTGCAACAGCCCGAGGTGGAGCATGACCTCCAGGGCGAAGGCATGGCATCGGGCGTTCACAACGGTCGCCGCTGGCGTCACGGAGCATGGATTCAATACACACTCGATCCCCGAGGTGCCAAGGAGGTTATTCTGGCGGTCACCTATTCCGGTGACGATCGGGGTCGTGAATTCGACATCCTGGTCAACGGCACAGTGATTGCAACGCAGAGGCTGACCGGTGAAAAGCCGAACCACTTCATCGAGAAGTGTTACCCCATTGCCTCCGAGATTCTGCAAGCCGCTGGCAATGATCGCCTTACCGTCCGATTCGTCGTGAAACGGCAGCTTGCCGGAGGGCTTTATGACGTGCGTCTGCTCAAGCCGGGGACTCCGGAAGTCCCTCCTTTCAACTAAGAGATTACCTGTGCCAAGGCAGTTTTTATGCATTACTCTGTATGGGACTAAGGGCAGACGCAATGATAAATTCATCAACAATACAGGAGACATCATTATGAATAAGCATCAGTTAACCATTATTTTGATACTATTGAGTCTTTTGACTCTGACGCCAGTTCTGGCCGAACCAGCACGCAATCCCGTGATCTGGGCTGATGTTCCGGATGTGGCGGTGATTCGCGTGGGTGACACCTACTACATGAGCAGCACCACCATGCACATGAGCCCGGGCCTGCCCATCATGAAGTCCAAGAATCTGGCCAATTGGGAAATGCTCACCTATGCCTACGATCGACTGGTTGAGAACGATGCGATGAATTTAGAAAACGGCCAGAACGCTTATGGCCGAGGCTCCTGGGCCAGTTGTTTGCGTTATCACAACGGGACCTACTATGCGACCACCTTTTCCAGCACCAGTGGCCGGACTCACATCTACACGACCAAGGATATTGAAAAGGGCGATTGGAAGGCGTCGTCTTTCTCGCCTTCATTGCATGACCATACCCTGTTCTTTGACGACGACGGGCGCGTCTACATGATCTATGGCGGCGGAAAATTGACACTCGTGGAACTGCTTCCCGATCTCTCGGGCATCAAGCCCGGCGGAGTCAATAAAGTCATCATTGAAAACGCCAATCTACTGTTTGGCAAAAATGAGGTCGGCGGACTCAATGGCGAGGGCTCCCAACTGATCAAGGTCAGCGGCACCTATTACCTGCTCAACATTGGGTCGCCCAGGAGCCGTTGGTCCCGATCTGTCCTGATTCATCGGGCTGAAAAGATCACTGGACCTTATGAAGGACGCGTTGGCCTTGAGGATCGCGGCGTGGCCCAAGGCTGTTTAATCGACACGCCGGACGGTAAGTGGTACGCCATGCTGTTCCAGGACAACGGTTCCGTGGGACGCAGTCCCTGGCTCGTGCCGGTGACATGGGAAGACGGCTGGCCCGTGTTTGGGATTGACAGTAAGGCGCCCGCGACCATTGATATCGAAGACAGTGAAAAGTTGCTGGACAGCAATATTGTGGCATCCGACGAATTCAATCGCAAGCCCGGCGAGCCGCTGCCTCTGGCCTGGCAGTGGAACCACAACCCGGACAACCGCTACTGGTCGATCGGCGAACGAAGCGGTTACCTGAGGCTGACCACCGGGCAGATGAACAGCGGGATTCTCCAGGCCCGCAATATCCTGACCCAACGAACCTCCGGCCCAATGAGTTCCGCGACCACCAAAATCGAGGTCGCCCATATGAAGGACGGTGACTGCGCCGGCCTGATCGCTCTGCAAAGGAAATTCGGTTATGTCGGCGTCAAAATGGAAGACGACAACAAATCGATCGTTATGGTCAGTGCCCAATCCAACAGATCCGAGGAGATCAAGAGCGTCTCGCTCACACAGCTAACAGTATATCTCAAGATCGACTGCGATTTCCGTGACCGTACGGACAAGGCCTATTTCTATTACAGCCTGGACGGCAAGACGTGGACGAAGATCGGTTCCGTCCTGCAGATGGCCTACACTCTGCCGCATTTCATGGGCTATCGCTTCGGACTGTTCAACTATGCGACTAAAACAACAGGCGGATTCGTAGACTTTGACTTTTTCCATGTGAGCGATGAGATCAGCGCGGAATAAGGAATAAGTGTTCATCGATTAACAGCTCAATGTCAAACACTAAAATCCGGTTTGCCACGAAGATTTTTGAGGCATCCATGTTAAGATATATCAGCCAGTGTCACTCACTAATTAGCGATGTCCATTGAAAACGATGTCAAATTTTAGCTCTTGCCTAAGCCATTTATAGATAAGAGTTTATGGGGTTACGGGTTTTCTTGAAACATGTAGATAAGAGGGTTTCGGGTTGTAGGTTGGTTGTATTAGTTTTGCGAGTGAAAATTAGGCCGTTTTGGTGTTGCTATGTCACTATTACACAGCTTCTGTTTGCGGTAGTTTTGCTCGCCACTCGTTGGCCTTTTCCAGCTTGTCCCAGGCTTTGTAAAAATCGAGCGGCAGACATTACCACCATTTTATAAATGACTATGCTTGTAGGCTCGGAGTTTCTGTTGCTTCGTTTGACGCTTTGTGATACGATTGCATGACCGTAAGATGAATCACTGCAGGCCACTTGGCATATGCTAATTGTACTTGGGAGTTAGACGGAATGAGAAACCTAATTGACTACTCAACCGTGGCGAGATTTGTGTTTATTCTTTGCCTGTCCCTGTTCACATACACTCCACGGATATGGGCGGCAGAAGCCGAGCCCGCCGCCGTTGTCTCCTGGGAGGTCGGTACACCCATCGTTACCTACTGGGCCGGCCCGTCACTGACCGATGCCGTCGCACAGCAGATGGTCGAAGGTGGTTTCAACCTCGTCTGGTGCGGCAGCGAAAAGGAACTCGATGTAGCAGGCCGTCACGGCCTGCGTGGTCTGTTCACCAACGGGCTGCTGGCGCCTGCGTCGCTCGACGACCCCAATCGCCGCGAGCAACTTGATGCTCTCATCGCCCGCGTCAGCAAGCACCCAGCGTTTTACGCCTACTACCTCATTGACGAACCCAATGCATCGCAGTTCCCCTTGCTCGGCAAACTGGTTGCCTATTTGCGCCAGCGTGATCCGCTGCACCTGGCCTACATTAACCTGTTTCCGACCTACGCCAACAACAAGCAACTCGGCACAAAAGGCGACGTGGTTACGGCCTACAAGGAGCACTTGCGTCTTTACATCAAGCAGGTGAAGCCTTCGCTCATTAGCTACGACCACTATCAGTTCAGGCTCAAGGGCGATAGCGATCAGTACTTCCTGAACTTGGCGATGATCCGGCGTGCAGCACAGGAGGTGGGTGTGCCTTTCCTCAACATTGTGCAAGCCTGCACCTGGGCGCCGGATGCGATTCGTGTGCCGAACCCGGACGAGCTACGCTACCTGGTCTATTCCACGCTGGCCTACGGCGCGCAGGGCATCAGCTATTATGTGTATGCGTGCGTGAACCACCAAGGCAGCCTCGTCAGCCTGGACGGGACACCCGGACCTCTCTATCATGCGGTCAAATCCTACAACCGCGAGTTCGTCGCCAGTGCGAGGGAACTCCAACCGCTGCACTCGCTGGGCGTGTATCACACCTCAATGCGCGAACCCGGTTGTGAGCCGCTGCCGGCAGACACACTCTTCCATCTCGACTCCCCGCAGTCGCCCACCTTGCCGCGAGGCTTTTTGCTCGGTTTCTTCGGAGCCGTAGAGAAGTCGACTCACGTGGTCGTGGTGAACCTGGACTATACCGCCGAGGTGAGCACATCATTAGTTGGCCCGGGCGAACTCGAACTCTTCGACGCTACAACCGCTCAATGGACCTCTGCGAAGAAGGCTGCAATCGAACTAATCCTGCCGCCCGGCGGGGGGAAGCTTGTGCGAGTCGCTCGATGAAGGAAAGGAGACTGGCCGATCCTGCAGAATGCCTCAACTAAAGTGGTTTGTCCCTGATAAGGATAGACTTGCTGTCACACGGTACTATTCGCCCTTGATAAGCGCAGCACGACCGCTTTCTACGATGAACTGATGCAGCGGGGATTCGGCTTCGAAGAAGTTTTCAGCGTAACATCCCTTCCCGTCATCCAGAAGCAGCTTTCCATGTAATATCGTTTTTGATGCGAAGCGTTACTCGCCGCCGGGTCGTTCCAGTTGGTGGAAATAGACTGAACGGTAACCGCCGCCCATGTTGCGCCCAACCCAGAGGCGATAGTCAAGGCTTTCGTTGGCGGCGACGAAGGCCTTATCGATTGGGTCCGGCGACGTAACCACAGTGATCGCCCGCCCGTCGCTCTCCGTCGGCGTAATCAGCACCAACTCATCCCTGAAGTCTCCATAGAGGTCGGCCACCATAATAACGCTGCCACTTCCCCCCGGATCGGGATGGACGTCAGGCACGATCCGGGCCTCTTTCCCGTCGAAATTGGCGAGCGTCCGGCCATTGTTACCCAAGAGCTCACAGGTTGGGTCGCCGTCCCACTCGATGGGCGTGTAGCCTGTCGGGAACGGCTCGAGGAGAGACCGGCCGTCGGCCGAAAACAGAATGAGATTTTGGTCGTCATGCCCGGCCCTGTTCGAGATACACTCGATACCGGGCGATCCGTCCCAGATATCGGCCGTCCATCCACGGTGGCCATGCGTCCAGCGCGGATCATCCTCGCGGTTCACTTTCCAGATGATTTCGCCCGAGTTGGCATCCACCAGATAGGCACCGGCGTGCATGCTGGACTCGACGATATAGAACACCTCCAGGCCCGGGCGGCCGGGCAGATAATCATGGATGGACACGATGTCTGGGTGTTGGCGGTAGATCGACCAGCGCAGGCTCCCGTCATGATTCAGGCACGTAGTCCCGTCGAAGACCTCCTGTTTGCCATCGCTGTCTACGTCGGCCACCTCGATCTTATGGCCCCCACTGCCGTTTGTCTCCCAAAAGCTCTTGTATTGCCAGAGCTTCTTCAGTTGTGCATCGTAAGCCGTGAAGATCTCGTTCTCATAGAGGCCGCTCTGGGTGATCACGGAAGGGTGCTCCCCGTCGAGGTAGGCGATCGATAGATGGATACGGGTCGAAGAGCCTTGCAGGTCCGACACGAGCGGTTGCCACGGCGCCGTACGAATCACCTGACCCGTCATCCCGTTCAATATCGCCACATAGACCTCGTCGCCCATCTGCAACCGCGTAATGATCTCCGCCCTTCCGTCGCCGTCCATGTCCCAGACATTAAATGGTACGTTGTTGGCGCTTCCGAAGCAGTGGGCATGGTTGCAGATGTCCTTCTGCCACAGCGACCGCCCATACGACGTGAACGCCTCCAGTTGGACAGGCAATCCCGGGTCCTGCGACATCTCGCTGTTTCCGTTGTCCATGCGCACGACACAGTCGAGTGTGCCATCGCCATTCAAGTCGCCGAAAATGGGAACCAGCGTCCCCTGTTTGAACAAAGGTTTGCAGGTGACAACGATCGGATAGGCCCGCTCCGTGACGGTGACGCCGACCCATTCGGAACGCGGGCCTTCGTTACCGGATCCGTCCACGGGCCGCACGTAATACTGTCGGCGGCTATCGGCTTTCAGGCCCTCGTGCACGAACGACGTCGCACCGACGGGTTGCTTTGTAAGCAGGAAGCCCGCGTGGTTGCGGTCGGTTGTCCCGTAGACGTTGAAGGTTGTCGATTCCGTGTCACTCTTCAGCAGGCCCCACATCACCAACACCTCCCCGCCCCCGCGCGAAACGGCGCACAACTGCCGCGGCACAACGCTCCAATCGGCGGCGACCGGTTTGCGAATAGGGCGGAAGCCCACGTCCGGATGACGCATGCCCGTGTGCAGGCCGAAGCTGTAACCACAGCGGAGGTATTCCTTACCGCACGCCCATGAACCACCCATTACCGATTGCCCCTTCAGCGTAGGATCTTCGAGCCGATATATCCACTGCATCGTGGCCGGGTCGTGATAACGTACGGTCATGTTCCACACATTGCCCGCCATGCCATAAAGCCCATACCCATTTGGCTTGCCCCACTTCGCGGGTTTCAGATAATCCTGCCAGTGATCAAACGCCCGGTTGCCGTCGGGATTGAAGTTCGCCTTGCCCTCGGGATCATCATCGCCCCAAGGATAGCGCTTCCCGATGAGCCCGCCGCGCGCCGCATACTCTAGTTCAGTCGGCGTCGGAAGGCGGTATTCGCGCCCGTCATTCTCTCCCAGCCACTTCATATAGGCTAGGGCATCCTCCCGGTTCACGAATATCACCGGATGGTCGATTTTCCCCTGGGGAATGCGCCCATCAACCCAATGTTTGGGCGGCGTATACCCCGTGTCATCAATGAAGATCTTGAACTCCCCATTGGTTACCGGGTAATCAAGCATCTCAAACGGCTCGATGCGCGCCCGCGGGGCATCATTGGCCCTGTCCGATTCGCTCCGGTAAAAGAAACCGCCCTCGATAGGCACAAATCCCTCCAGCCGCTGTGCTAGGCACACCTGCGCCAAAAGAACCGCCACTACAATCAAAATGATCCATGAATGCTTCATAACGCCCTCGATTCTCTTTAAGGTCCGACAACCCCTGCCATTGCCCCATGCAGCCTCACCGGAAGCACCTAAGAATCAAGCACCTGCCGTCGGTTGTGTCAATCTCACGAACGAACCTTGATCATAATACGAATACTTGTCCGCTAAGCTAATACGTGCTACCCGAGATTTCCAATATGAACCTGCCCGCGACCATCATGAGCAAGTTTTCATCATAGTAAGTGATAGAACTCGAGCCGTCAACTCCGATATTTTTTGTCATGGTCCCTTCTTGAGATTGTTTGTATTTGTCAAGGCAAGATGGGACCACAGTAGAGCAACTGATTTCCAACACATGTATCCTAAAAAAGAGCTGATGTTCGTGACAGTTCACCCGTCCATTGAATACTATGGCCTCTGCGTTGCTCGTCACCGCTGCCGACCAACCAACGGATCCAGAAATTTATAGAATTCCTGTGTCGCCGGATCATCGGGCTTACCGAGGTCGTTGTTCAAGCGGCTGTGGTTGCTGTCGCTCTTACCATATGCTTTGGTCGGAATGTCCGCTTCCTTCAACGCGCTCTCAAGTCGCTGCGCCTGAGCCCGCGTATCCGGGTTGCCGGGAAAATACAGGATGAGGAACGGCGGTATGCCTTTGTCTTTGGCCACGTGCGTCACTGCAGAGAAGTCGACGTGCTTCTCCGGGTCGTTCCCGAATTTCTGCCGATGACCAAACGTAAACATCTTCCCGCCGTAGAGCGCTTGCCGGTGCTCCGCGGTCATGATGATTTTGGGAATGTCATACGTATCGCCGTCCACCGGGACGCAGCCTTTGAGAACATCGAACGACACGCCTTCTTTCTTCAGATACCGACTGTCGATGCAGATCAACGCAGCCAACTGGGCACCGGCGGAATGTCCACCTACAAAAATCCGCTTGGAATCGCCGCCGTACGCAGCAATGTTCTTGTGCACCCAGCCGAGCGACTTGGCCACGTCACCAATCAACTCTTCCAATTTCACTTCCGGCAGCAGTCGATAATTCGTCGAGACAAAGACAAAACCCCGCTCGGTCAGCACCTTGGGTTTTAGTGCGACATCGCTCTTGTCACCAACCTGCCATCCGCCGCCGTGAATCCAGAACATGACTGGCAGGGGCTTCCCGGCCGGTTCTTCTGGCGTGTAAATATCGAGGATTTGGCGCTTGTGACCGTTCTCCACATACGAAATGTCGGACGTCAGCTTCTGAGCGGTGGCGCCGTTGCAAAGGAAGAGCAACAGGAGAACGAAGGAAACGATCCTGAGATTTATGGCGTCGATTCTCTTTGAAGTTAGATTTTTCATTTTGGTTCTTTCATCTGTGATTTTGTTGACGGTTCTATTTCTTCTGCATTTCCAACAACTCAACCATTCTTTTTCCCAATGCTTCGCCAATCAGCACATACGTCTCGACTGATAGGAAATTTGATTTCCACCTACAGAAATAATTATACCAACAACAGGTCGCTGAGCGTAGAGGAAATAGCAGCGCTGGCATAGTAAACTATCTCAGAAAGAAGCTCAATGCTCAGAATAATGAATGGCTGGTAGCAAAAACGAGTTGTCAGCTTTTTTTGACGAAGTGCATTGAATACGATGGAAAATTTTAACAAGCTCATAAGAGTTTGCAAATAAAATACTTATGAGATATGTATTTTTCATAAATGGGCAGATAAGAGGTTGTATAGTTGTACTTTGGTTGTAGCGGTTTTGCGAGTGAAAATTGGGTCATTTTGTTGTTGTTGTGTCACTCTATCGTAGCTTCTGTTTGCCGCAGTTTTGCTCGCCATTCTTCGGCTTTTTCTGGCTTGTTACAGGCTTCGTAGAGGTCGGTCAGGCTGTGCTGAGACTCCAACGTGCTGAAGTTCTGGCCCGAGCTTCGCAGTTGCTACTATGTGACCTTTTCGACCTGCCTGAGAAGCAGATTAGTAGCGTCCGATCCGATCGCTCCGCCGTTAAATCTCGCGACGATCTTCCACTGAATTGATGCTTGAAATGGGAGAAGCTCTGAAGTACAATGTGTTCTCATGATCGACTCCTTGCCGTGATTGTAGCGTATCATTGTCTATATACTTATACCAGTACAAGGAGTCTTCTTATTGTACAGTAATAAGAAATGCAGGCTAAACCTACGATTGGATAAGTCTATGAAACGTGTCAATCTGTGCGCCCTGGTCCTAATGCCCAAGTCCAATAGTTACACCAATACAGTTCACATCCTCTCCATCATGAAAACCATCTTCCTGCTCACGCTGCTCACGATGAGCCTCTCGACTTTCATCTCGCGGGGCGCAGAGCTATCCGCTGATCCGGGTAACGTTCGACGTGGGGTGATGCTCTACGTCTCCAAGCTGGGTGACGACTCGGGCGGACGGAGTTGGAAAACTGCCTTCCACACCATTCAAAAGGCGCTAGATGCCGTGCCTGATGACAAAGGCGGCCATCAGGTCATCATCCGGCCGGACACCTACGTTGAGGCCAATCTGGCACCAGCCCACAAAGGTGCGGTAGCGGCATACAACACTTTGGTCGGCGATTTCGACGGTAGTCTCGGCTCCGGCGCCACAGGCTGGTGCGTGATCGATTCCGGAGATCCCAAAAAGGGATTCAAGAGTTGGGATTGGTGGGGTTCGATTCGCGCGTCGGACAAGCACTGGCCGCATGGCAACAACCAGGAGACCTTTTCCAGCATCGTTTGGGATCGATGGAACCTGCGTCATCTTTACACGGCTGGCGGAGACGGTGGTTTCTTCTGGGACCTCACTAACAAGAGCGGTGAACAATTCACTATTGTGGTTGAGGATTGCGTGGGCACTGGCCGAGCCTTCGGCGGTGGTGTGGTCTACCCGACGGTGCGGGAGAATGAGCCGAGTGTGTTTCGGCGGTGCTACTTCCTCGCCCTCGACTGGGTCGGCGATACGGCGGCCGTCTTGGTGGGAGGCTGGGAAAAGGCGATGCCCGAACACCCCCACGCTGTGTTCGAGGATTGTACCCTGGTACATCCTGACAATGCTGTGGCTATTTCCTATGCCAGTCATTGTGCCCGGGCGAGGTTTGTCAACTGCCGCATGATCGTGCTGAACTTCACCCAGCCGGAAATGGGTGGGAAATCGACCGGCATCATCTGCACGCAGGGGCACGCGCCCACCGGACAGCTGCACGTTGATCTGGAGGACTGCATTCTGGCTGGTTATAGCGTGTTCACACCGGGCGAAGCCCAGAAAGCCGTCACGTATACGACCAAGGGCAAAACGAAGGCTTATGCGCAATTCAAGCAAGACGTGCCCCAAGGCTTCGAGCGGCTGGGGCTCTGGCCTACAGACCTGTTTTCCCAGATTGCTCCACCACGAATTCTCTTTCAGTCACCGGCGAGTTCCGCACGGCCTACGCTGACGAAACTGCCCTTCGCCGTACCTAAGGCTATGGAGAATACGCCGGTCGTGTTCAATGGCCGGCCGCTGCATGTGCTCAACTATCGTGACGACACCAAAAACAACACCGACGGCTACACCAAGAGCATGTATCTATACGTGCTCAACCTGAACACGGGCGATGAAGTAAGCCGCTTTGGCGAGGGCCATTCCTTCGCCAACGCTTTCGTGAATGGGCCACAGCTCCACGTCTTTGCCAGCGAGGGGAGCAATCGTGACTGGTTCCAGAGTCTCTATCACTTCTCGACCCACGACCTCAAGACGTGGAAGCGCGAACTGGCGATTCCGAGGGAAGGCGACGAGCACCTTTTCAATGCATCCGTCTGCCACGATGAGAAGGGCTTTCTGATGGCCTATGAGTCGAACAAGCCCGTGCAGTTTTGTTTTAAGTTCGCCCGCTCTACAGATCTGTCGCAGTGGGAGAAAATACCGGGTTTGATCTTCACTGGCGTGAACTACGAATACAGCGCGTGCCCGGTTATCCGTCATTTCGCACCGTACTACTACGTCATCTACCTGCACTCGCCTATCCAGGACCACAAAGGGTATGTGTCGTTCCTGGCACGCTCCAAAGATCTGGCCACCTGGGAACTCAGCCCATTCAATCCTATCCTCGAAGCCGGTTCCGGTGAAGGGATCAACAACTCCGACGTGGACTTGTTCGAGTTGGAAGGCAAGACCTACATCACTTACGCTACGGGCGACCAAGCCACCTGGGGCGCTGTGCGTGTGGCTCTCTATGACGGCCCCATGAAGGAGTTTTTCGTGAGTTATTTCCCGGTCGGCATGCCGACGATGAAAGCCAGCGCGCGAAACAACTGAACGCGCGCGGTTGGGATCGCTGGCCACAGCCCAAGTGTGCGGGCTGGAGATTCGAGCGAATACCGCAGGCACATCTCGAATTATGATGCCGCTGAATAAACCACAGGATACAAATATAGAACTTCAAGACATTTGTCCGGTGTTTAACATGTTCTTCTGGCTACCGAACCGGTCTCTTGACACTTTGATAGATTATAATTGGTATCGTGAATCTACATAAGTCATGGTCAATCGTTATAAAAACGTTGCCAAACACCTATCTGGAACTTGCCGAATAAGGATTATAGTCGTCAATGCACCAAAATGGGGCCATTTTTTGGGTGCTTGGGGTGTAGCTCGTAGAGTTCTGGTTAGCTGGTGGGATCAGTCCAAGAATTGTTGATAAATCTGCCGACGGGAGCCTCGCCTTGACATCTGTGAAGCTATTGCTAACATCGTGGAGTAAGTTAGCCAGATTAGCCCAACTTTCTCACTTGGGGAGTGAAATCGAGAAAAATAAGTTTTTTTTCGTCGGTACTGATTCGTAGCAGGTGATTGTGTTGTGATTTCACCTCTGGTACAGACCTACCCCATTGCATGGCATATC
>Ga0210003_1001999_pt1 | contig 17482 bp, 17 predicted proteins | sample LantaG_FD_182804 | JGI IMG/M metagenome (GOLD analysis project Ga0210003, IMG submission 182804) | Deep subsurface microbial communities from Baltic Sea to uncover new lineages of life (NeLLi) - Landsort_02402 metaG (SPAdes) (version 2) | ecosystem: Environmental > Aquatic > Marine > Oceanic >...
AAACCATGGATGGGATCCGAGCCAGCTTGGAAATGCAAAAAGACCAATCGGAAGCAGTGGGAATGACCAATCAATATCTGGGCATGCAATAAGGAGAGTGATAAAACGTGATAAATGGAATGCAGACGCTTGATGATTTTGATCTAAAAGGCAAAACAATTCTTGCTCGTTTTGATATGAATTCTCCCCTTGATCCTAAAACAAGAGAACCCATAGATACAACCAGAATTAAAGAGAGTTTACCTACCCTTAAAGAACTGACTGAAAAAGGGGCAAAAACAGTCATTCTAATTCATCAAGGGAGCGATATAGAATATCATAATTACGCCTCTACCAGGTCTCATGCTAAAATCATTTCCCAATTATTGGGAAAACCGGTTGATTACGTAGATGACGTATGTGGTCCAGCCGCTCGAGATAAGATTAAAGCTTTAAAGAATGGTCAAATCTTAATGCTGGAGAATGTGCGCTTCATGGCAGAAGAAATGACCCTTTTTGAGACTAAATTAAATCTATCCCCGGAAGAGCAAGCAAAAACCATAGTAGTCCGTAAGTTAGCTCCTTTAGCAGATATTTATCTATGTGATGCCTTTGCTGCGGCTCATCGCTCCCAGCCGACTTTAGTAGGCATGGAAGAAGTGTTACCCTCCGCTATGGGCAGATTATTGGAAAAAGAAATTGCTTCTTTAAATCAATTGTTAAAAAACCCGGAAAAGCCCTGTATATTTATTTTAGGCGGGGCTAAGATTCAGGATGCCTTTCTCATGATGGATTCCATATTAAGAAATAATATTGCTGATTTAGTATTAGCAACTGGTTTAGTAGCTCAAGTTATGTTATTAGCCCAAAGTATTTCATTGGGTAAGTCTTCAAAAGACATAATTAAACAGAAAAATCTGGAAGGATACATTGAACAATCAAAAGATATTTTAGATAAATATGAAAGTAAAATCAAATTACCTCTTGATCTAGCCTATTCTATTACTGGTAAAAGAAAGGAAATTAATATAAGTAGTCTACCTATAGATGATTATCCCTTGTCGGATATAGGTAGCAATACTATAACTGAATATGAACAGATAATAAAGGATGCGAAAACTATTTTCTTTAACGGACCTGCTGGGGTTTTTGAAAAAGCAGAAACTGAATTAGGGACAAAATCTGTATTGACTGCCATGGCTAAAAGTGATGCATTTTCCGCGCTTGGTGGCGGAGATAGTATAGCAGCTGTCAATAAGTATAACCTGGCAAATAATATTTCTTATATCAGTACTGGAGGCGGAGCACTAGTTAGATTTTTAAGCGGTGAAGAATTGCCAGTTATTAAAGCTCTTAAGAAATCAGCAAGGAAATTTAAATGTAATAATGCTTAATTTAAAAGTTGCTTTTAACTAATTAAACTATAAAAATAAATTATTGAAAGGAGTAATAATATGATTAAGAAGAGAAAAATATCTATAATAGAGACTACTCTTGTACCTTTACAGTCTTTAAGAGAATTATTTTTTGAGATACTTCCGGAAGTAGAGTTGGTAAGTTTTGTTGATGATAGTCTTTTAAAAGAGGTTATTGACCATAATGGTCCTACGCCTGGCGTAATACGCCGATACTGTACTTATGCAGTCGAAGCAGAAAGAATTGGAAGCGATTTAATTTTTAATCAATGTTCATCAGTAGGAGAAGTAGTAGATATTGCTCAGAAAATGGTGAGTATTCCTATTTTAAAAACAGATTTACCTATGGCGAGAAAAGCAGTAGAAATCGGGAATGAAATAGGGGTTGTGGCTACTTTAAATAGTACTCTTGCACCCACTACTCGCTTAATTCAGAAAACAGCTGATGAAAAAGGGAAAAAGATAAAAATTATTCCAAAATTATGCGAAGGGGCTTTTGATTTAATAAGTAAAGGTGATAAAGAAGGTCATAACAAGATTATTATAAAAACTATTCTAGAGCTAGCTGACAAAGTAGATGTAATAGCTTTAGCTCAGGGAAGTATGGCTGTACTTATACCAGAATTAGGAGATATGAAAATTCCAGTATTGTCTAGCCCAAGATCTGGAGTTTTATGGGCAAAAGATTTTTTAGGAAAATTATAGAATTAAATAAAAAAATTATTAAGACAAAAAGTTTAATTATAGAGAAAGATTATATTATTAGAAAAATAAAGTTAAAGTGTGACAATATTATTAAGATGAAAAAAATTATTGTATAGCATTTAAAATTTGGTAGTAAATTACTAGAAAGTAAAGTTTATATTAGAAATGAAATTAGGTTAAAATTAAAGCGTCTACTTAAAAATAAGATATTCAGAAAGAAAAATTTAGCTAAGTGATTCCTATTTTGTTACTTGTTTTAACAACAGTCAAAGCTATCTAAGAGAACAGTAATGCGAGAGTAAATATTAAAAAAGAAAGGGGGTTAAGGTTTTATATAGTTTCTGTATTTAATTTTATGTTATAAATAAAAGGAGGTTTTTTAAAATGTCAGAAGAAAAGAAAACTGGAACCAGGATTCCTTTATGGCTTGCGGTTGTAATTACAGTAGGACTTGCTACACCATTTGCGTTCCATTTAGGAAAATACAATTTACCTTTATGGTTAAGTTTTATTGTGTGGGCAGAATACTTTGCTTTAGGTGCAAATCCCAGTGCTCTTAAATTAATGATCCCAAGTTTTTCATATGGTTGTTGTGTTGTAGGGTTATGGTTAACTACTACTCAATTGTTAACCCCGTTAATGGGAGTAGAAATAGCTTTTATTGTAGGTAATGTCATATGGGTTGGTATTGGGGTTGTAATAATGGTGAGTAACAAAATTTTAAATGCAGGTAGTCTTGCTTTATTCAATGGACTTTCAATGACTTTAGCAGTGTACTTTACTGGCACTATTCCTGCTATTGGGGCAACTAATCCTTATGCAATTATATGGCTTGCTGTAATATGGACTGTAATTGCAGGATATTTTGGAGCATTATTGGGGTGGTTTAACGTTGCTATAATGTTACCGTATGAAAAATAAAAATGTAATTTAAAAGTCAATTTGTAACTAAAAAATATTTTTACTATTAAATTACTCTTAGTTTTTGGTGTTTATTATGTTTAAAACATTAAATATGGAGGAAAAAATAAATGGAAAGGGTAAAAGAAAATATAAAAACGAATCCCTTAAAAAAGTGGTATGAAGAAGACACAGGTAAAAAAGTAGAAGAAATGGATGAAGTGTGGGGGTCTAAAGTTTTAAGTAGGTTCTATGGAAATAAAGATTTTCCTATAGAATGGAACGGAGAAACAGAAAAGAAAATACATTGGGTAATAAGTGACCTTCACAACCCTCATCCCTCTAGCACTCTTTATGCTGAACTTTTTGGATGGTGGGACGGTGAAGTTGCTAAAGGTTGCGAGTATATGTATAGAAGGTTCTGGGCTCCTATAGGAACTTTATGGCCAGGAAAGTTAGTAAATGGATATGTATATCATGGGATTATACCGCCAAACCCGGAAACAATAGATGCTTCTGTTAAGTACTACACTACAGTTATGCCCATCTATGCAAATAACTTCTTAAACTGGTGGAATGATCGTATTTTGCCTGAAATAAAGAGAAATTTATCCTATTTAGATAATTTTCCGTATGAAGAAAAAACTCTTCCTGAATTAATTGTACTTTTTGAAGATGCAATTGATATATTTGACAGACACTTCAAAATACATTGGATATTAAACTTAGCCCAATTTCAGGGATTTAGTACCTTTAAAGAGGTTTTTGCTGAAGTACTGGGAGAATTAGATGCAGACTTGGCAGGTAGGATATTAGTTTCTGTAGATGACTTAAATTGGGATACTGTTAAAGAACTATGGAAGCTTAAGGAATTTGTTAAAGGCTCTCCAATCTTAAAAGCTCTTTTTGAGACAGATAAAGATGCAGAAGAGATAATGGCTGAATGTGAGAATACAAAAGATGGAAAAGAATTTTTAGATCGATTACATAGTTTTTTAGATATTTTTGGATGGAAATCTATATACACTCACGAATTAATGTACCCTTCGTGGAGAGAGAATCCAAAACCTGTTATTGAGCAGATAAGAAGTTATTTAAGTATGGATTATTCTGCTCCAAAAGATACTGAAAGATGTAAAGATGACCAGGCAGCAGCAATTAAAGAAATGTGGGATATGGTGGAGAGAAAGAATATACCAGAAGATAAAAAGAATAAATTAAAACAGACTATGGATCAGGCAATAATTATGGCCCCGTTAACGCCAAATCACCATTTTTACATAGACCAGGGAACTCATCAGAGAATGAGAAGAGTGGCTATTGAAATAGGTAAAAAATTAGTTGCTGCTAAAGTAATTGATGATAAAGAAGACATACTTTTCTTTAAATATAATGAATTAAGGCAGATATGTACCGATACGGAATCCTTTGATGCCAAGAGTATTTTAAAGAGAAGGAAAGCTGAAAGGGAAGCAGTTGAGAGGATTATTCCTCCTCAGTTTATTGGGACTGTTACTGATTGGTCTTTACACCAAGAACCATATAAACAGGGACTTTGGGGATGGGATGATGAAAAACTTGAGAGAGCCAAAAAAATGATCGAAGAAGGACTTGGAAGTCAAATAATATCCCAAAAAGTAATTAAAGGAATAGGAGCCTCTTCTGGCATAGCGGAAGGAATAGCTAAAATTGTATTATCTCCTGATGAATTTGATGAGGTTGAAGATGGAACTATTATGTTTTGTGATATGACCAATCCAGCTTGGGCCCCAGTTTTTCCGAAACTAAGTGGTATTGTAACAAATTCTGGAGGATTACTAGCTCATCCGGCTATTGTATCGCGTGAATTTGGTATTCCCTGTATCGTTGGTTCACTAATAGGCACAAAGGTGATAAAAAATGGTCAGAAAGTGCGAATAGATGGTACTAAGGGTACTGTGGAAATACTTGAATAAAAAATACATATAAAAATTTAGTGTAGAAAGAGGGGGAGGTGTTTATTTTGTTTAAACACATAGAAGAGCTTGGTTATAATAATGCGAGGGTAAGATTGGATAGATACACTTTAGAGAGAGATGAAAGTAGAATAGTTAAAGACCCGGTATTTCTTGAGTACAGGGTTGGAGAAGTTGTTCAATTTAATGATTTTAAAAAAGAGAATCCTAATTTAGTATGGTACTGTATTGAGGATAATAAAAAAATAATTGATTTTGATCAAGAGCAGGACAGGATGATGCTGGCTGGAAAATGGAATTTAGGAGAAATACAAAAAATTGTTTTAGCTTTATTAGTGAAAGAAATGCAAAAGCAAGATATGTTTTTATTTCACGGTTCCGCAGTACGTTATAATGGCAAAAATATTCTATTTATGACAGGAGAAAATAATCATGGTAAAACCATGACTCTCATTGAATCTGCTTTACGAGGGGCAGAGATAATAGCGGGAGAAGGTCTTGTAATTAATAATGAACAAAAGGTTGTAACAGGGAGCCATGATGTTTTTCTTCGTAAAAGAGTAAAAGGAACTGAAAGAGCAGATATAGCGGAATCACAAACAGGATGGAAGATCTTTTTTGAACACCTCCCCCCCCAATTTGAAAGAGTAAAAGGGAAAATTGGTAGAATTGATCTTATAATCCTTCCTTCTATTGATGGTAATTTTGATACCAAAGTAACTAAATTAGGGCAATTTGAGAGTGAGTATCAAACCTTTTCTTGTCTTTCACAATCTTATTTTTTAGCACATCAAATATTAGCTTCTGGAATCCCAATGCCCAATATTGATACTAAAGAATTAAGATTAAAACGATCTGCATTTTGTACTGATTGTTTTTGCAAGATACCATATTATCTAATAATGGCAAAAAACCCACAAACATTATTTGATCAAGTAGAGGTAATATTAAAAGAGAAAAAGTAATAAGCTTAGGGTTTGTGTAAATATTGGTAATATACCAAGAGCTACAATTTAAAGTGAATTATAAATTAAATATTTTAATAAAATCATTTAGAAATTTTTATAGAAAATAAAAAGGAGGAAGTAAAAAATAATATGGCAATTTTTGATAAAAAAAGGGATTTAATAATTGATTTAACATTATTTATTTACCCATTTCAAAAGGATTTAGTTGGTTTCCCTAAAGTGTGTCGTTGGAATCATACTGAGGGAGCAAGGTTAAATTCTATTCCATCAGGTATAGATCCTGAAGATTTTCCTGATGGTAAATCCCAAGCATGGGAGGAAGTTACAATTACCACTCATTTAGGTACACACATAGATGCTCCTTGGCATTTATATCCAACTTCTGAAGGAAAACCTTCAAAAACAATAGATCAAGTTCCATTAGATTGGTGTATTGGAAATGGCGTAATATTAGATTTAACAGATAAAGAAGCAAAACATTTAATAACAAAAGAGGATATAGTTAAAGCTTTGGATAAGATTCACTATACCATCAAACTCGGTGATATTGTTTTGATAAGGACAGATTATGATAAAAAGTGGCCAAAAAAAGAGTATTTCGAAAGTCATTTAGGAATGGGAAGAGAATCAACATTATATCTGTTAGATCAAGGTGTAAAGGTGATTGGAATAGATGGATTTGGTTTTGACAGACCATTTAAGGCTATGGGTGAAGACTATAGAAGAACAAAAGATAAAAATGTAATTTGGCCTGCTCATAATGTAGGTAAGGACAGAGAATATCTTCATATTGAAAGGCTTGCAAACCTTGATAAAGTACCTGTGCCTTATGGATTTACATTTATTGGTGCACCTATAGTGATAGAAGGTGCAAGTGCTGGGTGGATTCGGGCTATGGCTCTTGTTGAAAAGGATAAGCTTTAATTTATAAACTTTATAGCAAAATAAATTTAGTATCTACTAAGTAGTAAAAGATATTGTTGAAAAGAGAACTTAAAAAGAAAATAATATATGTATTAGAGGAGTTGATGTAGTGTATGATTATAAAAGGCGGGTATGCTGGGAAAATACTGAAAGTAAATTTATCAACAAAGAAAATAGAAAGTGAAAACTTGAGTAAAGAGTGGGTGAAAAACTATATTGGTGGTAGAGGATTTGTGACAAATTATCTTTTTGAAAACATACCTCCAGATATTGATCCTCTTTCGCCTTTCGCTCCACTAATTTTTGCAACTGGACCATTAACCGGGATAGCTCCTTCTGCGGGGAGACTTACTGTAGGTGCTAGGTCTCCCTTAACCAAGATTCACGGTGATTCTAACGTTGGTGGTGAACTAGGAGTTGAGATGAAGAAAGCAGGTTACGATGTGCTAATTATTACTGGAAAAGCTGAAAATCCAGTTTACTTACAGGTAGTGGATGATAAAATTGAAATAAAAGAGGCAAATTGGTTATGGGGGAAGAATACTATTGAGACTACGGAAATGTTACTAGAAAAATTTGGTGACAGAGAAGCACATGTTGCCTGTATCGGGCCTGCAGGAGAACATCTAGTTTATGTAGCTGGAATTTGTGTAGATGCGGGTCGCTATGCAGCCGAATGCGGATTAGGAGCGGTAATGGGCTCAAAAAACTTAAAGGCCATTCTTATTAAAGGTACAAATGGAATAAAAATAGAAAATATTAAAGAGTTTAAAAAATACTTTGGAAAAACATTAGCTTTGTATGAATCAGAACCCACTACAAATTTAGCTCGAAATATAGGATCGAACTTCTTATTAAAAACTCATAATAATGCAGGTGCTTTAGTGTGGAGAAATTTACAGTATAGTGGTGAAGAATTAGGTGAAGTAACTGGTGAAAATATTAACGAAAAATATGTGACTAAAAATAGGTCTGGATGTTATTTGTGTTCTCTTGGATGTGCAAGACATATGAAAATTAATAAAGGAGTATATAAAGGAACTGTATATAATGTTCCTGAATATTATACCGTGGATTCAATGGGTCCGCGTTTAGGTGTTAAAGATTTAGAAAATATATTTTATAATAGTGAATTATGCGATCAGTTAGGTCTTGATTCTACATCTGCTCCGAGCATTATAGGATTTGTAATGGAATGTTACCAAAGAAAAATAATTACCAAAGAAGATGTAGATGGACTCGACCTATCTTGGGGGAATGGGAAAGCTGTTACTATACTTTTAAAAAAAATAGCATATAGGGAAGGAGTTGGTAATATATTAGCTGATGGTATAATTGGTGCAATTAAAAAGTTCGGTCCTGAGTCAGAAAAATATGCGATGCACATAAAAGGTTTGGATATACCTCCCAAAGATCCAAGAGCAGGACAAACCTATGGTATGAGGTATGCAATTTCTACCAGAGGAGCTGATCACGAAAGATGTTCAGGAGTAAGCTCTAAAGCTGGACAGGTTGTAGCAAATATTGATGACTTATCTCCTGAGGATTCAATGAAGATCTTTGTGAGGTTAGAAAAATATGTAACAGAAATTAATCTTATGAATGTGTGTACTTGGGCGTGGTCTTCTTATTCAACATCTATGGATATTATTAAAAAGAAAGAACAATATATGTTAGGAATTTTTAATTCCGCAACTGGATTAAATCTTTCTCAGGAAGACATTGATAAAGCTACAGAAAGGACTATCCTTTCAGAAAGAGCTGAGAATGCAAGATTTGGTATGAGGAGAAAAGATGATTATCCTCCTAAAAGAATACTTGAAGATCCTCTTATGATAGTAGGTGGTAAAAATAAGGGCAAAACTATCCCTCCGTGCTACAATTTTGATGAAAGATTAGATTATTATTATAAATATAGAGGGTTAGATCCTAAAACTGCAATACCCTTGGAATCTAAATTGAAAGAGCTTAGTATGTATAAGGCTATAGACGAATTAAAAAAAATTAGAAAAGGGTAAGAAAGGTAATAAAAATGAAATCAAAATCAATATTTTTTTTCCCGGATAAATGTATAGGGTGTAAAATTTGCGAAGTAAGCTGTGCACTTGAACATGGTTTTGAAATAAATCCGTTAGCTTCGAGAATAAGAGTAATACGAGATGATAAAAAGGGACTAGATGTTGTAGGGATTTGCGTACAATGTGAAGAAGCACCTTGTATTGATATTTGTCCAGTACAAGCTATTTCAATCGATGAGAAGTTTGGTGCAATTATCGTAAATAAAGAGCTTTGTATAGGTTGTGATCAATGTGAAAAAGTATGTCCATATTATGGAATTTATTTGGATATAAAAAGCAAAAAAGCAATATGTTGTGATTTATGTAACGGTGACCCAGCATGTGTTAAGAGCTGCCCAGTCAATGCTTTAGAATATAGTAATATTAGTAATATTAATAAAGAAGTTGGGGAAAATATAAGAAAGGAACATAAGAAAAATTTAGATGAAGTAAGAATTAAGAAATAAAAATATATAATTAAGAAAGGATAGCGATATGAAAAAAGAACATATAAATGAAAAAGTTAAAACAGATAATTATTGGTTGACTGAATATAATTGGAAGAATGAAGTCAGGGATCAATATAATTTACCAGATAAAGTTCAAATACATGATGCTACTTTAAGAGAAGGTCAACAAACACCAGGAGTAATTTTAAAGGAAGATGAACAAGTAAGAATTGCTCAAGCTCTAAATGATTTAGGGGTGGATAGGATAGAAGTGATTCCAAAAATGTCCGATGAAGATAAGAGAGCAACTAAGTCTATAATGAAATTAGGGCTTGATACAAAAATACTTGCATTTTGTAGTTGGAACAAAGAAGATATTGATCTTGCTTTAGAATGTGGTGTAGATGGTATTATTTTAGATTATGTAGGTAACCCTTGGCAAGCAAAAGTTTTTTGGGGAATGAAGCCCGAGGAAATTGTCGAGAAAGGAGTAAATGCAGCAAAATATGCAAAAAAACATGGACTTTATATATCAGCTCTAATATGGGATGATATGAAAGCTCCTGAAGATTTCCTAAAACTTAATTATACGTCAATTGTTGAAGAGGGAGGAGTAGATGCAGTTTGTTTAGCTGATACATATGGTTTTTCAATGCCTTGGACTATGAAATACATGGTAGAAAAAATCAAAACTTGGATACCAAATACTCCTATAGAATTACATATACATAATGATTTTGGAATGGCTACTGCTCTTTCTCTTTCTGGTGTTGCTGGAGGTGCTTCTATAGTTGATACAGCAATTTTAGGATTAGGGGAAAGATGCGGGAATGCACCTACGGAAGAAGTAGCCTTGGCATTAGAACTCATTTTGGGTATAAAAACGGGTATAAAACTTGATAAAATTTATGAAACATGTAAAGTTATTCAAAAGATTTCAAGATTTAAAATAGGGTCTAGAAAACCACTAGTAGGAGAAAATGCTTTTAGATTTTCTTCAGGTTGGATATATTGGATGCAAAATAAGGCAAAAAAAGCTGGAGAAATACAAGGAATGCTTCCATATAGACCTGAATTTATTGGAAGACCTGGTATGGAGTATGTAATTGATAAGTCAATAGGTAAGTCGTTATTAAAATATAAATTGGATAAACTAGGAATTATTATTTCCAACGAAGAAGATTTGAACAAAATTATGAATAAAATAAAGGAAGAAAGTTCAGTGACAAAATCTATAATTGAAGACTTTGAACTTAAAAAAATTGCTGAAAATATATTATTAAAATAGCCAAGAGAGGAATTATTATGGATAAGCAAAAGTATATATCATGGTTTAAAGATATTAGAAAAGAAGATGTATCTTTGGTTGGAGGCAAAGGCGCGAATCTTGGTGAGTTGAAATCTATAAATATTCCAGTTCCAGATGGTTTTATAGTAACAACTGAAACGTATAAGAAGTTTATAGAAGAGACTGGGGTAAAAAAAGAGTTAAAAAAGATAATTACTGATATATCTAATAATATTTATACGTTCGATCAAACTCGCCAAGCCTCAGAGATGTTGAAAAAAATTATTAGAGAAGCAGAAATGCCTCAAGGTATTCAAAAACCAATAATTAAGGCATATCAAATGCTATGTTTGGAAGAAAATCCCATTAGTGTAGCTGTCCGAAGTAGTGCTTCTGAAGAAGATATGAAAAGCGCAAGCTTTGCTGGACAATATGAGACTTTATTAAATGTTAAAAATGAAGAGACTCTAATAAGCGCAATAAAAAAATGCTGGAGTAGTATTTTTAGCGATTGTGTCATTAAATACAAAGAAAGTAAAGGCATAAAAGATGATAATGAAATGTCTATGTACATAGGTGTAGTAGTGCAATGTATGGTAAATGCTGAAACGGCAGGAGTAATGTTTACCTTAGATCCAAGAACTGGAGATCGGAGCAAAATTATTGTCGAAGCTAATTGGGGGTTAGGTGAATCTCTTGTTTCGGGAACTGTAACTCCAGATTACTATAGTATTAGTAAGAATCCGATAAGATTAATTGAAGTGAAAGTTGGTGAAAAGAGAGTATTTACTGCTTTTTCTAACGAGGGAGTTGTTGAAAAAGAGACTCCAATTGCTCAAAGAAAAAAGTCATGCTTAAAAGAGGAAGAAGTCATATCTCTCGCATATTTAGGTGAGCGGATAGAAAAACATTACAAAATACCTCAAGATATAGAGTGGGCAATGGAAAAAAAAAAGATAATTCTTTAGGATTATATATACTTCAGACCCGTTGCGAAACAGTATGGTCACAAAAAAAAGAACCAAAGGATAATAAAAAACCTGTATCAAAAATAGCAGCACAATTTAAAGGGTTTAAATTCTAAAAATAAAATAATTTTCATAATTTGATATAAGAAAGAAATGTATTTAAAATTGCAATTCTGATCTTAATTTACTCTATATAATAAAAGATCCATCTTTCAGATAATATAATAAAAGATTGTTGAATTAGTAATATATAATATAAAAGTGTGAAATTTAAAAAAATCTTAGTGAGGTGAAAATCTTATAAGCTATGAATGTAACAGTTGAATATTACTCTTATTTAAAAACAATTTTCGGCAGGGAGTCTACAAAAATAAAAGTTGATAATAGCGTAACAATAAATGAACTTTTAACAAAACTTAGTCGTAATTTAGATGATGATGCCCGGAAAGTTTTTGGAGACGTTAACCAAGGTTTTAAAATACTTACGCTTGTAAATAAAAATCTTGTAAATTTTGACTATTCTTTAAAAGAAGGAGATAAAATATCTCTTTTAATACCTTTAGACGGAGGTTAAACTCAAAATTATAAAATTTATATCAGACTTAAGGTAGAGAAAAAGTGAATGTAATTAAAAATAATTTGTTGCAGTAGGACAATCTTGTATTTTAAAAATTATAAACAAAATAGATATAAAAATGCAAATCCCACTTTTGTTGCAATTAAATTTAAATAAATCCTAATAAGGAAATTTCATATTATTGATTATTCTATCTAAAAAATATGTAAATAATAAGGAGGAAAGAAGAGTGTACGGAGGTTACAGAGGTAAAATTTTACGAATAGATTTGTCTAATCAGAGAACAGAAATTCAACAATTAGATGAAAACCTTATTAAAGACTATATGGGAGGCAGTGGAATAGGTACTAATTTTCTCTATGAAGAAACAAACGAACAAACAGACACTTTATCTCCAGAGAGTTGTTTAATATTTATGACTGGGCCATTAACAGATACTGGTGTTCCTGGAACGGGGAGACATCAAGTTATTTTTAAATCACCTCTTACCGGGATTTTTGCTCAATCTAGTGTTGGAGGCAGTTGGGGAATAAATTTAAAACGATCAGGTTTTGATGGAATTATTATTAAAGGTAAGGCGGATAAACCGCTATATATCTGGATTCATGAAGGGGAAATAGAATTTAGAGGCGCAAAACATCTTTGGGGTAAAGATACATATGAGACAGCTAAAATTTTAATAAAAGAAACAGGAGAAAAGGCGAGTACAGCAATTATTGGTCCAGCAGGAGAAAAAAAGATAAAGATTTCTTGTATAGTTCATGAGGGTAACCACGCTCGCGTAGCTGGCCGATGTGGTGGAGGAGCTGTAATGGGCTCTAAAAATCTTAAAGCTATTGTAGTTTACGGCACTCAAAAAAATTTAGTTAATCAGCCAGAAAAATTAAAAAAGTATATTAAAGATATGCTTCCCCATATAAAAGAGGTTTCTAAAGGAATGAGTGATTTTGGTACTGCTGGAGGGGTAATTAATTATGAGAAAATAGGAAATTTCCCTCATCAGAATTGGAGATTATCTGATTGGGAAGAAGGAGCAAGAAAAATAAGTGGGCAAGAGATGGCTAAAACTATTCTTGTAGGAAGATATGCATGCCGTCATTGTCCAATTGGCTGTGGAAGAACAGTTAAAGTTACTGAAGGACCTTTTGCTCCGGTAGATGGTGGAGGTCCAGAATATGAAACTCTTGCAGCATTAGGAAGTAATTGTTTGGTAGATAATCTCGAAGCAATTGCTAAAGCAAATGAATTATGTAATAGATATGGATTGGATACTATGTCTACTGGAGGAGTGATTGGTTTTGCAATGGAAGCTTATGAAAGAGGTTTAATTAGTAAAAAAGATACCGGGGGGATTGAGCTTAAATGGGGTGACGGTAAAGCGGTAATAGAGATGATTAAAAAAATTAAAGAAGAAGAAGATATAGGTAAATTATTAGGAGAAGGAGTAAAAAAGGCTGCCCTTAAAATAGGAAAAAATGCTATTGAATTTGCTATTCATGTAAAGGGATTAGAACCCTCTTTTCATGACCCGCGTTGCTTTTTTAGTCAAGCTCTTTCTTATGCAACTACCAATAGAGGTGCATGTCATCTTGGAAGTTTATCACATCCCTATGAGCTGTCGGTAACTCAACCAGATTTAGGAATAAATAAACCCCAAGATAGACACCAGGTAGAAGGTAAAGCTGAATTTACAATTAAGCTTCAAAATTTAATGTGTATTTTTGATTCCATAATTATGTGTAAATTTATGAATATTACAAAAGCTATAGAAGTTCATGATATGGTTAATTTTTTAAATTATGTTACGGGGTGGAAAATAAATATAGAAGAATTCATGAAAATAGGAGAAAGAATATTCAATTTGCAAAGACTTTATAATGTACGCTGTGGAATAAGCAGGAAAGATGATTCATTGCCTCCAAGGTTTCTTACATTAAAACGTGATAGAGATAAACTTCCACCTATTGGCAAATTACTTAGTGATTACTATCATTATCGTGGCTGGAGCGAAGAGGGAGTACCCACCCAAATAAAATTAAAAGAGTTGAATATAAGGCAAGAGGAAGAGCAATAATAAAAGAGAAAGAATGAATTATTTCTCAAGAATTTAAATATGAAAAAAGGAAGTATCTAATTATAAATAATACTTTCTATTTATGTCCTTTATCAAAAATTTATTGAAAAAATTAAGACAAGGAAGAGATGGAACAAACATCAATAGAAATAGCAGTATTTTCAAAGGATTGGTAATTGTTCTGCCAGAACTACTACCAAAGAAAGAGATTCATTATGGCTATTTTAAAACATTTAACTTTAGTTTATGATGAAATTTCAGAGAGCTACACTAGTAGGTAAAATACCACCAGTTGAAAAGATTAACATACGTGATCCAGAAGAAATGGAACTCTTTTTAAAGGAAACAATGAATGCGGATTGGGGATCTGTATATAAAATATCTTGTACAGAACAAATTCAAAAATAATTTAAATTTATAGAAAGGAATATTAAAAAATGAAAAAGAGTATAGTAGTCACTACTTCTTCTACTATAGAAGATTTTAAAAAAACTATTAAAAAAGTTGCAGGGTTTGGTTTTGATGGTGCAGAATTTGCGGTTAGAAATCCAAAAGATTTAGAAATAGAAAGTATCATTAATATAATAAAAGAAAATAATTTGGAAGTGCCGGCTATAGGTACCGGACAAGCATATATAAAAGAAGGCTTAAGCTTTACAGATCCCAATGAAAGTGTTAGAAAAATGGTAGTAGAGAGGATAAAGACCCAGGTAGTATTTGCTTCTAATTTTAACGCTCAAGTAATTATTGGCTCAATAAGAGGAAAAATTGGGGAGAGTATTGATCGAGAGGAAGTAGAAGAGTGGGTTGTGAAAAGTTTAAGACAATGTTCTAATTTTGCTAGAGAATATAATGTAAAACTTACTCTTGAACCGATTAATAGATACAAGACCAATTTTATTAACACAGTTAACCAGGGAATTCAATTTATCGAACGTGTAGGAGTGTCAAATTTAGGATTACTGGTAGATACTTTTCATATGAATATAGAAGAGGCTTCTATATGCGATAGTATTATTCAAGCAAAGGATTATATTACTCATGTTCATTTTGCAGATAGTAACCAATGGGCACCAGGTTGTGGACACCTTGACTTTAAAGAAATAATAAAAACTTTAAAAAAGATAGACTATCGAGGATATGTCTCTGCGGAAATACTACCTTTACCAGATCCAAATAGTGCCATCCGAATTACTGCTGAAACATTAAAAAAATTGAATATTAATTAATTATTGTTAACTTAAAGGACAAAATAACAGTGTTTTGCCTTTGGGTAAATATTTTACAAATTTTTTTAGAGGTAAAAATATAATATGAAAAAAAATAATCTTGTGATTAAAAAAATTGAAAAAATGGCATACAAAAATGAACAACAATATGGTGGATGTGCACAATCTGTAATTGGTGCTTTTAAAGAAATATTAGGTTCCAAAATTAATAATGATGTATTTAAAGCTGCAACTGGTTTGGCAGGAGGTATTGGGCTTACTGGAAATAGTTGCGGAGCGCTTACGGCGGGAGTCATGGTTTTAAGTACTTTTATTGGAAGAGAATATGATGATTTTTCAGATCCTAAGAGAATAAGATTTAAGACATATGAATTAGTTAGAGAACTAATTACTTGTTTTAAAGGAGAATATGGAAGTGTTAATTGTTATGATATTCATAGAAAAATAATGGGTAAGGCTTACAATTTGTGGGATAAAAAGCAGTATAAAGAATTCCTAGATGCTGGAGGGCATGATAATAAATGTCCTAGTGTCTGCGGAAATGCAGCAAAATGGACAATAGTAATTCTTTTAAAAGAAGGATTATTAATAAGTTAAAAAATAAGAAAGTTATCGTTAATACTAGAGTATATAGTTAAGAAATAATTTTAGTTACTTTTGCTAAAAAGATAAGGATATAATATTTATATAGTGATTAGTAGGTTGTTAATTAAATGAGTATATTTGAAATGATTATGATAGTTTGTTTTGGAATAGCTTGGCCATTTTCTATATATAGGTCGTACACCTCAAAAAATAATGACGGTAAAAGTCTTCTATTTTTATTTTGCGTTTTAATTGGATATATATCTGGAGTAATACATAAATTACTTTATAACTTTGATCAAGTGATTTATTTATATTTGTTAAATTGTATGATGGTTTTTGTTGATGTTATTTTATATTATAGAAATAAAAAAAATTATAAAAAATTTTGAGTAAACAATAAAATTGGGTTAGGAAGATAAATAATAAATGCTTACAAAAGAATAGCCCCCCTTTTTGTAATAATGAAAAATAATTTTTAGGCTAGCTTTAAATAGAGTTAAATTTAAAAATTACTAAGAAAAAAGATTTAACTATAGAAATAAAGTGTAAATTATTGAAAAATTTAGGTTTTCAAATATTTTAAGTAACTAATAGAGGCTATAAAGGCAAAAAAATGAAATTAAAATATGGTAAAGAGGAAATTCGATTACCAATACAAAATAAAAATATAATAAAAATATTAAATTTAAAAAAACAGAAAGCTCTATTAAATCCCGAAAATAAATTGAGAGGACTTTTAAAAAATCCGATTGGTTGCCCCTCTCTGAAGGAATTAATCTTTCAGAAAAAAGCTAGTAAGATTTTAATCATTGTAAACGATATAACCAGACCTACGCCCTATGAAGTAATTTTACCTCCTTTATTAGATGAATTACATCAAATAGGAATAAAAAAAGAAAATATAATTTTTATCATTGCAACAGGTATACACCGCAGCAACTCCCCGGAAGAAATAAAGGAAATATTTGGGAAAGATATTTTTTCTGCTTATCAATTCATGAATCATGACTGTGATGATCCCCACTTAAAAGATCTGGGTAATTTAAAAAGCGGCAATAAGCTCTGGGTTGACCCGATTGTCTCAGATGTAGATTTTATAATTACTACCGGAGTAATAGTTCCTCATTATTTTGCCGGTTTTTCCGGAGGAAGAAAATCCATCCTTCCTGGTATTTGCGGGAGAAAGACCATTGAGACCAATCATGCCAAGATGGTCCACTTAAATGCCCGAGCCGGAAATCTTAAAGGCAATCCTGTTCACCAGGAGATGCAGGAAGCTGCAGAGAAAGTTGGAGTTGATTTTAATATCAATGTAGTTATTGATAAAAACCACAAAATAGTAGAAATTGTAGCAGGAGAATTATTAACTTCATGGCTGCAGGGAGTAGAGGTATGCAAGCAAATAT
>Ga0210003_1002000_pt1 | contig 17481 bp, 12 predicted proteins | sample LantaG_FD_182804 | JGI IMG/M metagenome (GOLD analysis project Ga0210003, IMG submission 182804) | Deep subsurface microbial communities from Baltic Sea to uncover new lineages of life (NeLLi) - Landsort_02402 metaG (SPAdes) (version 2) | ecosystem: Environmental > Aquatic > Marine > Oceanic >...
CAGGCTGGCCCCGTCGCCGTCGCGCCCGACGGACCGCCGCTGCGGTTTCGGCTCGGCGGCGTGGTGCACAAGGTCGCCGAGGCCCACGGCCCGGAGCGGATCGAGACGGCCTGGTGGCGGGGCCCGACGGTGCGCCGCGACTACTACATCGTGGAGACGGAGTCGGGAGCGAGGTTCTGGCTCTTCCGCCGGCTCGGCGGCCGGGGAGCGGGGAATTCACGGACTGGCAATTGGTTTTTGCACGGAGTGTTTGCCTGAGGAGATGACGACGATGACCCACAACGCATGGCCGTATGCCGAGCTCCATTGCACGAGCAATTTTTCCTTTTTGCAGGGAGCCTCGCATCCCGAGGAGCTCGTGGGCCGCGCGGCGGCGCTCGGCTACGAGGCGCTCGCGATCACCGACCGAGCCACACTCACAGGGATCGTGCGGGCCCACGGGGCCGCCAAGCAGGCAGGGATCAAGCTTGTGATCGGGGCCCAGCTCGAGCCGGTGGATGCCGCGCCGATCATCGTCTGGGCCGCCGATCGAGCCGGCTATTCAAACCTCTGCCGGCTGCTCACCCACGGCTACACGCGGGCGGCAGAGGTGGCCGCGGAATCGTCGGGCCGGCGGAGTGCACCACGGCCCACCGACGACGACGAAGCCGACGACGACGAGCCGGCCGGTCGCGCCGCGGGCGCCTGCCTCCTCACCTGCGACGACATCGCCCGGCATGCCCACGGCCTTCTGGCCGGCGTGCCGCTCGCGGCGTTTGGCCGCGGCGACCACGGCGGCCCCTGCGACGACGACCGCCTCCGCGACACCACCGAGCAGCTCGCCCACTGGCGGTGGATCTTCGACGAGCGGATGTGGGCCCTGGCGGAAGTGGCCCTCGGAGGAGACGACACCGAGCGGCTCGAGTGGTTCAGCCGCGTCGCCCGGCTCGCCGGCGTGCCGCTCGCGGCGGCCGGCGATGTCCGCTACCACGAACGGAGTCGGCTGCCCCTCTTCGACGTGCTCACGGCCACCCGCCACGGCGGCACGGTGGAGGGCATCCGTGGCAGGCTGCTGGCCAACGGCGAGCGGCACCTCCACGAACGGTGGCGGATCGCCGAGCGGTTCGCGGCCCTGCCCGGCGCGGTCGAGCGATCGGCCGAGATTGCCGCCCGCTGCACCTTCTCGCTCGACCAACTCAAATACGAGTATCCCGCCGCCACCGTGCCACCGGGCCGCACGGCAAGCGAGCAGCTTGCGCATCTCGCCTGGAAGGGAGCCCACAAGCGGTATCCCGCTGGGATCCCGGAGAAGGTTCGCGAGCTGGTCACCCACGAGCTCGCCCTGATCGCTGAACTGGGCTACGAGGCCTACTTCCTCACCGTCTTCGACATCGTGCGATTCGCCCGGCGGCGGGGCATCCTCTGCCAGGGCCGCGGCTCGGCCGCCAACTCGGCGGTCTGCTACTGCCTCGGAGTCACGTCGGTCGACCCGGCCCGGATGAACGTGCTCTTTGAGCGGTTTGTGAGCCGGGAGCGGTGCGAGGCCCCCGACATCGACATCGACTTCGAGCACCACCGCCGCGAGGAGGTGCTCCAATACATCTACGAGACCTACGGCCGCGACCGGGCCGCGATGACCGCCGAGGTGATCTCGTATCGTCTGCGGTCGGCCGTCCGCGACGTGGGCAAGTCGCTCGGCCTCTCGCTCGACCGGGTCGATGCGCTGGCCACCCTGCTCGACGTAGGTGATTCAGTTGCGGAGCTGCCGACGCGGCTGGCCGAAGCGGGGCTCGACCCCGTGAGCGACACCGGCACGAGGCTCGTGTCGCTCGTCGGCCAGCTCGTCGGCTTTCCGCGGCACCTGGGGCAGCATGTCGGCGGGATGGTGATGACCCAGGACTGGCTCACCGATCTTGCGCCCGTGCAACCGGCCACGATGCCGGGCCGCACGATCGTGCAATGGGATAAAAACGACCTCGACGAGCTCGGGATCCTGAAAGTGGACTGCCTCGCGCTCGGCATGCTCACGGCGATCCACCGGGCCTTCGATCTCGTCGCGGCTGCCGGCGGCCCGCAGCTCACCCTGGCCACCGTGCCGGCCGAAGACCCAGCCGTCTACGAGATGATCTCACGGGCCGACACGGTGGGTGTGTTTCAGATCGAGAGCCGGGCCCAGATGAGCATGCTGCCGCGGCTCAAGCCGCAGTGTTTCTACGACCTTGTGATCGAGGTGGCGATCGTGCGGCCGGGGCCGATTCAGGGAAACATGGTTCATCCCTATCTGCGGCGACGGGCCGGCGAGGAGCCTGTCAGCTACCCCAACGACGCGATCCGCGAGGTCTTGGAAAAAACGCTCGGCGTGCCGCTCTTTCAGGAGCAGGCGATGCGGCTGGCGGTGGTGGCGGCCGGGTTTACACCCGGCGAGGCCGATCAGCTCCGGCGGGCGATGGGGGCCTGGCGGCGGCCGGGCGTGATCGACGAGTTTCACCGGAAGCTCGTAGACGGGATGCTCGCCCGCGGGCTTGCGCGAGAGTTTGCCGAGCAGGTCTTCAACCAGATTCGCGGCTTCGGCGAATACGGCTTCCCCGAGTCGCACGCGGCGAGTTTTGCACTTCTGGTTTACGTCTCGGCCTGGCTCAAGTGCCACCATCCGGCGGCCTTCACCGCGGCCCTCTTAGGCAGCCAGCCGATGGGGTTTTACGCCCCGGCCCAGCTTGTCCGTGACGCCCGGGCCCACGGCGTGCGGGTGTTGCCGGCCGACGTCAACGCGAGCGACTGGCATGCCACGCTCGAAGTGCGGCAGTCGGCGGGTGAGCAGCCAACGCTACGACTGGGACTCGAGCAGGTCTACGGGCTCGGCGAGGCGGAGGGGCAGCGGATCGTGGCCGCCCGCCCCAACGGCCCTTTCCGGCTACCCCGAGACCTGGCCCGGCGGGCGAAGATAGACCGCGAGACGCTCCTGCACCTCGCCCGGGCCGGCGCACTGGCCTCGCTCGGCCTCTCCCGGCGACGGGCCGTCTGGGAGGCGATGCAACACCAGGAGCGGCCACACCGCAGGCCGCTGCTGGCCGAACTCGACGACGACGACGAAGAGGCCGACGGACTCCCCCTGATGACGCCGCAGGAGGAGGTGATCGCCGACTACCGCACCGGTGGCCTTTCACTCGAGGGCCATCCGCTCACATTCGAGCGAGAGCGGCTCGCGGCACGAGACGTTCTCGAGATCGCCGCGGCCGCCGACCTGCCGGAGGGCCGTCGCGTCCGGGTGGCCGGCATCACGCTTGTGCGGCAGCGGCCTGCCACCGCCAAGGGGATACTCTTTCTCACGATCGAGGATGAGACAGGTGCGGCCAATATCGTTGTCCGTCCCGACGTTTGGAGTGCCACCGACCACGCCGCCCGTCGCGCGGCGGTGCTGCTGGTCGAGGGGCGAATCCAAAGGCGGGGCGCGGTCGTGCACGTGGTGGCGACGAAGCTCGAGGGGGCGATCGGGGTGGGAGCTGCCAAACGCACTGCCTCCGACCCGCCCGCAGCTCCCGCCAGAACGGCCCTGCCGCGGATGTCTCGCGACTTCTGCTGATCACCCCCCGCGGATGCCAGCCTCTCCAATGCCCCGCCGGATCGCCCGGGAAGACCGCCGGCCGTTGGACGTGGCCGGCTGGGCTCGTACAACCACTTCCATGATCGTCGCCCCGCCCGTCACCACCACGAATTTGCCCCTCGGGGCTCCACTGCGGGGGAAGGTCCGCGACTGCTACCGCTTCACATCGCCAACCTTCGGCGACACGCTTTTGATCGTGAGCACCGACCGGATCAGCGCCTTCGACTGGATCCTGCCCACGCCGATCCCCGACAAAGGCCGTGTGCTCACGACCATCTCGGCCTTCTGGTTCGACCTGCTCGCCAGCGGCCCCGAACCCATAGCCCATCATTTGCTCACGACCGACGTCGATGTGATAGGGCTGCCCGCAAAGATCGATCGCGAGCCACTCCGCGGCCGCACGATGCTCGTCAAGCGGGCGGAGGTGATCCCCTTCGAGTGCGTTGTGCGCGGCTGGCTCGCCGGCTCGGGACTCGCCGAATACCGTCACGCGGGCAGCGTTTGCGGCGTGCCGCTGCCCGCGGGCCTCCGCCCGGGCGACCGGCTCCCCGAGCCGATCTTCACCCCCGCCACGAAGGCGGCCAGCGGACACGACGAGAATATCGCCTTCGACGTGATGGCGGCCGCAGTGGGCGCGGGCCTCGCCGCCGAGCTTCGCGACCGGAGCCTCGCCGTCTACGCCCGGGGCGCGGAGCACGCAGCCGCACGGGGGATTGTGCTCGCCGACACGAAGTTCGAGTGGGGCCGGCTGCCCGATGGCTCGCTCATCCTGGTCGACGAGGTGCTCACGCCCGACAGTTCCCGGTTCTGGCCGGCCGCCGACGCGGGCCACGGCCGCGTGCCCGACTCCTTCGACAAGCAGTTTGTCCGCGACTGGCTCGAGACCAGCGGCTGGGACAAGGCGAGCGAGCCCCCCGAACTGCCAGCTCACATCGTTGCTAAAACCCGCGAAAAATATCTCGACGCCTGCCGGCTGATCACCGGCCGCCCCTAAAAGGGTGACTGTCCCAGTTTGCGCGAACCACCTCGGCCGATGAACTCCGATCAGGCCGTGCCGCTTCCAGCGGCCAGGAACCGAGGGATATCGCCTTTTTCCGCTCTAGGTTTCCGCTCTAGGGTGGGAGGCGGCCGCGAACTAAGATCTGGACTAGTTCTGCACTTCTCCATCTGGCCCCGCACATGCTTCGCTACTGGACCGCCGGCGAATCCCACGGCCCTGCCCTCGTCGCCCTTGTGGACGGCTTTCCCGCGGGCCTCGCCGTCGACACCGCGGCCCTCGATGCAGAACTGCAGCGCCGCCAGGGAGGCTACGGCCGCGGCGGCCGGCAGCGAATCGAGACCGACACCGTCACGTTTCTCTCCGGCCTCTGGAAGGGCGTTACCCTGGGCAGCCCGCTGGCCCTCGAGGTGATCAACCGCGACGCCAAGCTCGAGCGGCTCGAAGAGGTGGACCGCCCGCGGCCCGGCCACGTCGATCTGGCCGGCGCCGTCAAGCATCTCGGCGGCGTGCGGGCCGTGCTCGAACGGGCCAGTGCCCGGGAGACAGCCGCCCGCGTGGCCGCCGGGGCCCTCGCCCGCCAACTGCTCGCGGTGTTCGGCATCGAGGTGGCCGGCTGGGTCACGGAACTCGGCGGCGTGGTCCTCGGCGACCGGGCCGGCACGCTCGGCGAACTCCGCACCACCCGCGACTCAAGCAGCATCTATTCGCTCCATCCCGAACGCGACGACGAGGTCGCTGCCCTCATCGACCGGGTCGGCAAGGAGGGAGACACGCTCGGCGGCGTGGTCGAGGCCCGCGTGACCGGGCTGCCGATCGGCCTGGGCACCCACGCCCAGTGGGACCTCAAACTCGACGGCCTCGTCGCCCAGGCGGTCATGGCTGTTCAGGCAATTAAAGGGGTCGAGATCGGGATGGGCTTTGAGGCGGCCCGCCGCCGCGGCTCCGAGGTGCATGATCCCATCGGCTACGACGCCGCCGCGGCCGCCGGGCCCACCCAGGGTTTCACCCGGCCCACCAACAATGCCGGCGGCCTCGAGGGGGGCACCACCAACGGTCAGCCGCTCGTTGTCCGTGCCGCCATGAAGCCGATCGCCACGCTCCGCAGGCCGCTCGGCAGCGTGAACCTCACCACGAAAGAGCCCGAGGAGGCCGCCTACGAGCGGAGCGATGTCTGCGCGGTCAGCGCCTGCAGCGTGATCGTGGAGAACGTCGTCGCGTTCACGGTCGCGCAGGCGCTCGTCGACAAATTTGGCGGCGACAGCATCGAGGAGATGAAGGCCCGCTGGTCGCTGTACCACGAACTGGCCCGCAGCCGCTAACGTCGCCGTCGGCTCCCAATTGCAGTAGCGGGAAGCCGATCCCGACTCCAACTCGAGCCCCGAGGACAAGGATGTTCGTCGCCCGCTCCACTGCCCGCATTCGCCGCGCCCGGCTGGTCTTTCTGGCTGCGGGGCTCGCGCCGACACTTGCGCTGCTGGCCTGGGCGACCTATCTGCACAGCGGGAGCCATCGGGCCGCGGTCGAGCGCCGCTGGCAGGAGGCGGCTGGCGTGCCCCTGAGCGTGGGAAGCGTCGAGTATCCCCGCCCCGGCGTGATCCGGGCTCGCGACTGCGTCGTTCTTGCCGCCGGCGACCGGCCTTCGATCGAACTGCCGCTGCTCGAGATCGAGTCGTCGGCCGACGAGGACCGGCTGCGGATCGCTCGGCTGGGCGCTGACGCCGGCACGGCGGCGGTGGCGGTCGACCTCGCCCGCCGCTGGCTCGACGACGCCGTCCGCTTTCGCCGGGCCTTCATCATCGAGGTGGCCGACTTTTCCTGGGCCGAGCCGACTGGCCCCCCCGACGCAGACGCCACTGCGGCCTCGGCCGTGCCGCTTCGCGTGGAGTGCGTCGCGATCGACGGCTCGCGGGCGATTCGAATCGTCCGCCGCGGACCGTCTGTCGACGAAGTGCGGATTGTCAAGCACCCCGCCGCTGACCACAGCTCTGCGGTTCGCTTTGAGATCGACGCCACCTGCGTGGAGCCGGTGCCGTTGTCACTCATCATGCGCTCGACCGGAGGCGGGTCCCGCGGCCCAACCACAGGTAAGGCCGATGCGCAGGTCACCGGCACGCTTCACGCGGCACTCACATCGAGCGGCTGGGAGGGACTAGCCCGCGGTCGGATCACAGGCCTCGACCTGGCCCCGGCGGCGGCCGCACTCGGCGACCGGGCCGAGGGCACCGCCACCGTCGACATCAGCCGCCTCGCCTGGGCGGAGGGGCGTGTGAGCGACGCCCTCGTCGAGTGCACCACGACAGGCGGCCGGATCGATCGCCGGCTATTCGACCGCGTCGTGCTCGCGCTGGCCGCCCGTCCCGGCCCCGCTGCCGCGCGGGTCGGCCCCGCCGAGATGCTCGAGTTCGACGCAGCGGCCTGCATCGTGGCGGTCGGCCCCCATGGCGTGCAGGTGCAGCCCAACGCCAAGCTCCCTGCCGGGCTGGCAACCTCCCGCGGTGAGGTGCTCCTCGCCCCGCCCTCCGCCGCGGTGACCGCCGACCGCGTCGCCTGGCTGTTCTCGTCTCCCGGCACCACCTACGGCCCCACCGCCGGTCCGGGGGCGTGGCTCATGTCAGTGCTGCCGTCGTCGGCCCCCCAACCTGCCGCCACCGACGATGGAAAGCGATTCTGACGCAATCTTGACACGGCCCCGACCGGAAACTGACCGGCCGCCACTGCTCAGAATCCCGTCCCTTTGCGAGAGTACCCGGAGTCTGAGTTCCGGCTATTCTTCGACAACAGTAGCTTTGCCTTCACGCCTCGCCTCCACACGTTCGTCTCTTAAGGAGCCCCCGAGCAATGACGCCCCCCCCCTCCACGCCGCTGCTCGACAGACCGGTCGACCTCGCCTCCCCGACCGCCCTCGACGACAGTTTCGGACGCTCGGCGATTCATGACCCGACGGCCGCGACCGCAAGCGAAGCCGAGGGCGGTCGCGCGGAACCCCGCCGCGAGGGACCGGCCGCCCACTGGGCCGACCTCGACTGGCCCACCGTCGTCTGGATCGGCGGGGTGCACCTGGCAGCGCTCGCCGCACCTTTTTACTTCACCTGGTCTGGGCTGGCCATCTGCCTGGCGCTCTACTGGGTGACCGGCGGCCTGGGCGTTTGCCTCGGCTATCACCGCCTGCTCACGCACGGCAGCTTCCAGACATCCGCTCCGATGCGGTTTTTCTTCGCCCTCCTGGGTGGAATCTCAGGCGAGGGCTCCGCGCTCATCTGGGTGGCAAACCACCGCAAACACCATGCCTTCAGTGACCAGGAAGGCGACCCCCACTCCCCGCGGCACGGCGGCATGTGGGCCCATATGCTCTGGATTTTCCCGCGGCACTCCGGCCCGGAACTCGCCGCCCACACCAAGCGCTGGGCCCCCGATCTCGCCCGTGATCGCGGCGTCTATTTCCTGCATGTCACATTCCTGCTGTGGCACATTCTGATCGGCGTGGCGCTGCTCGCCTCGGGCTGGTATTTCTACGGCCGCGATGTCGGCATTTCCTGGCTCATCTGGGGCCTCGCAGTGCGGATGGTGATCGTGTTCCACATCACGTGGCTCGTGAATTCGGCCTCTCACATGTGGGGCTACCGCAACTACGAAACCACCGACGACTCGCGGAACCTCTGGTGGGTGGGCCTGCTTGCGTTCGGCGAGGGCTGGCATAATAACCATCACGCCTACCAGCGGATGGCCGCCCACGGTCACAAGTGGTGGGAGTTTGATCCCACCTACTGGGCGATCGTGGCGCTCGAGCGGCTCGGACTGGCCTGGGACGTGGTGCACACGCCCAACGGAACCGGTCGGAATCGCGGCTCTCGGCCGGCCGCAACACGGGAAATCCCCGCGGGCTAACGGCCCCTCCACAAGAGGCTGTTGCAATCCGCAGGCCCGCCGCTACACTGCCCGAATCCTTCGATCCAACAATCAATGCCGCCCGTCGTGGGTGGAAAACGGCTGATGTCGCTGACGAAAGAACGCAAGCAAGAGTTGATCGGTGCCCATCGGCGCGGAGCCGCCGACACTGGGTCCGCGGAGATTCAGATCGCCCTGTTGACCGGGCGGATCACGCACCTCACCGACCACTTCAAGAAGCACTCCAAAGACTTCGCCAGCCGGCGGGGCCTGCTGGCAATGGTAAGCCGTCGCCGGCGTCTTCTTGATTATCTCAAGCGGGTTGCCCCGCAGCGGTATCTCGACATCATCCAGACGCTGGGCATACGCAAGTAGCGGCCCCCCGCCACAGGCGGCGGATGGCGTTGATTGAGTGATCTCTTCCGCGTGCCGGTGCTCCGGTGGTCTCGCGGCGGGAGATCCTGGGCAAGGTCGGTTGGGGCATCGTTGCCCTGGCTGAAATACGGCATGCCCGCGATTCGGTTTGGCACATGTGGTGTGCTGCCACTTCCGCGGGCTTGAGGGAAGGACGGGACGAACCTTGAAGCAGCGAGTTGAACGGCAAATTGGCGACCAGGTGCTCGCCATCGAGACTGGATTTCTGGCCAAGCAGGCGGCGGGCAGCGTGCTCGTTACCTATGGCGACACGGTGGTGATCGTGGCCTGCGCCACCGGTGCACCCCGCGCCGGAATCGATTTCTTCCCGCTCACCTGCGACTACCGCGAGCGGGTCGCCGCCGCGGGCAAGTTTCCCGGCGGCTTTCTCAAGCGGGAAGGTCGCCCCACGCTCAAGGAGACGCTCACCAGCCGTCTCATGGACCGGCCGATCCGGCCCCTCTTCCCGGCCGGCTTCTTCGACGAGGTGCAGGTACAGGCCAACGTCTTGGCCAGCGACCGGCAGAACGACCCTGATGTGCTTGCCATGAACGGCGCCTCGGCGGCCCTCTCGATCTCTCCCCTGCCCTTCCTCGGCCCCCTGGGCAGCGTGCGGCTGGCGCAGATCGAAGGCCGGTTCGTGCCGTTTCCCACGATGGACCAGCTCGAGGAGAGCGACCTCGACCTCGTGGTCTCCGGCAGCAAGACGGCGATCCTCATGATCGAGGGATTCGCCCGCGAGATGCCCGAAGACCGGATGCTCGAGGCGCTCGAGGAGTGCCACCGGATCATCCGCATCATCTGCGAGATGCAGGATGAGCTCGTCGCCAAGGCCGGCAAGCCGAAGAAGGATTATGTCCTCGCCGACTATTCCGTCCTCACCGAGCGGCTCACCAGCCAGTACTACGCCGAGCTCAAGGCGGCCTGTGCCATCTCCGGGAAGCAAGACCGCAACAATGCCGTCAAGGCTCTCAAGGATCGGGCCCTCGCCGAGGTGGCCCCGTCCGAGCCGACCCGCGATTTCAAGCCGGGTCTTGCCGGCGGCATCTCCGAACCCGACTTCAAACACGTCTGGCACGACCTCCATGAGAAGGCCATCCGAGCGCTGATCGTTGAAGGCACCCGGCCCGACGGCCGCGGCCATACCGCCCTGCGGGCAATCCACTGTGAGGTAGACCTTCTGCCCCGGGTGCACGGCTCGGCTCTCTTCCAGCGGGGTGAGACCCAAGCCCTTGTCACCATCACGCTTGGTACCGGCAGGGACGAGCAGCGGGTTGACGGCCTGATCGAGGAATATTCCAAGAAGTTCATGCTCGACTACTACTTCCCCTCCTACTCGGTGGGCGAGGTCCGGCCGATCCGCGGTCCGGGCCGCCGCGAGATGGGACACGGGGCGCTCGCGGAGCGAAGCGTGAAGCCGGTTTTGCCCGATCCCGACGTCTTTCCCTACACGATCCGCGTGATCTCCGACATCCTCGAGTCAAACGGCTCGAGCTCAATGGCGAGCGTCTGCGGGGCGACCCTCGGCCTGATGGCCGCCGGTGTGCCAATCAGCCATCCGGTGGCCGGCATCTCCGTGGGGCTCGTCAAGGAGAGCGAGGATCGCTGGGTGCTCCTCACCGACATCATCGGTGACGAGGATCACCACGGCGACATGGACTTCAAGATCGCCGGTTCGCAAAACGGCATCACGGGCATCCAGCTCGACCTCAAGATCACCGGCATCTCGCGGGCGATCATCGAGGCCACGCTGAAGCAGTCTCGCGAGGCGAGGCTCGAGATCCTGCGGAACATGCTCACGGCAATCCGCCGGCCGCGGCAGGAGATTTCGGTCTGGGCACCGCGGCTCCTGCGGACCAAGATCAACCCGGAGAAGATCGGCCTCCTGATCGGCCCGGGCGGTAAGACGATCCGTGCCATTCAGGAATCCACCGGTGCGAGCATCGATGTGGAAGATGATGGCACGGTCACCGTGGCCAGCCACGACGCCGAGGGGGCGATGGCAGCCATGGCTCAGATCGAGGGCCTCACCGCCTCGATCCAGATCGGCCGGGTCTACGAGGGGCGGGTGACGAGTGTCAAGGAATTCGGCGCCTTCGTCGAACTCGTTCCTGGCAAGGACGGCCTCTGCCACATCAGCGAGCTCTCCGACGAGTATGTCTCGAGCGTGGGCGACGTCTGCCGGGTGGGAGACGTGATGCGGGTCAAGGTGATCGCCGTTGACGACCAGGACCGCGTCAAGCTCAGCCGCAAGGCGGCCATGCGGGAACTGGCAGAGTCGGCGGGGGGCAGCACGCCGGCGGAGTGATCCGCCGGCCGCCCGTAGGTGGCGGCGGGGAGCGGACAATGGCAGTCGATGACCGACGGGATTCGTCCCGCGCGGAGACATACACGGAGTTTGCGGCGCTCGTGGGCGGCCTCGCCCACGAGATCCGCAACCCGCTCTCCACGATCCGGCTCAACATGGAACTGCTCGCCGAGGACTTCGAGGACACCGACCCCGAATCGCCGACGAAGCAGCGAGACCGCCGGGCCAAGGCCAAGATCGACCTCGTCCGCCAGGAGTGTGACCGGCTTGAAAAGCTGCTGGGCGACTTTCTCGACTTCGCGCGGCAGGAATCGCTCGCCCTCGAGCCGGGGAACCTCAACGTGGAGCTCGAGCAGCTGCTCGACTTCTTCGCGATCAAGGCTCAGGAGACGGGCGTCGACATCGTCCGCTACCTCGACCCCGAACTACCGAGCGTGCGGCTCGACCGTGAGACCTTCCGCTCAGCCGCGCTCAACCTTCTGCTCAACGCCGTCCAGGCGATGGAGCCGGGCGGGCAGCTCGTGGTGCGGACGCGGCCCGCCGGCCTGGGGGTGCTCGTCGAGCTCATCGACACCGGCCCCGGCATGAATGCCGAGACGCTCGGCAAGGTGTTCCGCACCTTCTACACGACCAAGCAAGGGGGCTCGGGCCTCGGACTGCCCACTGCCCGCAAAATCATCGAGGCCCACGGCGGCACGATCGACGTCGAAAGCGCGCCCGGTCGCGGCACGAAGGTGACGATCTGGCTGCCCGCGCCTCCCCGGCTGCCCCCCTCGGGCCGCGGTGACGACTGATACGCCTCCCGCGGCTGGACGGACCGCCGCCGCACCACGTACGATCCGAACTATGCCAGCGTCTTCGCCGCAGCCCAAATCGATTGTTACTCCCGGCGAGAGTCAGGCCACCGGCGGGGCCGCGGTCACGGTGCGGGTGCTCGTCGTCGACAACGACATCGTCCATGCCCGAACGATGGGAGAGGCCCTCGGCAAGCTTGGCCTCGACGTGACGGTGGTCGGCAGCGGTGGCGAGGGGGGCAAGCGGATCGAGCAGGAAATCTTCGATGTCGTCGTCACCGACCTGATGATGAACGACATCGGGGGCCTCGAGATTCTGGCCCGCGCCAAGCGGGCCTCGGTCGACACCGAGGTGATCGTCGTCACCGGCCACGGCACGATCCCGTCCGCTGTCCTGGCGATGCAGCAAGGGGCCTTCACCTACCTGCAGAAGCCGCTCGACCTCGGCCACCTGCGGGCGGCCGTCGAGAAGGCCTCCGAGGGCGTTCGCCTCAAGCGGCAAAATCTCGAGCTCAACCGCCGGCTCGATGAGAAGTTCGGCTTCGAGGGGGTGATCGGCTCGAGTCCGCCGATGCTCGCCCTCGTCGAGCGGATGAAGCGGATCGCCCCCACCGACGCCACTGTACTCATCCAGGGAGAGACGGGCACCGGCAAGGAGCTCGTGGCCCAGGCGATCCACCAGAATAGCTCCCGCAAGGCCAAGCCATTCGTGGCCCTCAACTGCGCGGCCCTGAGCGAAAACATCCTGGAAAGCGAGCTCTTCGGCCATGTGAAGGGGGCCTTCACCGACGCCTCGACCGACCGCGTGGGCAAGTTTGAGTATGCCCACGGCGGCACGCTGTTCTTGGACGAGGTCGGCGACATGCCGCTGGCCACGCAGATCAAGCTCCTGCGGGTGCTCGAGTCGGCGGAGATCACGCGGGTCGGCTCAAACACGCCGGTCCGCGTCAATGTGCGGATCCTTTCGGCAACCAACCGCAACCTCGAGGACGCGATCGCGGCAGGGGTCTTTCGCAGTGACCTCTACCACCGGCTCAAGGTGGTGACGGTGCCGATCCCGCCGCTGCGCGCGCGGGCCGGCGACATCCCGCTGTTGATCGAGCACTTCGTGAAGCAGTTCGCCAAGCGACACGGCAAGGCGGTCAAGGGAGTCTCGCTGCCAGCCCGCGTCAAGCTCGGCTCCTACCCCTGGCCGGGCAACGTGCGGCAGCTGCGAAATGTGGTCGAGAGCATGGTGGTGGTGGACTGCGACGAGATGCTCGATGTCGATGACCTGCCGCTCGAGCTCGAGCCCGACCTGCCCGCCACGATGGTGGCCGGGCCGGTCACCATGGAAGCGGGCCTGGCGGCCCTGGTCGGCAAGCCGCTCGAGGAAATCGAGCGGATCTTCATCACCGAGACGCTCAGGCTCACCGGGGGCAACCGGGAGCAGGCCGCCGCCCTGCTGGGCATCGGCGAACGGACGCTCTACCGCAAGATCAAAGAGTACAACCTGCCATGAGCGAGCCGGGCGACACGACGGCCAGGCCGCGGATCGAGAAGCTCTCCCAGGCGGTGGTCAACCGGATCGCCGCCGGCGAGGTGGTCGAGCGGCCGGCGAGCGTCGTCAAGGAGCTGCTTGAAAACGCCCTCGATGCCGGGCCAACGCGGATCGACGTGGCCCTCGAGCAGGGAGGTGTGGCACTCGTGCGGGTCGTCGACGACGGCGGCGGGATCCCGGCGACCGAACTGCCGCTGGCGATCGCGGCCCACGCCACAAGCAAGCTGCGGTCGGCCGAGGATCTCGATCGCATCGGCACGCTGGGGTTCCGCGGCGAGGCGCTTGCAAGCATCGGCGAAGTGGCTCGGCTCACGATCCGTTCGCGGCCGGCCGGCGAGGCGGGTGCCGCGATTACCGTCGACGGCGGCCGGGTCGGCGAGGTGGTGCCCGATGGCTGCGCGGCCGGCACCACGGTCGAGGTGCGGCAGCTGTTCGGCAACGTGCCGGCCCGGCGGGCCTTTCTGCGGGCGGCCCAGACCGAGTGGACGCACGCGGCCGAAGCCTTCGTGCGGACGGCCCTCGCCCACCCCGGCGTAGCCTTCACGCTCGACCACCAGCCCTCCGCCACGGCCCGCCCCCGCCGGGTCCACGATCTCCCCGTGGCGTTAACCTGGCGGCAGCGGATCGCGGGCCTGTTCGGCCACCAACTGGCCGACCGGCTCCTCGAGATCGAAGCCGACGACGGCGAGATTGGGATCTCGGGCTATGTCGGCCGGCCCGAGGACGACATGGCAAGTGGGCGGCTCCAGCACCTGTTCGTGGCGGGCCGGCCGTTCCGCGATCGTTCCATCCTCCACGCGGTGCAGGAGGCCTACCGGGGGCTGCTCCTGTCCGGCCGCCAGCCGATCGCCTTCCTGCGGTTCGATCTGCCGCCCGATGCCGTCGACGTCAACGTCCATCCGGCCAAGATGGAGGTTCGGTTCCGCGAGCCCGCCCGCCTCTATCGGCTCGTGCTCTCCGCGCTGCGGACCAGGTTTCTCGCCGGAGGCACGGGCACACGGCTCGTCCCCCCTCCGGCTGTGTCTTCTGTGTTGAGTGCGGGCGAGCCGCTCAAAGACTATGCCGACCGCCTGCTGCCGCTGCCCGCCTGGCCGCCGCGTGAGTCTGTCCCGCATGCCGCGGCCACCTCAGCCGCTCCGCCAGCGGCTCGGCCGCGGCCCGCCTGGGAGACCGACGCCGACGCCGCTCCTGCTGATGTCGACCGCCTGGCGGTGCAGATGCACGACCGCTACATCGTCGTCGAGACATCCGCAGGGATCGAGGTGATCGACCAGCACGCGCTCCACGAACGGGTCCTCTACGAACAGCTCAAGGCCTCGGTGGCGGCAGGCGGGCTCGAGGTGCAGCCGCTGCTCGTACCCGAACGGCTCGAACTCACCCCCCACGAACTCGAACTCGTGCAGGAACACGCCGCCTCGCTCGAGCGGGCGGGAATGCGGGTCGAGCCATTCGGCGGCTCCACCGTGATCGTCAGCTCGAAGCCCGTGCTCGCTGGCAGCATCCCCGCCGGGCAGCTTGTCCGCGAGGTGCTTGACCGGCTCGCGGCGACCGCCGCGGCGGGTGGCTCCCCTGCCCTGCTCGTCGACGAGGTGCTCCACGGCATGGCCTGCAAGGCGGCCATCAAGGCGGGCGACCGGCTCTCACCCGCCGAGGTCGCCGCCCTGGTCCGCGACCGGCGGCTCGTCCGCGAATCCCATCACTGTCCCCACGGCCGGCCCACGTCGCTCACGCTCTCGCGGCAGGATCTCGACCGCCAGTTCCGCCGCACCTGACGCCAGCCACTATCCCGAGGAACCAGCATGATTTGCGTGAGCATCGGCCGCGGACGTCACCGGCACGTCATCGCCGAACACAAGCACCTCGCCGACAACGGCGTGATGCTCGTGGAACTGCGGCTCGACTACATCCAGGGGGAGGTCCAGGTAAAGCGGCTGCTCAAGGAGCGGCCCTGCCCGGCGATCGTCACCTGCCGCCGCAAGAGCGACGGGGGCCGCTGGGACCGCTCCGAAGAGGCCCGCCTCCAGCTCTTGCGACTGGCGATCGCAGAGGGGGCCGACTACATCGACCTGGAGGACGACGTCGCCGGCAGCGTGCGGCGGTACGGCACGACGAAGCGGATCGTGAGCCACCATGACATGCTCCGCACGCCCCCCGACCTCGCCCATCTCCACGCCCGGATGGTCGCCCTCGACGCCGACGTGGTCAAGATCGCGACCATGGCCAACCACCCGACCGACAACCTGCGGATGCTCGAACTCGTGCACGCGACCCTCGTGCCAACGGTCGGTATCTGCATGGGCGACATCGGCGTGCCGACACGGATCCTGGCCGGCCGGGCCGGGGCCCCGTTCGTGTTTGCCACCTTCAACGACGAGCGGGCGCTGGCGCCGGGGCAGATCGGCTGGCGGCCGATGCGGGATCTTTACCACTACGATGCGATTTCGCCGGCCACCAGGATCTACGGTGTGGTGGCCGATCCGGTGGCCCACAGCCTCAGTCCGGCGGTCCACAATGCCGCCTGCCGAGCCGCCGGCATCGACGCTGTGTACATTCCCTTCCGCGTGCCCGCTGACCAGCTCGACGAATTCCTCACCACGGCGACCCGCTGGCCGCTGGCCGGTCTGAGCGTCACGATCCCGCACAAGGAGGCGGTGCTCGCGAAGTGCACGCGGCAGGACGATCTCGTGAAGGCGATCGGGGCCGCCAACACCCTCACCTTTACCCCCGACGGCATCGCCGCGGCCAACACCGACGCCGTCGCAGCGGTGGAGAGTCTGGCGGCGGTGCTCGCTGAGACCGAGCAGCTCGCCGGTGGCGACGGCCTGGGGGTGAAGACGGCGCTTGTGCTCGGCGCCGGCGGTGCCGCCCGGGCGGTGGCCTTCGGCCTCAAGCAGCGGGGTGTCGAGGTCACGATCGCCGCCCGCACCCCGGAGCGGGGCAAGAAGGTGGCCACCGACGTCGGCTGCAAGCTGGTTGATTGGTCGGCCCGTCACCGGATGCCCCACGACTGCATCGTCAACGCCACGCCGATTGGAATGCACCCCGACGTCGACGCGACACCGTTCGACAAGGAGCATTTTCGTCCCTACATGGTCGTGTTTGACACCGTCTACAATCCCGAGAACACCCTGCTCATCAAGGAGGCCAGGGGGGCGGGCTGCCGGGTGGTGACGGGCGTCGAGATGTTTGTGCGACAGGCGGCGATTCAGTTTCGCACCTGGCACGGCGTCGAGCCGCCCCCCGAGGTGATGCGGGAGGCGCTCAAGCGGACCACGGCGTCGGCCAAGCAGTAGGCTCGACCATCACTCCGGTCATGAAAGCGTAGGGATCCATGCCACAGGTCACGCTCGTCGGCTACCGGGGAAGCGGCAAGTCGAGTGTTGCCGCCGCGCTCGCGGCCCGGCTCGGCTGCTCCTGGTGCGATGCCGATGACATGCTCGAGCGGGAGACGGGCAGGTCGATCGCCGAATTCATTCGGGAGCAGGGCGAGCCGGCTTTTCGTGACGCCGAGGCCGCGCTGCTCGGCCGCCTGCTCGCCGCCGAGGCCGGCGTCGTGGCGACGGGGGGCGGCGTCGTGCTGCGGGAGGAGAACCGCCGGCTGCTGCGTCGACTCGGGCCGCCGGTGGTCTGGCTCTCGGCTCCGCCGGAGGTGCTCCGCAGGCGGCTGGCAGCCGATCCGGCCACGGCCAGCAGGCGGCCGGCGCTTGGCGGCGGTGACGTGCTCGACGAAGTGGCACCCGCCCTCGCCCGCCGCGAGCCCCTCTACCGCGAGGTCGCCGACGGGGTCGTCGACGGTGCCATCGATCCGCCGCACCGGATCGCCGAACGGATCGCCGCCTGGCGGGCTGCCTGGGTGCCGGCCGGCGCCGGTCTTTGCGACAACTGCCCGGAGCCGATCCCATGACCCTGCCCGGCGAGAACGCGACCGCCTGGATGGCCAGCCCGATGATGCTCCTGGTG